>Ga0114960_10002264_pt1 | contig 15108 bp, 13 predicted proteins | sample C_130625_MF_Meta_FD_92637 | JGI IMG/M metagenome (GOLD analysis project Ga0114960, IMG submission 92637) | Freshwater microbial communities from Lake Croche, Canada to study carbon cycling - C_130625_MF_MetaG | ecosystem: Environmental > Aquatic > Freshwater > Lake | place: Lake Croche, Canada... | reverse complement strand
GCCGCGCCATCGGCCATCAGCGCATTGCACCAGATTCGGCAACGCTTGGGGCCGCAATTTCCTTTGGTGTTTGACAGTGGTATTCGAACCGGGGAGGACGTGGTGAAAGCCTTGTGTTGCGGCGCGAACATGGTGATGTTGGGCCGACCTGTTTTATATGCCTTGGCCGCAGGCGGCGAGCGCGGTTTGCAGCCATGGCTGGCTGGCTTGCGTGAAGAGCTTGGGGTGACTTTGTCCCAATTGGGTTTGTCCCGCATCCAGGATGTGGGGCCGCACAACCTGGCGTCTGTGCCGTTTGTGCAGCGCTGAAGGCCGCTTAACCTTGCTCTAAAAATTCTTTCAAGGCTTGTTCGGGTGGATGGGCGTAATTGCTGCGCCGGCTCACCGACACGTCATCGAGTTGGCGCATGCGCACGGCCATCTCGGCCGCTTTGATCATCACCGTGATGCCATTGATGATCGGGGCCCCTTCGGTGTGGATGCGAATTTTTCGGTGCTCTTGTTGACCGCCGAACATCATCATGGGCAGGCCACCAGCAGGGACGATCACATCGGCCCCAGCCGCCAGCAGGTGGTCCACTTCTTTTTGGAATTTTGGGGCCAGCTCCGAATAGCCTTCTTCGGTGGCAAAGGCGTGCATGAAATCGCTCACTTTGCAGTTGACCGCACGCACACCTGCGCAGCGTTGGGTCAAGCCATAGCGAATCACTTGGTCTTCGTGCCAGGGGGTGAATACCGGGTTGATGGTGATGAGCCCAAATTTCCGTCCCAGGGTGCAGGCATGCAGCATGGTGGTTTCGCCCAGGCCAATGACCGGGATGTCCACCAAGGACTTCACCTCGGCCAAGCCCGCATCTTGGAAGTGCGAGATGGCGATCACGCTGTACCCCTCTTGCTGTGCAACGACCGCGTTTTTCATGAAGTTGCGCGCCATGCGAAATTCGGTCACCGCGTGGGTGGTGGTGGCCGGAGGGGTGGTGGTGTTGAAGCTGTGGGTGAATGCGGGGTCGATGATGCGTTTCACATGCGCTTCGAGCTGGGTGATGTAGGGCGAATGGGCAACCCGGTCGGTGGCGCCTTGGATCCAAATTTTGTGGGTGGTGCTCATGGTGCTTTCTTTGTATGTGCAAATGAGGGGGAGGTGTTCAAACCGCTGCGGGCAGGTCGAATATTTTTCCGGGGTTGAGCAAATGGTTGGGGTCCAGTGCTTGCTTGATGGTTTGCATCAATGCGATTTCAGAGGGCAGTCGCGAGCAATCCAAAAAAGGTTTTTTGATCAAGCCCACCCCATGCTCAGCCGACACGCTGCCATGCACTTTTTCAACCAAGGGGTAAACCAAGGCATCCACAGCGTGGTGAGGTTGTGCGCCCCCCAAGCCCGGCACATGCACCACCACATGCAGGTTGCTGTCGCCGACATGGCCAAAAAACAGCACCACGGCATTGGGCCATTGCTGGTGAATGGCCGCCACCATGGCTTGGCTGGTGGCGTGCATGACGGGGGTGGGCAAACCGATGTCAAACCCGATGATGGGCCCCAAGACCTGGCCGTACTCGGACACGCTGTCGCGGATGGCCCACAGGTCTTGGTTGTCTTGCTCGCTTTGGGCCACCACCACGTCGCACAACACCGCAGATTCCAGCAGTTCGCTCAGACAATTTTGCAGACCGCCCCCTTGGGGCTGCATTGAAAAATGGCCTTCCTCGATCAAGATGTGAAAGCCTTCTTTGTCTGCAAACGGGTAGCGCAACTGGGGCAGGCCAGCGGTCATGCATTGAATGAATTCGGGCCACATCACCTCAAACGCCAACAGCCCCGGACCCAGATTTTTGCGCGCGTGTTGCAGGGTGTGCAAGACCTGCTCGAAGGTGTCGCACCGGCACATGGCACTTTGTTGGTGCAAAGGTTTGGCATGCAAGCGCAGCACGACTTGGGTGATGACGCCCAAGGTGCCTTCGGAGCCAATCAGCAATTGCTTCAAGTCGTAGCCGGTGTTGTTCTTGAGCAATTGGTTCATCGATGACAGCACGCTGCCATTGGGCAGCACGCACTCCAATCCCAGCACTTGCTCGCGCGTCATGCCGTAGCGGATGACTTTATTGCCGCCGGCATTGGTGGCCAAATTGCCGCCAATGGTGCAAGAGCCACGCGAGCCCAAATCGATGGGGAAATACAAACCCGCTGCTTCGGCCGCTTGTTGGATGTCTTGCAAGGTGGTCCCCGCCCAGGCGGTCAGCGTGCCCATCACCGGGTCCACATTGGAGACGCCGCACATTTTTTCGGTGGACAAGACCACGCAATTTTCACTGGGGTGCGCGCCCCCGGCCAAGCCGGTCAAACCGCCTTGGGTGACCACCGGCGTGCGGTGCTGTTGGCAGTGGAGCAACACTTGCGCCACGTCATTTGTGTTGCGCGGATAAACGACACCCAGCGGCACAGTGGGGGGCAGGCCACTCCAGTCTTGCTGGTGTTTGATGCTGGCATCTGATCCTGCGATAAACCCGAAGGGGCCCAGGCTTTGCTTCAATGCTGTGGCGATGGGGCTGGACATGGAGGGGCGATCGGTGGGTGATTTTGTGCGGCCCATTATGCCGATGCAGTTGTGCCATTCATGGCAAGGGAAAACCTTCTCAATCTTTCCTTGCAAAGCGCTCTTTACATCATTAGGATGTCCGGCTTGTTCATTCTTCACCTTGAACCTCATCATTTCCATCATATGAATACCAAAAAGTTACTTCCTGCGTTGATCTTTTCTTTGGCGGCTTGGGCCATGCCGGCTCAAGCGGTGGACACCTTGTCTGCGGTTCATGCCTTTCCCACCACTTGGGTTTACTCCAAAAGCTTTTTGGAGTTCGTGCGCAAGGTCAATGTCGCCGGCAAAGGCATTGTGGAAATCAAAGTGCGTGGCGGTCCCGAGGCCATTGGCCAATTTGAGCAACCCAATGCCGTGCGCGATGGCGTGGTCGACATGGTCTACACACCGTGTGCTTTTTACGCTGGCAGCGTGCCCGAGTGCGATGCCGTCAGTTCCAGCACCTTGGACGGCCCCACCGCTCGCAAGTCAGGTGCCTTGGCCGCTTTGAATGAAGCGCACATTCGCCGCATGGGCGTGACCTATTTGGGATGGATGGACAGTGGCATTCGTTTCCACATGTGGTTCAAGTCACAGCCGAAAATTGATGCCAATGGCAACCTGGACATTGCTGGCGTTAAATTGCGCGGCAACCCGATCTACAACGCGTTTTTCACCAACTATCTGAAGGCCCAGATCATCAACCTGCCCTCCACCGAGGCCTATACGGCGCTTGAGCGTGGCACGGTCGACGCCACGGGCTGGACTGAAATTGGTTTGATGGATGCCAATTGGGACAAATTCTTGAAGTTCCGCTTGGACCCACCTTTTTTCACCACCGACCTCGGGGTGATCATCAACGTGCGCAAGTGGAACTCTTTGTCAGACAAATCCAAAGAGATTTTGCAAAAAGTCATGATCGAGCACGAGGTTTCTTCCATGAAAGATTTGCGCGAATTGCGCAACCGCGAGTTTGCCGAGTTGGAAAAGCGCGGTGTGAAAGGTGTTTCACTCGGGGCAGCCGCTGCCGCCAAATTTGGGGAAGAAGCCCGCAACGCCAGTTACGAGCGCATGCGCGAGCGCTTGGCCAAAATTGGCGCCTCTGATGATGTGAGCAAATTCAAAAATTTGTTTGCACCCGCCAAGTGATCCCCTGGGCCACCCTTGGCTGGGCCCAGGGTGGCCTTTTAATTCTTTGATCGGATTTTTATGAACCGTGCCTACACCTGGCTGGTCAATGCCATGGCTTGGCTGGCGGGTCTATTGATGGCCGCCATGATGCTCAGCATCTGCATCGATGTCATCGTGCGCAATCTGGGGTTCCAAAGTTCGGCGCATTTGTTCACCTTCACCGAATACGCCTTGCTCATCGTTCCCTGCTTGGGCGCGCCCTGGTTGGTGCGCGAAAAAGGCCACGTTTATGTCGAAATCCTGCTCATGTCCGTGGACGAGGGTCTGCGCCGCTGGTTGACCATGGCCGTGGGGGTGGCTTGCTTGCTGGTGTGTGGTTTGATGGCTTGGTACGGTTTTGAGGTGACCTGGACCAATTACGTGCGGGCCGATGTGGATGTGCGCTCCATGGACATGCCGCGCTGGATGGTGGTGGTCTTCATTCCCATCGGATTTTTGATGATGGGCATTGAATTTTTGCGCTTGCTCCTCAAAGGCGAAAGCGTGCTCGGTGACTTGAGCTCCGCGCTGTCGACCCAATCCACAGAAAGCAAGCCATGAACTTAGAGTGGTATTGGGCTGCGACAGCCCTGTTTGGCTTGTCTTTGTTTTTCATGCTGGTGGGCATGCCGGTGGCCTTGGCCTTTTGTGCGGGCAACCTGGTGGCCGCTTATTTGTTCATGGGGGGGGCCAACGGCATCATCCAAACCGTGAACAACGGCTTTGGGTCCATGACCTCGTTTGCCTTGGTGCCCATCCCCATGTTTTTGTTGATGGGCGAGTTGTTCTATCACACCCATTTGGCCACCCGGTGCTTCAATGCCGCGGACAAATTGCTGGGCAATTTGCCAGGACGCTTGTCGTATGTGACCCTGATTGGCGGCACCGCATTTGCGGGCCCCGCAGGTTCCAGCATGGGTGCCTGCGCTTTGCTGGGTTCGTTGATGGTGCCGGAGATGGCCAAGCGCGGCTACAACAAGTATTTGTCCATTGGCCCCATCATGGGTGTGGGGGGCTTGGCCGTCATCATTCCACCGTCCGCATTGACGGTGTTGCTCGCAACTTTGGGTCAAACCGATGTGGGCGACTTGTTGATTGCGGGCATCATTCCTGGATTTGTGCTGGCCTTGATGTACGGCGTATTGATTTGGGCTTGGACGCATTTCGATCCCACGGCCGCACCCCAATACAACGCCGAGCCCGTATCGCGCCAAGAAAAACTGCGCTTGATCATGGTCGACGTGCTGCCCATGGTGGCGGTCATCGCCTTTTCGGTGCTGATCATGCTCACTGGGTGGGCCACGCCGACCGAGGCGGCAGCCCTGGGCGCTTTGTCGGTGGTGGTGCTGGCCGCTTGCTATGGTGAGATGACTTGGTCGGCCTGGGTCAAGTCGCTTGAAGGCGCATTGCGCATCACGGTGATGTCGTTCTTGATTATTTTTGGCTCGGCCACGTTTGCGCAAATTTTGGCGTTCACGGGGGCCTCCAGCGGTTTGATGAATTGGGCCTTGTCCTTTGAACTGACCCCCATGGGCATGTTGATGATCATGCTGGCGATGATTTTGTTCTTGGGTTGTTTCATGGACCAGCTCTCCATGATGCTGTTGACAGCGCCCATCTTTTTCCCATTGGCCAAAACCTTGGGTTTTGACTTGACGTGGTTTGGCCTGATCATGCTTTTGGCCTTGGAGATTGGCTACACCACGCCGCCATTTGGCTTGCTTTTGTTTGTGATGAAAGGGGTGGCCCCGCCAGAGACCACCATGAAAGACATTTATTTGGCGGCCATGCCCTTCATCGGTTGTGTGTTGCTGTTGATCGCCATGATCATTGTCTTTCCGCCCTTGGCCACTTGGCTGCCCATGGTGTCGCACTAGCGTTGGTTGCGCCAACGCCTTACATGGGTTTGCGCGCTTGCACCACGGCCCACGGAAAGCGCCAGTAGGGGTAGCTGGGGTCCAGGGCATGGTCGTTTTCAGCAAACGGCGTGATGCCGATGTCGGTGAATCCCAGAGACTGCAAATGGCCCCTCAGATCAAAGGCCGCCAAACTTTGCATATAGGGTTCGTTGTTGCGCACAGCGTGGCCCGCATGGATGAAGTCGGTGAAATCATCGCAACCCGGCTGCACCTGGGGTAAAAAATCCAAGTGCACGGTCCATCCACCGGGCTCAAGCAACCGATGGGCCTGCACAAACAATTCGGCCAAGTGCGTTGTGGGCAATTCATGCAGCAGCATGGTGGAGGTGACCAAGTCGTACCCACCTGCTTTCAAACCTGTGGCGCAGGCATCGGCTTGCAGGTAGCGGACATGGGTGATGTTTTCTTGCGCGTCCAGGTGGCGGGCCAGCTTCAAACACGGCATGGACAAGTCTGTGGCCGTCACCTGGGCCTGTGCAAATTGCTGGGCAAAGGGCCGGGTGCTTTTGCCAAAACCACAACCCACATCCAAGATGCGCTGAGGGGATGTCACGGCTGAAACTTGGCGGGTGAATCGGTGGTGCAAATCAAAATGTTTGTCCAAGGGCGTGGTCGAGCGGGCCCCGCGCTCATAGACAAACCCCGCCAAGCTGTCGCCCATCAGCCCGCCCGGGTGTTGGTGCACATCAAAAGATGGGTAATAGTCGGGCACGGCAAAGTGGGGCACGGTGGGCACCTCCACTGGGGCCAGCGCAGCCTCAAGGGCCGGGCGTTGGGTGTCGTGCCAGGGCACCAAGCCATAGCGACCGGCGTATTTCATGCGCTGCAAATGGCGCTCCATCCAGGCATAAAAAGGGTAGAGATCGTTGTCTTGCACGCGTTCATCAACTGGGGATGCTGTGCCGATGGTTGGTGCTTGGTTTTGCTCACGCAACTGTGGGTACATCTGGGTGGTCCAAAACTTTTTTGCGCCCAGTAAAAAGTCTTGGGCGGCAGAAAAAGCGCGCGCATTGGCGGTGCTCATGGCTGTACCCCCAAACTGCTCTCTTTGCCCAACAGCGGTGACAACAAGTGTGCGACAAAGGCATCCCGATCGGCTTGATGGGGGGCCAACGCCTCTGGGTCCACTTCTTGGTTCAAGCTTTGCAGATCCACAGTCCCTTGTTGGGCCAAGAGGCTTTCCAGTGCCCGCAGGCGGTCGCGCAACACATAAACCTCGGTGGCCAAAGCCATGGTCACCCCCATGAGGCGATCCATCGCCGGGTCTTTGAAAAAAACTTGCTCAGCTGCGGTGTGGGTGGGCATGTGGGGCTCCAGTGTCGGCAGTGGGTGGTGTCAGATCACTTTGATTTTGGCGGCCGCTGCGCGGGCTGTGGCCAAGGCGTTGGTGCCGCGGGCCAAGGCCACGGCCATGCGCCGGTAGGGGCGGGTGCTGGGTTTGCCAAAAATGCGCACATCCACGCCGGGCACGCTGAGGGCTTGTTCCACGCCCTCAAACTGGGGGTTGACACCATCGCGGCTGGCCAGCACCACGGCACTGGCGCCTTCGTGCGCTTCGATCAACGGGATGGGCAGGCCCAAAATGGCACGGGCATGCAGGTCAAACTCACTCAAGTTTTGGCTCACCAGGGTGACCATGCCAGTGTCGTGCGGACGCGGGCTCAGTTCGCTGAAGATGACCTCATCGCGCGTGACAAAAAATTCCACGCCAAACAAACCCACGCCGCCCAAATTGGCGGTGACCTTTTCAGACATTTCTTGAGCGGCTTTCAAATGCGCCGCCGACATGGCTTGCGGCTGCCAGCTGTATTGGTAGTCGCCGCGCTCTTGCACATGGCCAATCGGCGGGCAAAACAGCGTGAGCCCATGGCGTTGGCGCACCGTGAGCAAAGTGATCTCATATTCAAAATGAATGAACTCTTCCACAATCACTTTTTTGCGGTCACCGCGCATGCCCGCACAGGCAAAGTCCCAACTGTTTGAAATATCGGCTTCGGTGTGGGCCACACTTTGCCCTTTGCCCGATGAGCTCATCACCGGTTTGATCACCACCGGAAAGCCGATGGCCTGGGCTTGGGCCAACAACTCGGCGGCCGATTCGGCATAGGCATAGCGCGCGGTGCGAACGCCCAGCTCGGTGGCCACTTGGCGGATGCGGTCGCGGTTCATGGTCAGGTTGGCCGCGCGGGCGCTGGGGATGACGGTTTGGCCTTGAAGCTCAACCTCCAACAACACCTCGGTGCGTATGGCTTCGATCTCAGGCACCACAAAGTCGGGCTGGTGGGTGGCAATGGCGTGGCGCAGCGCCACTTCATCCAGCATGCTGAACACCATGTGCTCGTCGGCCACTTGCATGGCGGGCGCTCCCGCATAGCTGTCGCAGGCCACCACGTGGCAGCCCAGGCGCTTGGCGCTGATGACAAATTCTTTGCCCAATTCACCTGAGCCAAGCAATAGGATTTTTTTCATGGGGTGTTCCTGAGAGGATGCTGATGGGTTTGATCACATCTTGTGGTGGGTTCGTGAAGCCGCCAGCGTGGTGATTGGTGAAATAATGCCAGTATATGTTTGCTCCCTTAAAACCCTGCCCCAGGTTTGACCTTCCATGATGCAAGTTCCTGTGCTCATTGTGGGTGGCGGCCCCAGTGGCTTGATGTTGGCCAATGAATTGGGCCTGCGCGGTGTGCCTGCCTTGTTGGTCGATGCCAAGCCCTCCACCGCGTTCAACCCACAGGCCAATGCGACCCAAGCGCGCACCATGGAGCATTACCGGCGCTTGGGCTTTGCACCAGAAATTCGCCAATTGGGTTTGCCCCCCGACCACCCCACCGACATTGCGTACTTCACCCGCTTAGGGGGGCACGAGCTGGCGCGTTTGCGCTTGCCCACGCCAGCACAAGCGACCAGCCGTGTGCGGGGCATGTCTGGCTCTTGGAGTGCTGCCGAACTGCCCCACCGCGTATCTCAAAAATGGGTCGAACCGGTGCTGCTCAAACACGCCCAAAAATGGCCCAGCAACGACATCCGTTTTGGTTGGAAATTGGAGCGCTTTGAAGCCCACAACGACCACATCGATGCCTGGATCAGCCCTGTGGCCGGTGGTGATGTGGTGCCCGTGCGCGCGCAGTTCATGATCGGTGCCGATGGGCCGCGCAGCACGGTGCGCTCTGCTTTGGGCATCGGCTATGAAGGGGCCAGTGGCGTCAAGCGCGACTTCATGGGTGGGGTGATGCATGCGGTGTATCTGCGTTCGCCCCAGATGTACAGCCAAATTCCCCACGATCGGGCATGGATGTATGTGGCTGTCAATGCCCAGCGTCGTGGGTTTTTGGTGTCTGTGGATGGCCAGCAAGAGTTTGCCTTTCATGCCGCTTTGCACGAGGGAGAAGATGGTCAAGCCTTGGACCATGCGGCAGCGCGTGAGTTGATGCGACAGGTGTTGGGCTTCGAGGTGGCCGTGGAAATTTTGTCCACCCAAAACTGGACCGCAGGCCACTCCTTGGTGGCTGAAAAGTTTTCGCAGGGTCGGGTTTTTTTGATGGGCGACGCCGCCCATTTGTTCACCCCCACCGGTGGTTTGGGCTACAACACGGCCATCGAAGATGCGGTCAATTTGGGCTGGAAGTTGGCCTCGGTCAGCAAGGGCATTTCACCCTTGGGCTTGCTCGACAGTTATGGCATCGAGCGCAAACGTTTGGCCTTGCGCAACACCGGATATGCGCGGCAGTTTGCCGATTCGGTGGGCTTGTATGTGGCGCACCCAGATTTAGAGGTGGAGGGCCCATCCGGTGATGCGTTGCGGGCCGATGCCAGCGAGGTTCTCAATGCCCATGTGCGTTTGGAGTTCAATATCCCTGGCGTGACCTTTGGCGGGCGCTACGACGGCTCGCCCGTGATCATGGCGGATGGCACCTCACCACCCCCAGATACGGCCAATGACTATCAACCCACGGCTTGTCCGGGTGGCAGGCCACCCCATGCCTGGATGCCCGACGGTCAATCCTTGTTTGATGTGTTTCACCGCGAATGGACGCTGCTGTTGTTGGGGGAGGGGCCTTGGGATACCGCGCCAGTGCTCGAACAGGCGACCGCCTTGGGCATGGATCTGCGCGTGGTGCAGCCGGATGTGCCCGACCTCAAAGATCCGTACCAAGCCAGCATGGCATTGATTCGACCCGACCACATCGTGGCCTGGCGCGGGGAAGATGGCGCATCCCTGGCCCCGCTGTTGCCCCGGGTTTTGGGGCATTGAGGCCGGTTTATTCGATGGGGATTTTGGCGTCGGCCACCGTCTTGCGCCAACGCGCGTAATCGGCTTTGACCAGGTCCCCGAGCTGCTCGGGGCTGCTGATTTGGATGGCCAGCCCTTGGGCAGTCAATTGCTCTTTCACATCGGGCATGGCCAGCACCGCGCTCACATCGCGGTGCAGGGCTTTCACCACATCAGCAGATGTTTTGGCGGGCGCCAGCAGGGCGTACCAAGAGTCCACCGCGTCCATGAAGTCAATGCCCAGCTCTTTGAACACCGGCACCGTGGGCGTGATCGGCGAGCGTGCAGCACCCGTGGCCGCCAGCATGCGCAAGCGCCCCGATTTGACGTGCGGCAACATGGAGTGCACGCTGGCAAACATCAGCTGAACTTGGCCGCCGATCAAATCGGTGGTGGCGTTGCTGATGCCTTTGTAGGGCACATGCAGCATGTCAAACCCGAGTTGCTGCTTCATCAACTCCATGGCCAGGTGGTGCGGTGTGCCGTTGCCGGGCGAGCCGAAATTGATTTGTCCAGGTTTGGACTTGGCCAAGGCAATCACGCCGGCCAAGTCCTGGGCACCAATTTGGGGGTTGACCACGATGGCGAAATTGGCCACCGCCATTTTCATCACCGGGGTGAAGTCGGTGGTGGGGTCAAAAGGCACCCGTTTGTACATATTGGGTGCCATGGTGATGGTGTTGATGGCCATCAGCAAGGTGTGCCCGTCGGGGGCTGCTTTGGCCACCGCATCGGCACCAATGTTGCCGCTCGCACCAGGCTTGTTGTCCACCACCACAGCTTGCTTCCAGCGCTCGCTGAGTTTGGGGGCGATGATGCGGGCAATGATGTCGCTGCCGCTGCCGGGGGTGAAGGGCACCACCAGGGTCACGGCGCGCTCGGGATAAGCGGCCCAAGCCGAGGCACACAGCATGCCGCTCAGCACGGCCAGACGCTTCAAATTATTCAATACAGATCGGCGGTACATCTTGTCTCCAGTGAACATCAGGCGTTTTTGCGCCCCAGTAATTTGAACGCATTGCCAAAATAAATTTTGCGCGCGTCTTCCACGGGCAGGTTCAGGTCTTCGATGGAACGAAGGCCCTCGCGGATGAACATGGGGCCTTCTTCGGGGTCAAACGGACAATCGCTGGCAAACACCACATGGTCGGGGCCAAAGAAGTCCAAGCCGCAACGCAAGGCAGAGGCCGAGCCGCCCAGCACCGTGTCGCCATAAAACATTTTGAAGTAGTCGATGGGCGGTTTGGACAAGCGCTTGAGCACATCGGCCTCGGCACCGTCCGCGCTGCGGCTGCCCAACTGCGCCCACAAGGTTTCTGCGCGGCCAGAGAAGTAGGGCAGCATGCCGCCGCAATGGTGGGTGATCAGGCGCAGCTCAGGCAGCTTTTCGAGCAAGCCGGAAAACACCATGCGCGCCATGGCCACGCTGGTCTCCATGGGCCAACCCAGCACCTGCCAAATCTCGTATTGCGATTTGTCTTCGCTGGGGTAGTCGGCCCGAGAACCCGGGCGGGTAGGGTGCATCCAGACCGGCAGTTGGTGGTGGTGGGTGATGCGCTCGAAAACCGGAAAGAACTCTGCGCCGTCCATGGCGCGCCCATTCACGCTGGTAAGGATTTGCACCCCTTTGGCGCCCAACTGGTCGATGGCGTAGTCCATCTCTTTCAGTGCAGCCTCGGGGTTGTTCATGGGCAGAGAGGCCACAAAACCAGGGAACTTGTGCGGCCATTCGCGGCAAATGTCAGCCATGCCCTCATTGGCCACCCGCGCATAGGTGGGCGACACGTCGGGACCGCCGAGCATGTCGGGCGACGGCACCGCCAGGGAGATGATTTGCTGCACATCTGGAAACTGGTCCAGCATGGCCACCCGCGCGGGCATGTCCCACAGCATGCGCAATTGGCTCATGCGTTTGACCATGCCGGGCTCTTTGCCATGCGTTTTGACCAAGTCCACATAAGCCGGGGGCATGACGTGGTTGTAAATATCGATTTTGACGGTGCTCAAGAAATGGACTTTCTGCGGTGGTTGTTCAGGCAATCCGACGCGGTTGCCTTGTTTGGGGCTGGATTTGACCACAGCGGTTTTGCGCTCTGATACAGTTGCCGGCGGCCCAAACACTGGGCGTCATTTAAAGCGTTTTGCCAACTTCTATACAGAGTAATTTCCCCATGAACGATCGAAAAAAAGCCCTGGTCACTGGCGGCGCCACTGGCATTGGCCGCAGTGCCGTGTTGGCCTTGGCCAAAGCGGGCTATGACGTGGCCATCAATTACGCGTCCAGCGCCAAGGCTGCAAAAGAAGTGGCGGCATTGGCCCAAGCCATGGGTGCGCAAACCATGCTCTTGGCCTGCGATGTGAGTGACGAGGTGGCCGTGCGCGCCATGCTGGCCCAGGTGCAAGCGCAGTTCGGACACCTGGATGCGCTGGTCAACAATGCGGGCACCACCGCCAAATGGAAGGTCAAAGACCTGGAGAGCTTGGACCTGGCCGAGTGGGACCGTACTTTTGCCGTCAATGTGCGTGGACTGTTCCAGGTCACACGGGCTGCCGTTCCCTTGTTGAAAAAGGGCAGCAACCCCAGCATCGTCAATACCGCCAGCATTGTGGGGCTGCGCCCCGGCCCGCAACCGCTGCCGTATGCCGCGAGCAAAGCGGCGGTGGTCAACATGACCAAAACACTGGCCTGGAACCTGGGCCCCGACATCCGCGTCAACGCGGTGGCACCGGGATGGATGGAGGGCGAGTGGATGGAGCGCATGCTGGGCGACAAATACGACGACTTGATGGGCAAGCGCGCCAAGCTCACACCGCTCAAGCGCTGCGTCACCGCCGAGGACGTGGCCGAGACCATGATGAGCCTGATCCAAGGCAACCGTTTTGTCACCGGTGAAATCATCGTCATTGACGGCGGCTTCACCAGTTCAACCTGAGGTTTTGATATGTTGGAAGGTTTTGTTCCGTTTCCCCCCGAATACGCCGCCCAATACCGGGCCAAAGGCTATTGGAAAGACCGCGCCTTGCGCGATGAATTTGACGATGTGTTTCACCAGCATGGGCCGCGCGTGGCCTTGATCGATGGAGACCGCCAGTACACCTATGCCGATGTGGATCGCTTGAGCAGCAATTTGGCGCTCAACCTCATGGACCTGGGGCTCCAGCCCCTGGACCGTGTGGTGCCCACCCTGCCCAATGTGGCGGAGTTCGTGATTCTGTACTTTGCGCTGCAAAAAATCGGATGTATCCCTATCGCGGCATTGGTCACGCACCGCTTTGCCGAAATCAGCCAGTTCACCCAGTTGTCCCAGGCTGCTTGTTGCGTCTACCCGGACCGTGCGGGCGACTTTGCCTTTGGCCCCATGATCGACCGCGTGCAAGCCGCCAACCCGTGTTTGAAGCTGCGTTTGGTGTTGGGCCAAGCTGGGCCCGGTGAGCATGATTTGCGCGCTTTGATCGACAAACCCGCCCAACGCCCCGCCGATGATTGGCGCCACATTTACATCGCTCCCACTGACCCGTGCATTTTTCAGCTCTCTGGCGGCACCACCGGCATCCCCAAGTTGATTCCCCGCACCAACAACGATTACGCATACAACTCCAAGGTGGCCTCTGAAGTGGTGCAGGTCGGCCCCGATTCGGTGCTGTTGTTGGTGCTGCCGATTGCCCACAACTTGCCCTTGGCTTGCCCCGGAATTCAGGGGTTCATGTTTCAAGGGGCGACCGTGGTTTTGCATGGCAACACCCGCCCGGGCGAAATGTTTGCCTTGATCGAGCGCCATCGGGTGACCCACATCAAGGTCGTGCCCGCTTTGTTGATCCGCTTGATCAACGACCCCTCCATCACCGATCACCAACTGGACTCGGTGAAGCTGATCCAAAGCGGCGGCCAGCGCATGCAGCCCGAGGTGCGCTTGCGCACCCGGCAACTGTTTCGCAATGCCTTTGTGCAAGAAAACTTTGGCATGAGCGAAGGCCTGCTGATGTTTGTGCGCGCCGGCGACCCCGAAGAGGTGTTGCTGGAAACCTGCGGCCGCCCCGTGTGCGCCGACGATGAGGTGATGCTGATTGACGATGAAGGCCGCGAAGTGCCCGATGGCGAGGTGGGCGAACTCGCTTGCCGTGGCCCATACACCTTGCGTGGTTATTACGGTGTGCCCGAATACAACGCGCGCCAATTCACCCCAGAAGGTTTTTACCGCTCAGGTGACCTGATGCGCAAGCACCCCAGTGGCAACTATGTGGTGGAGGGGCGCAAAAAAGACCTGATCAACCGGGGTGGCGAAAAGATCAGCGCCGAAGAAATAGAAAACCTCATCCTCATGCACCCTGCGGTTCAAAACGTGGCTTGCGTGCCCATGCCCGACCCGGCCATGGGCGAAAAAATGTGTGCTTGTGTCATCTTGAAAGCCGGGCAAACTTTGAACTTGGGCGAATTGGTGGCGTTTTTGGCCCAGCAAGAAATCGCCAAGTTCAAGTTGCCCGAGCGCTTGGAAATCCTGCCCGACTTCCCGGTGTCCACCTTTGGCAAGGTGTCCAAAAAATCCCTGGGCGAGATGGTTGCGGCCAAGCTCGTGGCAAAGTTGTAAAGGAATAAAAATGCGCGTGATTGATTTGCACTGCTACCCAGGCACACAAACCTGGATCGATTCCCAAGGCCCATACCCCGAGGCCTTGGCCACCTATTGGAAGCGCGACTGGGTCGCCAAAACCGAAGACGAGGTGATTGCCGAATTCACGGGCGCTGGTGTCGATGCCTGCTTGGTGGCGCTGGACTTGGAAACCACGGTGGCCACACCGCCCTGCACCAACGAGTATGTGCACGGCATGTGGAAGCGCCACCCGGAGCGCGTCATCCAGTGCTGGGGCGCGGTCGAACCCGCCAAAGGCGAAATCGCCATTCGCCAAGTGCAAAAAGCAGTGAACGAGCTGGGCTTCATTGGTTTTCATTTTCACCCCATCATGCAGCACTTTGCGGTCAATGACCGGCGCCATTACGACCTGTTTGAGGTGATCAATGGCTTGGGTGCTGCAGTGATGATTGATGTGGGTACCACCGGCATGGGTGCGGGCATGCCCGGCGGCAACGGCGCGCGGGTGCGCCACGCTCACCCTTCGCACATCGACGATTTGGCCGCTGACTTTCCGAACCTGAAAATCATCATGGCCCACCCCGGTT
>Ga0114960_10002263_pt1 | contig 15109 bp, 24 predicted proteins | sample C_130625_MF_Meta_FD_92637 | JGI IMG/M metagenome (GOLD analysis project Ga0114960, IMG submission 92637) | Freshwater microbial communities from Lake Croche, Canada to study carbon cycling - C_130625_MF_MetaG | ecosystem: Environmental > Aquatic > Freshwater > Lake | place: Lake Croche, Canada... | reverse complement strand
AGAAAACTGTAAATTGTAAATTCCTGTATTAGAAACTACAATTTGAGAAGTCATTGTTCCTGTATATGTAGCAGATGTTCTATTTTGTGATACTGAAACTACATAAGTACCTATTCCTCCTGTGCCACTTGTAAATGCAGATATAAATGTACCAGCAGTTATACTACCTCCTGTTAACACCATTCCCACTTTTAATGTTCCTGATGTAACAGCTGTAACATTTAATACAGTTCCTGCACCAGCACCACCATTATTTATAGTTCCTGTAAATACAGCAGTTTCTGTTTGTAATGAAAATCCATTAGATAAATCTGTAGTATTAAACTTTACAGCTCTTGGTGTATTTGCTGTAGGATTATCTTGTGTTGTACTATCTGATATTGCTAAATAATATCCTGTTGGTGTTGCAGCAGTATTAGTTCCCCATTTTAAACCTGTGGATGCTGTACTATCAGCTATAAGAACCTGAGTATCTAATCCTACTGGTAGTCTTGCATTGGTTGAATTAAATGTAAATAAATCACCCTTAGTAGTAAGAGGGGATGATGATGTAGATATTGTCCAGCTTCTATCAGCTGTTAAATCGTATGTAGTTCCATTAATAGTTAATGTCCTAGCATTTGTAACTGGTGTGTATCCTAAAGCAGTTGTTACATCAGATGATGTTATACCTGTTAAATATGTATTTGTATCTAAAGAAAATGTACCAGCAGCAGTCATTTTAACAAATGGTGTTCCTGATACCCAAGTAGGATAGTTTAATGCTCCCCAAGTTCCAATATCAGAAGTTAAAGCTATAGTTCCGCTTGCGTTTGGCAATTGATATTGTTGACTTCCAACTAATAAATCTGATTTTAATGTAGCAATACCATTACCACTTGTATTTATTACTAATCCACTAATAGGTGTCAAAGAACATGATTTAAATAACCCACCTCCTATTGAAACTTGTGATTGAAAACCTCTTAATGCACTAGTTATATAATTTCCATACTCTGGGGTATAAGTGTTTACATATAATCCATATATAGCATCTAAATACAATGAATTACTTCCTCCAGTTACAACTTTATTTAAGTTAAATCTAGTTGAACTTATATAAGAACTATTACTTCCAGATCCAACTGTAATTGTATTTGTAGTGAAACTTCCTTGGTCAGTTACCTGTTGTAGTGTAGGTGTATAAATATCAGCAGTTGTAGCAATAGTATATGTTCCAGTTGCTTTATCAGGAAACTGTAGCGTTATATTATTAGTTATATTTGTAACCTTTAACTTACCACTTCTTGGTAATTTATTTTGTATTTCTATAAAACCAGATCCAGCACCATCAGTAGCATCTAATGTTACACCACCAGTATAGTTATTATTTGCAGTGTCTTGTGAGTACAAGTTAAATGTGCTCTCAGAACCATTTATGAACTTGCTTAATGTATTTAAAGTAGATGTTAAACCAAAACCATATCCAGCATAGTAAGAGCTATAGTTCTCATTAATATCGCTTGACATAGATCCAAATAAACCTAGATCTTCAAGCGTGTTCTGAACTGTATAACTTGGATACTTTCCAGGAGTGCTGTTTAATACAATATCATTAGTGGTAGTGTTACCTAAATCAGTAACCCCTTGTAAGTTCTGAGGAACACCAGAAACAATGCTCGACCAGTTATATGATGTTCCGTTAAGATTTAACGTGTCTAGATCAATCGTTAGGTTATGAGAAGAGTTCCCATTATCAACAAGTCTTATCGTTGGATAAGAGTTATTGTTTAGGTATAGTGTTCTATTGTTTGAGAAGTTTGTTGACTGAATGTCAGCATGACCTAAACCTCCATAGTTAGATATCCCGTTACCATTATTAACCACATCTTGCAGCGTGCTTGCTGATGGAGGTATGTCTTGAGCCGTTATGAATGGATGAACACCGTCCTCACCATCATTTGTTAGGTCTGATGTTTTGGTTGGTGGCTTGTCATACTTGTCTAGTATAAGAGATATGATGTAGTCCCTATCCTCATATATAAACCCATTACCATCTATAAATGTAAGGTTAATATTAAAAAAGTTAGGCTCTGGAAGGTACACCTCAACACCAGTTATCTCGTATAATGCAAAAAAGTTAGTATCGCTAGCCTTTGATATTATAACCCTTGATCCGTTCAAGAAAGCTAGATACTCAGATACATCGTTCTGCTTAAGTGTTAGCTTACTAAGCAAGAACGTGGTTATGTCGGAGAAGTTTACCTGTGGTCCTATCTCTGTTATAAAAGATAGAGTTCCAAAACGTCTCTGCTCTAGTGGATCAAGCGTCTGGTATGTATACCTTAGAGCATTTCCAGAGTCGATGACTTGGTTATGATTAAAATAAATCCCTATATTATCAGGTGTAAAGTTCTTTGTAGCGTTGTAGTTCTGTGCATCAGATCCTATCCACTTATCATTACCCTTAACATTCTCATCAATATTATATAAACTTATTTTTGTCATATACTCTGTACGCAATATATCCTATTGCTATTAATAATAATATCCACCAGTATGATAATAAACTCTCTTTTTTATCTATATCCTTCTTAACAACATTTATCTTGGATTGAGTTTTGTCTTTGCTTGTCGTTGTGACTGCATTATGTCGTTTCTCAGACACCTTCTTTGTTGTTTGAGTACTTATATTGTTCTTGTGTTTTTTAATCCTTAAAATAGCGTTTTTAAATACCTTGTTATTGTATGTAAACGGCTTTGTAGTGTCTAGAGGTGTTATCTCAATCTCTGAGCTTGAAGATGTGTCCAATACTCTTGTATTTAGGTCTGTGTTTATGGTCGTGCTAGACGTGTCAACCATCTTTGTTTCTATTAGCTGCTTTACAGCCTCTGTTGTGTCGCTCTTGTTAACCTTTCTAGATCCACAAGAGACAAGCAATAGCAATAATATTATATATTTATTCATGAAATTTAAAATCATTAAGTCTGTTAAGCCATCCCTTTATAAATTTTGATTGGCTAGGGTTGTTTTTCACTATATCGTTCAAGAACTTAACCCTTGCATTGAAGATACTATCAAATAATATCTTTTGATTTGCTTGGTTTAGATGAGTCAGAGTGATCGCTCCAACCTTACCATCATCATCAAGACCTAGAATCCTTTGCGGTATCATTATACCCCACTTACCAGATCCCCAAACCCAGTCAACAAGTATGTTGGCGACGGACTGGTTGTTAATCTTGTCTGCCATCCATGAATCCCAGTATTTTTTTAGTACGAACTTAAAATCTTCGGTTGTCAATAGCTTTATATCGGTACCGTCTATCTTTCCGTCATGGTTCTTATCATATCCCACCTTCTTCCATGTTCCGATAGTGACACCCATGTTTGTAACTCCACCTTTATCGGTTGGATCATTCACAAATCCTCCCTCCCACTTTGCTATAATAGGTGATAAACCTTCAATCTTTGCCATTATTTCTTAAATATATTTTCAAATGCTGTTGCTGTTACACAAGCTCCAGCAAGTGCGGTTACTGCCTGCACCATAGAATCGGTGTGGTATATAAACATTACCACTATTAGTGATAAGCTACTTAGAAGACCTATAAACCTTTTAGAGCTGTTAGGGCTTTGTGAGTTCAGTAACGACTTAAAAAAATTAATCATCCTTCCCGTTCTTTCTATCTATAAGTTTCCAAACAGTATATATTATTGATACTATCAAAAGAGTAAACCTCAGTGCTGTTTCCAGCTGTGAAAGAGATATTATAAGTGCTGATGAGTTTAAAAGATATAATCTTAAGTCGTGATTTGTCATTTTACCAGAGTGCTATTAGGTTACTTAATGCAGTCTCTGTCTCAAGAACTCTTAGTGCTTGTACTGTTAATATCATTGATGCGTTTTTATCTCCAGCAAGAGTGAATGTTACCACGTCTCCTCCAACAGTCATTATCTGAAGATTCCCATTAGAACCACCAGGAATATAAATAGAAAAACCCTCGTTTGGTGTTGGAACATACAATGTATAAGTTAAACCAGATGCTGATGCAATATCATCAGATAATGACAACGTATGTTCGTCAATAAATCCAATCACAGTAGCCAATGCTCCATCACATATAACTGTATTTCCAATCATGTTTGTTGTGAATGTAACGGTACTATCATTTAATAAGTTTGTATAACCACCAAGAGTTACACCTGTCAATCCAGCATTGGCTGGATTTGGCATATTTATCGTATCGTTTTGGATAATAGGAATAGCTCTTCCGTAATGCGTTTTTAAGTATTGCATGTTTTTATAATATTTTGTTTATTAATAGTTTAGGGTTATTTAGTGCCGCCTTTCTTTTTCCACAACCACATTCTTTACCCGTTTTTTTTGCATATATATCTCCAGAATCGTTTCTTGTTACTGTAACTCCCCCTGTAGAAATTTGTGTTTGAATCGATGATCCATCATTAACTGTAATGGTATTATCTGTTGTATTACCAGCATCAGTTACTTGTTGTAGTGTAGTTGTTTCAACTAGTGCAACAGTTCCATTTGTATTTGGAAGAACATACGTTCTATTGCCTGTTGCTGAAGTAGCGTCTAGCTTAACATCGTAATTATTCTTCTTGAATGACATAAAACCAGTAGCACTAGACTGTAATAACTTTCTAGTATTGGTAGGGGCACCTAAAATTGTCAAAACATCATTATCAATTGACATCTCTCCATAACCGAATAGTGTTGGATCATAGATCTTAAGCTTTGTCACGCTTGTCTCTAGACCAATAGCGAACATGTCTTGGATCATGAAGTTCTTCGTTGCATCGGAGTGATGTATGTCGGTTCCAATCAATATATCGTCACCCTTTGGTGATGAAATAGGTGGATACAAACTTATTTTTGTCATCTTAGTTTTCTTTTATTTATCTTTGCAAAGATAATAATTAAATTTATATGAAAATCAAGAAGATTATAACAAAAACCTACTATCGTAGAACACCAGAACATGACTGGTTGAAGTATTTTAGAGTGGTCCGTTTCTGGATTCGTGAAGCCTATGGTATAAGGTATGCAGAGCTTGAGATGCTGCTGTTCCTTTATGGAGAGAACCTGTTCACAAGACGAGACTTCGACAAGTTTGAGAAGCTAATGGGTTGGAACGTCGAGAGGTTCAACAACCTTGTAACAGATGGTTGGGTTATAAAGTGGCGAACTCGTCATGCAAGGACCGAGTCTGACCTATACACGCTGTCATTTAAAGCCAAGCGTATAATGAACGCGTTCTATAAGAAACTTAGCGGTGACGACATCATCTCAGAGAACCCACGCAAGAACCCTATATTCAAAAAAAATGCCTCTACACAGCACAAGGCATATAGAGGCATGATTCTAGAGATGAATGAGTCTATAAGACAACGACAACGTCTCGTTCAAGAATAATAGTTACCATCCTATCCTCGATAAGGACACTATAGCCAGATCTGTTATCGTAGTAGATTACATCACCGACATTTATGTCGGAGACATGTGTCCCTACAGCAACGATGCTGGCTTTCTTGTACCTCATATCGTTTGCGTCTGATCCAGACAGTATAAGTCCAGACTCTGTCTTAAGCTGCTCGTCGATTGGATCGACTAGTATATATTTTGCGATTGGTTTCATTACTTTATCTCTCTTGCTATGGTTATTATTGCGTTTGTACTTAATATAGTCGTTGCCACACTCACCGCGTTCTTCAACGCGTTGTTGGTAACCTTCAACGGATCGATGATGCCCATCTTGAACATGTCTCCATAGACCTCGTTCTTAACGTCATATCCTTGACCAGCCTCAGCGTTGTTCATCACCTCGAAGCCGTCCTTGCCAGCGTTTGTTATGATCTGCAAAAGAGGTGTCTCGATAGCCTTTGACATTATCATCCTTGCGATGTACTCGTTGTGACCTAGGTCATCAATCATGTTGATCGTGTGCTCGCTGATCTTATCCGCGATGTTGAAAAGAGCCAAACCACCACCTGGCAGTATGCCCTCCTCCAAGGCTGACCTTACGGCACAGACAGCATCATCAACCCTATCATATCTCTCCTTCTGCTCAATGTCCGAGTTACCACCAACATATATCACACCAACACCACCAGTCAACGAGGCGATTCTCTCCTTAACGGCATCCTTCTCTGACTTCCTCTTTGCTAGGTTGTGCTGAACCCATAGCTGATCAACCCTTTCCTTGATCTCATCACTTGTCTGCTCTGACCTTACAATCACAGTCTTCTCTCTGTCAACAATGATTCTGTCAGCCTTACCTAGGTGCTCCATTCTGATAAGACTCAAGTCATCACCAGTCTGCTCGCTGAAGTACTTAGCCCCAACAGCCAAGGCTATGTCAGCCATTAGCTCCTGTTGCTTGTAACCAAACTGTGGTGGCATAATGTTACAAAGCTTAAGGTTGTTCTGAGCCACATTCGCTGCAAGCGTGTTCACCACATTCGCAGTGCATGGTCCAATGATCAAAAGCTTCTTGTTATCATTAATGATCGGCTTAAGCACGTTCTCAATCGATAGTATGTTACTTATCTCTTGGTCCGTAACCAGAACATAAACATCATCCATGATGCACTCGTCCTTTTTAAAGTCGTTAACGAACAGCTTGCTAGTGTAACCCCTTGCAACCTTTATACCGTTGGTAACCTCTGAGTATGTCTCAGCAGTCTGTGAGTTCTCTATCGTAACAATGCCATCCCTTCCAACCTTCTGGTACGCGTCAGCGATAATCCTTCCAAGCTCCTTGTCGTTGTTGGCAGATATAGCCGCAACATCTCTAAGAGTGTTACCCTTAACCTTACGGCTCATCCTTTTAAGGTCAGCAATGACCTCGTCAGTTATAAGGTTCATGTATCGGATAACCTCAGTTACGTTGTGCTTGTCTGTCAGAAGCTCCATGCCAATCCTAACGATAGCCTCAGTCAGCACAATAGCCGTGGTGGTACCATCACCAGCACTCGAAGCTGTACGATCGGCAGCCTCCTTCATCATCTTAACTGCAAGGTTCTCGACTGGGTTAACCAGATCGATACTCTTAGCGACCGTTACACCGTCCTTTGTTACCGTGATACCGTGTGTGTGGTTTCTTGACTCTATAAGGACCGTGTTACCTCTCGGACCTAACGTGCTCTTTACAGCCTTAGCAATGGTTGTGATACCATTTATTAATAGCTCACGACCTTCTTGGTCGAAGACCAACTCCTTGGGGGAGTACATGTAGTTTTCCATTTAATTTGATTTATTAATTCGTAGCAAATATAGTATAAATTTGCGACAGTTTTACTCTACCATGTGATGTGAATTTTTAAAATGAAGATATATATATTAACCTCCCTATAATCATAATCCTCATCAGTCTGAAAAAAGTTGAATCCAAACATACAATAGTTTGGTGAAATCTCTAGCTCTATATCCATATACTATTTTTTAATTAAATAGTCATTCATTTGATTTATAATCTCTCTTTGTTTTGGAGAATATGGATCATACTTAACTGGTTTTCCATTATCATCTTTTCTAATACCTCTGTAGTTTTGAGCATACTCATCTAAAAAATCAGACTGAATTGCTTTATCTGGAAGTCTATTTAAACCACCTCTTAAATAAGCATCGGTTTGAGTTCTATCCATATAACTAGTAAGAGATTCATCTGGATTTTTTTCATTTGGATATTTATTTTTTTCTATCCACTCCATTTCCTCTGGCTTAAAGTTATTAGTAAACTCTTGACGCATTTCTTTCCATTTAGGATCGTTAGGCATCATATGCAAAGCATCCATTCTAATAGCTTCTTTAAGTAGTTTAGGATCTTTAACCATTTCTTTCTTGTAAATCTCAAAAGCAACAGTCCCTGGTTTTGGATGTGGAAAATTTTCATCTCCTGGATCATCTGGATGCCATGTTTCCATATATCTATCACCACCACCAATCTCTTGTAGCTTTTTTAATCTTTTTGGATCTGCAACAACTACATTGGCATTTTTTTCATCTATAACTTTAGACAAACCAGGATTTTCTTTCATTACATCAGACAATGCTTTTTCCTCAACTGTTTTAGTTGAATAAACTTTTCCATTATATCCAAATGAAGTAGCACCTTTTTTTCGTGCTGATGCAAAAGCACTTTCAAAACCTGTTGGCATAATTTTTTGTTTTATTTATTTAGTGTCGATATGTCGAAAATTATCTCTCTATTCTCTTATATATATTTTATATATTTTATATATTTTTTTTAATAGAAAAAAGGAAAAAAAATCGTCGTAACGACACTAATCTCTGTTAAGGCTTGTCAATAAAGAAAAGTATCCATGACAAACTCAAAAAAAATCGACACCGCTGCGACGATTATCGTCGTAAAAACGTGTTTTAGAACATTTTCTTAATTTGCTCCGCTCTTAAAATGGTGTTTACCTTCTCATTTATTTTCATTTCTTTTTTCATGTGAGAGATTTTTTTGATCAAGTTCTGACCATCAGGCTGATAATTTAACAACCTTCCATCCTTAACTAATAATCCGCTCAAGTCTTTTTTCTTTTCCATAGTATGTGTTATTTTCTGCAAAGGTAATAAATATATTAGATATATAGGGGTGGGGGATAATACGACGGTTTTGCGTGGGCGGGTGCCAAAAGAAAACGACTTCAAATCAGACACGGGGGGTGCATTTTTGCCCGTTTGCTCCAGATTTTTTGGCTTTTTAGGACTGACTGCCGTGCCGTGGTGGTGCGACGCTCCAGAGTGCTGGGCAGTGTCCCGTCGGTTGGTCGCTAGCTATCTGGTGGTCGCTACTATGTATAACCTAGTATGTTGTTATGCCTAGGAAGGAAACTAACAAGCGTTAGTTAGTATCGCGTATTGCGATGTGCGGTATAACCTAATCAACAGTATAATACTATGCACGCATAATAAACCGAACGATATACATATTATATAATTAACATCTATTATATTGGTATAAACCATAAGCAAAACCTATAAGACTAACAAGCGTTAGTTAAATACCTCGCGAGCCCAGTGATAGCAACAACTTTAACGATCTCGGGAAAGGTGATACTTAGATACCATCCAGTGGTAATCGTGCCTTAAATCGCCTTAAAATGCGTTTTAGAGCATGTAGGCATATTCAACAACAACAGACTAAGACAACTATAGACAAAATCTATCGAGCAAGCCAATCCAATAGATTTATCGCAGACGCGAGGCATTATGTTTACTGACGTTTTGCGTTTAAGCAACGAACTCGTGGTGGGTGGTATCTTATATCGTTTTGATATTAAATCGTTCAGGAAACGGCTTTAAAATGCGTTTTGGAGCTACTGAGGGTAGAGACGAGCGGTAACACCCCCAACATATTAAACAAGCGTTTAACTTTATCTAATATTAAACAATCGTTTAACTTGTTACTATATAAGGTTTCAACCTTGTATATGTTATAAGTCAAAAGCATACTATCTGCTAAGCCCAATGAATTGGTCTTAATTGTTAAAGTTTTGTTAAAAATTTGCACACGTCAAAAAGCTGTCGTATGTTTGTACTGTCAAAATGAGACATCGTTCTTTGAAATACTAGTTGTAGAATAAATCAAACAGGTTAGGTTTGGAAACATTAAAGAAACCCACTCGGAAACGGATAAGGTCACATAAAGGAAGAGGGCATTAATGATAACAATAACTTATGGAAGGTTAAAATTGACAACTAGTATTTTCTTTAGCAAATGTTAAAGTTTTGTTAAAGTTTTGGTAGATTGAAAAAAGCAACATACATTTGCTTCATCAAACAAGTAGAGCGATACTACTTCAACTTAAAGCAGTCGAGACCACTGACGTATATTGTGGCGGGAGTCAATAAAGACTATAAAATTGGGTGTAGCTACTCTGAAATAGAAGTTCGAAGCTACGATAGTCATTCAAATAGATTGACGTCGTTAAGTGTCCATGAGTGTGTTACTCATGCTGATGAGCCGCAGAACGGCGAAACACTTAAAACTTTATTATTATGAAAGTAATTATCACACGAGGATCCTACGGATTCGGTCACGATTGGACGCTAGAAGCGTTTGACAAACAGTACTATCTAGGGCAGGACGTAAAGTTCTGTTCCCGTATGTTAGGTATTTCACCTAGCACTTTGATTGCACACTTAGGCAGCCCTAATATTGAGGAGCCAAGAGTCAACACCAAGTTAGCCAAGTTCATATGTAAGGAGCTAGGTATAACTAAAAAAGCTAACATTAACGATTGGGACTTATGTGCCCAATAATATTTTATATCATGAAACAAAAGCAGAACATAGCAGGTGGCATTCTATTGGGTGCCACCATACTAATCGGAATTATAATAATGAGTCAAATCTTAACACTTATCAACTATGTCTTTGGAAATTAAAAACTACGAGTGCACGAGTTGGAACGGAACAACACGTACCATCTACACGGCAACGATTAACAGAACAACCTATCATGCCTTTAGCATTGAGGAACTAAACAATTTTATTAACAACCACGTAGACACACGTGAAGGAACCTTTTAAATTATGAAAACACTAACAATCAACATCGGGCTAAACAACAACCGATACACAAAAGACCAACTAATAGATAGAATGGCTAGTGACTCTAGCTATAGACTTATGGCTTATCAGATAGTCATGGGGGAGTTTAACAACGAACCCGAGGAGACCTTTGTAGGTTTGTTCGAGTACACGTACACCAACCAGAGTAAAATACTATCAGACTTCGAGTTATTGTCAGCAGATATGACTCAAGAATGTATTGCATTGAGCACTGACTCGATGGATGCTCTAGCATTTAGTCCTAGCTTTAAGGGTGCCCGATACAAATTTAATTCTGAGTATTTCATCAAAATCGTCATTTAGTGTCGATAATCGTCGCAGAAGTGTCGACAAAAAATAAAATCGTCGCGGGGTTTAGACTAGTGATACTAAGGGTTAACAACTTTTAGTGTCGCTGTGTCGATTTTTATTCCTTTTTCTGTACAAAAAAAAATAAAATAAATAAATAAATATATATAAGAGAATAGGAGACAAAAAAACGTCACCTTGACACAAAAACAAAATCATTATGACTATAGCAGAAGCAAAACAATTATTGAGAAGCGAGGGGTACTTCGTGGACAACCTTTGGCACGTGAGTGACGTGCAGAACAATTTCGAGTGCGATGATGATACGGCTCAGAACGTATTGTATTGGACGTTAACAAGTCCGACCACTATCGAGTACATCAACGAGCACATTAACCTAGTAGCAACAAACGAAAACCTTAACACACTATGAAAGACTTAACACGTAACCTAGAGACGTACCTACTAAACTGGTACTGCGAACTGCCTGTGGAGGCACTGAACGAGATTCACTTCGGTGAGATAGACTACAAGGGTGTCTTCGGACACGACTCGCGTCTCATCCAAGACGAACTGAGAGAGGCATGGCACAACGACTTCGACCTTGAGGACAAGATAGCGTACCACGATGACCTTTATGATAGATATTACGAACACACTAAAACAATAACACTATGAGAACATTTACAATTACAGAGGAGCAAGTTAAAGAGTATAACCTAGAGCATTTATTTAAAACTATAGAGACTAACAAATGGTATGTTGTAAGACACACGTATATGCAAGACGCTATTATCTTCCTTCAAGATGAGGGAACAGAACGCACGTACGGATTCAATCACCTAGGAGAGTGGACGGAGATTTACAACAACGAGATGTTGCACGGAAAGTACGGGGGTGACATACTAAGACAAGCCACTAAGGACGAGGTTAAGAGATTGCTAATAGATGAGGCAGAGAGACGTGGTGTTTGGGATAAGCCAATGTTGTCTGTGTCAAACATAGAGTCAACAACAAGTGAGTATGCAATGGGTTATGACCAATACGAAGACACGTTATGGTCAGAATACGGCAAGGTATATAAGCGAGGTGTTTGGGCAACAACAATAGCGGAGGACACCATAGAGGGTAGACTGAGTAAAATTGAAAAACATTTAGGGATATGAGACCAAGAACAAACAAGGTGTGCATCCAAGCCGAGGTGATGCGTATGCAGAGACACGATAGGATATTCGGCATCATTGCTAAAGACTTGAAGGAGCAACACGGCATGAGTTGGGTGCAAGCAAAGTCAGAACTGAAGAGAAAACTAACCTTTAAAAACATGTCACTATGTCTACAATAAAAAGAACGCTAACGCTTTACAATAGGCAGATAGGTGATAGGTCGTTCACCTTGTACAACTGCAACAAGCCGTTCCTTGTGCCAAGGTTTAAGCACGTAATGATGGGGCAAAGTCTTATAGAGATAGACTTCCCCGAGGACTACTACAACACGAACATCGAGGCATTGGAGTCAATGTCATTTAACACTAACCTTTACATAAAACGATTACACGATGACATCTAAAGAAAGAAATGCAACAAGGGAGATGCAACGATTCGAGCGTTGGATACTTAAAAGAGTAAAGACCGTACACTATGCTGACAACGAAAGAATGTCAGAGGCATACCAGCGTGTATATAACAACGCGATATCATAATGAGAAGGTATCTTATATGCTACCTAGCGGAGCGAAACGACGAATGCGTCGATTTAGAGACGATAATAGAGGCAAAAGATATATTCTATGCCTTGGGAAGTTTTTGTACAACACACACGCTGTATAAGCGTATAACAAACATAAAAGAGATATGAAAAACATACACGTATTACCAAAGTTAGTATAATTATTGTATCTTTGTATTGAACTAAAAATTTAATACAAATGGCATACGTATACACTTATACAAGACTTGATAAGAATGAAATTTTTTATGTGGGAATAGGTTCTGATACTAAATACAAAAGAGCAAAAAATCTATCACTAAGAACTGATTACTTTAAAAAGATTATAAAAAAATCTAAACACAAATTAGATATAGTTTTTGATAATATATCTTGGGAAGAGGCTTGTTCAAAAGAAATAGAACTTATTGCTTTATATGGAAGAAAAGATTTAAAAACAGGAAGTCTTGTAAACTTTACTGATGGTGGAGAAGGAAGAAAAGGTTCTCAAAACAGAATAACTCCAACTTATCAAATAGACTTACAAGGTAACATTATAAAAGAATGGATTAATATAGAAACAATTAGTAAAAAACTTAAAATTGACAGGCATAATTTATATGCTGTTCTTAATGGTAAAGTTTTAACTTCTAATAAATTTATATGGATATATAAAAAAGATTATTCTACAACGCTTATTGAAACTATACTAAGTAAATTAGACAATGAAAAAAATAGAAGAATCAATAATCCTACACCTGGTAAAAAGCCAATTGCAGTATTACAGTATGATTTAAATAACAATTTTATAGCAGAGTTTAGTTCTGCTACAGAAGCATCAAGAAAAACATTAACAAGATGTTCTTGTATAATACAATGTATAAATTAAAAGTATAACAGAACAACAGCAAACAATTTTATATGGAAAAGAAAAGAAATTTATGGGTAATTCCAACAGATAAACCAAGTAGGTTAAGAATACACGAATGTGGACAACTTTTTCTTTCTGTTAATTTTATCTATGAAATTAATAATGAAAACAAAAAGCACATCTACATTACTTCTGATGAAGAAATTAAAGATGTAAGACCACATAAAAATAAATGGCAGTTGGAAAGTGGACTTATTTTAAACAAATTTCCTAACTATTTAACTGACTTATCTGAATGTAAGTTGGTTATAATGACAACAGACCAAGACTTAATCAAAGATGGTGTACAAGCTATTGATGATGAGTTTTTAGAATTTATTGTTAAGAACCCGAGTTGTGAGTATATTAAAACAGAGATAGTTGAATATGGATTTGATGAAGTGCCTATTTGTATATACAAAATCATCATTCCAAAACCTACACAACAAATCATTGATGAAGATTTTGATGGAGGTTTAACTATGGGGCAGATTATTCCAAAGGAAGAAACTATTTGTATTCAAACAGGATTACCTTGTGGTATTACTTGTTTCAGCGAAGAAGTTTGTAATAGAAATTTTTACACTGAAGAAGATGTAAAAAATGCATTCCTTGATGGTTGGCAATTAAGAGATGGAGATTTACCATTTCCTAAAGCAAAGAAAAAATGGTTTAATGAATTTAACAAGAAATTATGAAAACAGCAGTAGAATGGTTACAAGATTGTTTAACAGAGCAATGTCCAAATGGTTCATTTGTTTGGAATACAAAAGCAGATTTAGAAGCTTTATTTAATCAAGCTAAAAAAACGGAAAATCAACAAGGTTATAGTGAGGAAGAAGTATTAGTGTTATTACATAAAAGGGATAAGCATAATTGGGATAGAAGTTTATGGCAAACACCAAAAGAATGGTTTGAACAATTTAAAAACAAATAAGATTAACAGGGAAGCTGAAAACTGAATAGAGTAGGCAAAATAAATAAATAAATAAATATATGTACACATTAAGAACAATTGAAAAAGATGGTAGAGAAGTAAACATCTACTTAGGAACAAATTACACGCTTTACAGAAAAGAAAGCATAAGCAAAGAAGACTTTGACTTTAAACTTAATCAGTATTTTGGAGAAGATACTAATAATGAAGACTTAGAAAAAATGGAGTTAGTAAAAGCATTTGTTGATGCAACACATTTACCAAATGCATTGACTATCAATTATGGGGTTACGTATTATATTGTAAATGACTCAGGTAAAACATTTCAAAAACTTTAAAAAGAAGTAACATTATGAAAATAGGCGATAAAGTTAAACTAATAAAAATTAGTAATTGGAAAGGGTGGGGATTTGAAAACTCAACTATAATTGGTTTAGGTAAATTTTTAATACAAATAAAATCTAACCAAGGGCATACTATGTATGTTAAACCTAATGAAGTGTTAAAACTAAAAAACAAATAAAATGAAACAAAAAACACTTGAAGAAACTTATCTAAATGAACTTATTGACGAAGCAAATAAAGAGTTTACTTTAGACAAAAAATTAGCTAAAGAAGTAGCTATAAAGTTTTCTAAATGGCAAGAGCAAAGAATGTATAGTGAGGAAGAAGTT
>Ga0114960_10002261_pt1 | contig 15112 bp, 10 predicted proteins | sample C_130625_MF_Meta_FD_92637 | JGI IMG/M metagenome (GOLD analysis project Ga0114960, IMG submission 92637) | Freshwater microbial communities from Lake Croche, Canada to study carbon cycling - C_130625_MF_MetaG | ecosystem: Environmental > Aquatic > Freshwater > Lake | place: Lake Croche, Canada... | reverse complement strand
TGTAACTCCTTGAATACCTTGTGGTCCTGTAGGTCCTGTAGGTCCAGAACTACCGCCACCTGTTATAGCAATAACTTCGCATGTGGAAGCATCGTAAGCAACAGAATAAATAGTATCAGAACCAGTAGAAGGATTAATTCTTACAGGATTAACAAAGAACCCTGAAGTAGAAGCAATAAAGGGACTTGCTGGACTAACAACGGCAGGAGCGTTCAAAATAATAGATTGGGGTTGGGTTGATTTCGCATACGGACCAATAGCAATAGACCTTGCTCCTTGTGAATTATCTCCTGCGTGATGTCCTATACTAATACTATAATCGCCACTATTTAGAAATCCAGCGTTCTCACCAATAGCAACAGATGCCTTTCCAGAACTACTATTACCAGCAGAAGCACCTAAAGCAAGACTTCCCTCACCTGCGTTGGAAGCACCAGCCAAATTACCGATAGAAGTAGAAGACAGACCTGAATTAATCGCTCCAGCCTGATTACCAATCGCAACCGAATACGGACCGCTGTTTTGGTATGCTGTGCTGTCTCCAATAGCAATAGAAGAACCTCCAATAGTTCCAGCACCAGCATTCGCACCTAATACAATAGAACTATCACTTGAAGCCTTATTAGCCAAAGCAGTATTTGTTCCAATCTTTGTTCCTGTAGGTAAATTAATAGAAGTCCCAGTAGAACTCATGACAGCATCTCCAATACTTATAGATCCGTTAGTAACATACAAGTGGTTAAAAGGAAACTCTGGTGTTCCAAGTGTTGCTGTATTAGAACTTGGAACTATACTATTTGAATAAATCGTTATATTTTCTGTTGATGAAAATACTTGAATATTATCTGCTGATAATACCGAGCCAGTATTTAGATTTGTGTTAAGAGTAGCAATAGAATTAGCATCTAAATATCCTTGTGCGTCTCCGTCTAATGCTTGAACTCCCACCCAATTAACAATATTTTGTTTGCCTGATTGACCGACATCCGTATTACTTATAGTCAAGTTGTAATTAGTGTCTTTTTCGTTTGAAGCATAAGTCCAACTTGTAGCAGAATACGGATTACCCAAACTATCCGCAAACACTATATTACCACTTTGGTCTGTAGCAACAGGTATAGTAGAAGAACCACCTCCACCAGTAGCCCACTTTATACCTGTAGCAGTAGAACTCAATACTTGACCCTCTGTTCCCAAGTTATTACTTATATCGTAAATAAAATTTGTTTTTAAATAACCACAAACCGCATTATCGCCGTAAGTAGCAGTTGCTGGACTACTAATTCCGTTTGATAATATATTTAATCCAGCCCCATCCAAAGTAGAATAATACCCTTGATTGTAGTCATAAAGAGTAAGATTATTCATGCTTAAATTAGTGGTTACTAAACTATCTCCGCTACTAGCAGAAATACCAAAAGAATTAACTATTGTTTGATTTTGTATGTCTTGCGTAGCCTTATTTCTTGAAGTAAAAGTTGCTTCAACACCTCTAATATTAATATCGTCATCACTCAATTTAGTTTCCTCTGTTATATCCAGTTGGTAATACTGCGTCGTATTTTTATTAAAAGCAAAATTAGGAACAGACCAAAGACCACCACTAACATCTTCAAAAGTAGCCGTGCCTGTTTGTGTAGTTGCAGGTTGAACGATTGAAGGACTAAATCCGTCTTGATTAAGGGTTGTAATAGTTCCACTAATATCAAAAACTATTCCCCCTTGTCCTATTGTAATAGAATTATTTGTAGCCTGATTTTGAAGAACAAGACCAGTATCTGTATTAAGACTTACTGCTATATTACCTGAAGCATCTATTCCTAAAAGTGTTTGAGGAACTAATCCTGTTTGAGCCGTAGTATCTAAAGTTGGAAAAGACATATATAATATATAATCAGAAAATATATAATATACAGACAACATGCGGAATAGAAAATTAAACAATTGCGGTTAAAGTTAAATATAGATAGATTGGTGTAGAAACCGCCGTTCCGTTAGGTAAAACACAAGTATATTGAGGTAAATAATTTATACCAGACAGAGTTCCTTCTTTAGATACAAAAGTAGGTGCGGTTGGAAGACCTTGATAAGAAATTGCGGTAGTTGGAACAAGTGCTGACCCTGTTGCGACTGGAGAAATTGACGCATAATTAACTCTGTAAGCATATCCTGAAGCACAAAACCCTTGTGAAGCATTTGAATTAACATATAAAACCGCTTGAGAGTTTGAATAAGTTAAAGCATTTACAGGATTTTTATCTGTAATCGTCCAATAAAAAGAATAAGCAGTAGCAGGTATAAATGGGTTAGTCCAATCCCACTTTGATGTTCCTGAAGCATCACTAACAAAAGTATATTTATTATTTTGAGATGTTATTAAACTATTACAAAAGGCAGTCGTTGCTATTGTAGTTGAATTATCAGTATTAACAGGAGTAGGTGCTGTTGGTGTTCCTGTTAAAGCAGGACTTGCCAAAGGTGCGTATCCAGCAATATAACTACCTGTTGTTGGAATATATAAAGGGTTTGTAGAACCGATTTGATTGGTTGTTGTTGGATATAAATTAAAACTATATGCTCCGTTTGAGTTGAATACTTCAAAACCTGACGAGTTTGTGTTTAATATTAAACCAAGACTTCCTGTATTAGGGTCTATAGCAAGTTGAGCGGTATTATTGTTTGTATTATTTTTAAATTGAAGTTGAGCGTTTGTTCCAGTTGATGTTGTCTGATATTCTTGTATAGTTCCAGCAACATAGGAATTACTTGTATTAGTAGAGACATTACCACCTCCGCCACTTGAGATAGTCGTCCATGTTGGAGCAGAAGCCGAATTATAAGTCAGAACTTGACCCTGACTGCCTCCTGAAGTAAAACTCGTTGTTCCAACACCTGTCTGATAAGGAACTTGATTTGCTGTTCCACCTGCTATATTTGTAGCCGTAGTCGCCGAAGTAGCCGAAGTAGCCGAAGTAGCCGTAGTCGCCGAAGTAGCCGAAGTAGCCGTAGTCGCATTACCTGTTAAAGCACCAACAAAACTAGTTGCTGTTACAACTGACCCACTAGGATCTAAAGTAATAGCGTTATTGACATTAACTATACCTTGTGTAAATATTGCAGTTCCTCCAGCACTTCCGCTCGTTGCTTGAGAATATAATTCGGTAAAAGTGCTTAACAATCCAGTTGTCGGAATAGTAATCCCACCGACATTAAGTGTATTTTGTGTAAAAGAGCAAGTTCCTGTAAAATTATTTGTTCCAGCAAGGGAAACAGCCCCAGCAACACCTCCGCTAAAAACAGCTTGACCTGAACTATTAGCAGTCAAAGTAAAGTTATTACTACTATCACTAAAATAGATACCAGAACCTGCTACAGAATTCAATATATCCAAATTATTAGATGTCATGTCTTGTCCTAGTTGTGTAGTAGATAAACTAGTATCTTGTTGAAAATAAACAGGTAGATTACCTGTAGTTGCACTTGTTTTAAAAGTGTTAATTGAAGCATTACTATATTCGTTTGAGCCGTTGAGACTAGCATAACCACTGATACTATTAATACCAGATGATGTAATACCGAGAAAAGTATTTGTTCCAGTAAAATTATTATTACCTCCCTGTGTTGCAACATCAGCACCAGCAGTTCCAGCCCCAAAGTTTGGAACATTGTAATTTACTGGATTATAGACTGGAGACCCTCTATTTGTTGGCGGTGGATACGACGACATTATATATTATATACTTTTAAAAAAGTTTAGCAGTTTAATTTTCTAAATATATTGTAAATGCCTAAATCTAAAACTGAAGCAGAGATTATAGATTGGTATAAGGTGATACCGAAAAAGTTTTTAACCAAATCTCATAACCCACACTTTGATAAGCATCATATAAATGTCCCTTTTTACGGCATGATAGTCGGATATTCTGGGGCTGGTAAAACAAGGACGCTATTAGATATTCTACACAATATGACTGAAACTTTCAATAATATCTACATCATAACTCGTAACAAAAAAGAACCTTTATACGAATATTTAGAAGAGAAACTAGGTAAAGACGGAATATCAATAACAGAAGGCATCAATTCTATTCCTGATATTGACAAGTTGAATAAGAAAGACCAAACGCTTATTGTTTTAGACGATTTAGTATTGGAGAAAAATCAACGACCTATAGAGGAGATGTTTATTAGAGCAAGAAAGCAAAATGCAAGTGTTCTGTATATCACGCAGTCCTATTTCCGTGTGCCTTCTATTATCAGACAGAATTTGAAATACCTGTTTATAAAGAAATTACAAAATTTAGGAGACTTGTTCCGTATCATGCGTGAATATAGCGTTGGTATTGATAAGGTTGAATTGAAAAAGATATACGACCACGCTACGGCTGACAAACAGAATTTCCTTTTGGTTGATCTGGACGCTCCTCCAGAAGATAAATTTAGGAAAAATTTTAACGAAGTATATGATATTTCTGAAGAAAAGTAAAAAACTTTTCTAAAGTTAGTATATAATATGAATATAGGCAACTTCAAGTCCGTAGCAGATAAAGACGCTAAACAAAAACTCCAAGCGGAATATCTGCAATTGTTAATAGACAATCAAGCCGAATTAGAGAAGCGTATTAAGAACTATCAAAACCCTAATGCTCCTCCACCTGTTCCACCTCAATATAAGACTGCATCTGAATTAGAGAAAGATGCCATGAAGCAAGAAAAAGATGTTATTGACAATGTCTTGAGTTTATCTCCTTCACTTTCCTTTAGCGATGCTTCAAGTGTAGCCGAAGATTTGCGTAGTCGTGGATTAGATGCTTTAGTCAAATTCAATAGAAACTTTCCGATTATTAAGAAGCGTTTAGCGGAAGAAGTCAATCCTAAATTATTGAACGCTCAAGTTATTATAACTAAAATAGATGACATATTCGGAAAGATTGATGCTACTTTTGGTCTCAATCCGTCTGGATACAAATCAGAGAATTTCTTTGCTAGGTCGCCAAAAGAATTGATGGAGATATTCCCTACAAGCGATTTGATGGTTAATATACTAAACTATGTTAGAAGATCTGCTGAAAGTGTTTTTATAAATGTCAATCCTCAACAAGAAGCATCACTTGATAATCTAGGTGCTGAATTAGCACCAATCTTAAGAGATATGATTGATTATTTACCAAGCGAAGCACAAGTCAATTTTATTACTTATTTCAAACCGATTGATAGAGACGAATTATTTAAAATACTACAACAAACTCTTATTGAAAAGGTTATTCCAGACAGAAAAGTATTAGTTGATTTAGAATATTTCTTTGGAGATGTTGTAACTGCTATTCAGGAAGGTGAAGACGAATTAACAGGATATAGTGAATTCGGAGCAGTTGCTAGTTCTGAAAATAGACCACCTGAAGATACTGATGTTGATAAATTATTAGATGACGACTTAAATTTGGTTTTAGAAGAAACTGACACTGGAATTCCTAGAAGTAGAACAACTGCTTCAACTAGACGACCTGTTTCAAATCCTGTTGCTCCAACCCAAAATGTTAGAATACAACCACAAAACCTTGCACCTGCAGATGATGTAGATAAATTAATTAAAGGTATTGCTTTATTATTGAATAATGTTTCTGGATTTGGAGATAGAGCCAAATTTTTACTTTCAAAATTCAAAGAAAAATATGATAAATATAACACTGAAATTAATACTACTATTCTTAAACCAACAGGAATATTAGATGAACTAGATCATGAAGAACAAGAAGGTGTAAAGAAAAAAGCGTTCGTTCCTGTAGGTGATTTAGGCGATATTAGCAGAACTAGAATTGCTGAAAGGGAAAGAAAAGAAAGACATCAGCAAAGACGAAACGAAGCAAGTAGTGAATTAAGAGAACTAGGACAGACATTATTAAAAGCAAATCAAGGTGCTACAAAAATACAAACGGCTATTAGAGGTAAATTAGCACGAGAAGAATTAAAACATCAACAACGACTAGCAAAACACCAATCAGATTATGAAGAAGGAATAGCACAACAGCGACTGCAAAACTTATTAGATAGAGTATATGATGATATAACAGACTTGGTAGATAAACTAGAATATCCTGCTTTAGAATATCAACTTACAAATCAGTCAGAATTAAACGGCGGACACGCATTTTCTACTTTAGCAAAAATTAAAGAATTAAAGCAACAAGAAGGAAAACAAGAAGCAAGGAATATTATGAATAAAACTTTAGCAACTATTATTTATAACGCACATCTACAAGATATTATTGAAGGGCGATATGACCCTAAAAATAAGATAGGACTTTTTAGTAAAAATAAAAAGATTGGGTTAGGTTATATATCAAAAGATGAACCAAGACAACGAACGAGTTTAGACCAAATATCAAGAGTTCCTAATAGAGAACAAGAAAGCACCTTTGCACCTTCTTCAACACAACTTAAGCGTATCAAAGTTGGTGCTGGTGTCAAATTGAGACAAGACGAACCACGATACAAAGAATTTGGTAAATATAGAATTCATGTTCCTTTGCTAGATGAAAATGTCATCAATATCAAATATCCTTCTTTAGCAGGTATTCCTAGTTTGAAACCAGTTCATGTGTCAGACCAATATATTGATTTCATAAAAGAACTTCTAGACACAGGCGATTTAAATCATAAGAAATATAACTCGTTACATGAGAAAGAGCAAGATCACTTTGCAAAAATATCAAAAGCGTCTGGTCTAGCCAATCAGTTTGGTATTAAACCAAAATCGGAAACGGAAGATGATAAAGAATATGACAGGCTTATGATTTTGAAAGGTGAGTGGGAAGCAGGTAACGATAACGAAAAATTAGTAAAAGAGTTGAGACAGAAGATAATCAAGTTTATAAATAACGGCAGAATTAACCGAAAGAAAGGTTTAGACTATTTGATGGAATTAAGTGTTTAGGCGAATATTTTTTGGTGGTATAGTATATAGATGGTTCAGACGCTTATTTTAACTTCAAAAAACCTTGTTAATGACGGAACAAACTCAACTTTTAGATATATATTTCCACAATCAGTGCATTTTAAAGATGATTATATAGCCGTCCAACAGGTTTCAATTTATAATTCAGTTTATAATATCACGATTGCTTTAGGTAATAATAAATTTAAATATACTTGGATTGATGGGACGATAGTGAATATAACAATAGAAGACGGAAATTATACTATAGGGTCAATGAACGCATATCTTCAAAGTATCATGATTGAAAACGAACACTTCTTAATTGATAACGCATCTGGTAACTATATTTATTTTATTCAGTTACAGCCTAATGTTACTGCTTATTCTCTTCAACTAAATTGTTTTCCTATTAATAGCAACTACACGATAAATCAAGGTGGAACTACTGGGTATTCTTATCCTAGTCTTACCACTACTTGGTCTGTTGATAAAGCAGTAGCATCTAGTGCTGGTTCTATGACCCCTGTTGTTACTTTTAATAATCAAGGCTTTGCTACTTGGACTGGGTTTGTTTATCCTAATTCATACCCAGCATCTACAATCACATCTACACCTGCTACTTACTCGCAAACTGCTTTCGCCAAACAAGGACAAACCCAAAGTTTCTTATCAACCTATTCACCAGAAACAACACCTCAACCAAATTATTTAGCAATATGCAGTTTAGTTAATAATACTTCGGTTATTCCTTCTCAATTGCTTTATGTTATTACAATTGATAACACAATTCCTATCGGACAACTTTATACAAATCAGATTAGTAATTTAGCATTCAATAGAATTGTGGATGGAAACTATAAGGAGTTCCAATTTCAATTTGTGGATATTAACGGAGTATCTATTATATTCCAAGATCCTAATTCAGCAATCATGTTGGTTATTAGGAATAAGAACGATCTAACCACTTAAATCCAAAATCCGACCACAAGCGGAATTGTTCTTTAGGCAATATTTGGCTATACCTTTTCTAAAGGTATATATATATGAAAGTGTTTCCTCGCAAAGTCAGTTCAGGTGGAAGATATTTAGTGCCTCATAGAAACGGAGGGTTCGTTAGTCATAAGAATTTGAAGAAGGAAGGTTTAGGGATTTCCGAAAAGATGTATGATAGGGATACAAACAAAAGACACCCCCTTAAAAGTTTAGCAGAAGATAGAGAATTTTTATCTGTTAAGCCTCCAAAATCAAAGAAGTATATTTCTTTGAACCTTTAGAACTAAATTATATTTAGGGAAATCTGAATATAATTTCATAATTTTGGTTATACCTTTTCTAAAGGTATATTTTTTTCTAAAAGTAGTATATAACTATGTCTGGTGATAATCTAGTCTTTGAAGAAAGCCTCTCAACCGAGATGGATAGTTCGCAGTTCATCAAGAAATCGTGGGTGTATGTTAATGATAACAACTCCCAGAATTATACTTCGCAGGTCGTGATTGATACGACACCCTTATCCAATGCTGGTGGTTGGATTAATTACCAAGAAGGCTTTATTGTCATGCCGTTAGTGGTTCAACTTACTTCAGCACTAGCAAATTCTTTAGCAGGAAATAACGGAGACTATACTTGGGCTTTCAAAAACGGAGCGTGGAATATGCTTAACTCTATGACGATTGAGTTTAACAATCAGAACATCGTCCAGCAAACCAGTTTTACCAATGTCTTTAGAAGTTTCAAGGCGATGACTTCGTTCTCTACTGAAGATATTATTAACGAAGGTGCTGATATTCTGTTTTACCCAGATACACCTACCAGTTGGTCTTACCTTAACGATAGTGGTGCTTATGGTGCTGAAGGTAACAAACTACAGGGTAACGGAGTTCAGAGTGCTACTAAAGGTATTGGTATTACTAATAACACAAATTGCCCTCAATTGAGTTCTTATTCAGCAACTGCTGGAGGAACATTAACATCAACAACTCCAATTTTTGCTTCATCTCCTGTAGCAGGACAACCTTTTTTTAGTGCTCCTTATCCAAACGGAGGTGCTTATGGTGCTGGTTCTGTCATCTTTCAAGACGCTACTGCTCCTAATAGAACTGCTGGTAACTTTTCGGCATATAATCAGGGTATGTATCAGCGTCAGGAATACTGCTCCAACAATCCTACTATTGTTGCTGGTTCAAACGGACAACAGCCTTTAGTTGTTTCTACCACGAACTCACAGGCTATTTACAAGAACGGAGTGGTTCAGTCTTCAAACAATAGTATGACTTGGAATATCTATGCTAAACTTCGTCTTAAGGATCTTCATGATTACTTTGACAAGACCCCTTTGATGCGTGGTGCTACTATCCGCATGTATCTGAATACCAACCAGTCGGTTGTTAATTTCACAACTACTTTGGGTGTTCTAGGAACATCTAATCCTATTCTTACAATTAACAGCGTCAATGTGGTCGGTGGTTTAACTTGCCCTTTGATGGTTGCTTCTAGTAACTGGGGTAACGGATGTTCTTCGCTTCCACCTGATACTTATACTTTGTCTTGTTCTATCTTTAAGAATAACAACTCGGCTCAATCTGCTATTTCGGCTCAACAGACCCCTCTGACGGCTTGTCGTCTGTATGCTCCTGTGTATTACTTTAACGCCTTATCTGAAAGTCGCTATCTGTCTCTTGCTCCTACCAGACAGATTAAGTATCGTGATATTTTCCAGTATCAGTTCTCTGGTATTGGTGCTGGTTCGCCGTTTAATTTTCTTGTAAGTAACGGAATTAACTCAATTAAGAGTGTGCTAGTAGTTCCTTACATCAGCACGAAACAAGACGCTAACAATGCGGTTAATCCAGCACAGACGGCTGTCACCTTTAATTACAACTCTGCTCTTAACCCTTGCTCTTCAGCACCTGCTACTCCAGACCCTATCCCTCTTACAAACTTCAATATTTTGGTTTCTGGTGTCAATCTGTTCCTCAATAACAACATGTATGATTTTGAGAACTTTAGGGAGCAACTCCTTATGTCAAATCAGTTGAACGCCAACTTGACTACAGGTTTGACTTCTGGGTTGATTGGTGCTAGAGAGTTCGGTTCGCTATACAGATACTACTATGGTGATTGTTCTCGTGTTCTACCTGCCGAAGAGAATGTTAGCAGGTCGGTTCAGATTGTTGGAACTAACTCTTCTCAAGTGGCGTGTGACCTCTTCGTTTTCGTGGAATTTGAGCGTAGTATGGTCGTAGACCTTGCAACAGGTGCAAGAGTTGAGTAGATATACCTTTAATAAAAGTAAAAAATATTTAGAATATCTCTGTAAAATTCTAAATATTCTTTTAGGTTTAGCAATTTATTATAAAACTATTATATATAATGACATCAATTCAACAAGTATTTGAACCAGTGGCTTCCAAAGCAAAAAAATTTGTAGATAAAGTAGGACAAGATTTAGGTGATATTAATTCACTTATTCCTCATCAACTACATCTGGATGTTCCTCAAATCAGAAAGATGGCTTCAGGACAAGGTTTTAAAATCCACCACCATCAGATGGGTAGAAGTAAAGGTGGAGCAGTTCTTCATCTCTTACCACATAACGCTCACAAGATGCTAAACGCTTATCACGATGGTAAAGCGACGATGATGAAATTAAGTCCTCTGGAAATACACGCATCTTTTACTGGAGGATCTCTTTTAGGAAGTTTGTATAACGGAGCGAAAAAGGTAGTTCATCACGCAGTTGAAGCAGGTCAGCATGTAGGTCACTTTGTAGGTGAGGCTTTAAAAGACCCTGTTGTCAATGAACTAGCACAGGAGTTGGTTGCAAACGGAGCAACGGCTGTTGGAACTGCAGTAGGTGCTTATACTGGTAATCCTGCTTTGGGTGCTAAAGTTGGTTCTGTTGCTGGTGCTTACGGCAAGAAATATATTAAAAGCAAAATACCTAATCGTCTTAAACACTTGGAAAGTAGTTATGAAGATGAAGCAGTTGAAGCCGAAGATGATGCTATTCATCATATTCCTAAACAATATAGGCGTGTTGCCGAGCAGGCTTTATACGACCACTATCCGAAACAGGTTAGGGAAATTGAAAGAGCCGAAAGACACTCTTCAAGACACCCACCCTTCTTTGATTATTTAGAAGAAGATTATTCCGATGTTATGCGAAAACACATGCCTAAATATTCTAGTCCTTATCTAGAACCAGAAGACCACTCTGGTAGAAACACTTACACTAGTCATGCTGGAAGAGGACGAGGTCGTCCGAGAAAATCTAGATCTGAAAGTCCAAAAAATAAATCTCATACTAGTATAAAAGGTATGGGAGCAAAGAAAGGATCTCCAGAGATGAAAGCAAGGATGGCTAAATTAAGAGCGATGAGGGGTAAAGGAAAAGGAACTCAAAATCAATTTGGTGGCGATTTAACATCAGATGTTAGAGGCGGATTAGATAGTGCGAGAAATTATTTAGGATTGGGATTGAGACATCATCACAAGCGAGGTGGAGATGCTTTTACTGATTTCTTCAACCGAGCAGGTGATACGATTAAAGGTGGTCTTGAAGATGCTGGTAATCAGATACAAGGTGGATTTAACGATAAGATTGCTAATCCGATTGTTAGTGGTGCTACTGATTTAGGCAATAAGATTGTTAGTGGTTCTCAAGGTGTTATTAACGATATTAGTCCTGTGTTTGTGGGTGCTTCTAAACAGGTTCAGGATTTCTTTGAAGACCCTGATAATCAGGCTAAAGCAATTCAATTGGGTAAGCAGATTGCTAGTATTCTAATACATCAAGGATTGCCGATGGCTGGTAAATACGCTGGTGGTGCTTTGGCTGATGCTATTGCTACTGGTATGATTGCACCAGAATTGATGCCTGTGGCTCACATGCTAGGGTCACAAGGCGGTGAGATGGCTGGAGAACAACTAGCACAACTTATCGGAGATAAAACAGGTTACGGAATTAGACGCAGAGGTCGTCCAAGAAAAGGCAAAGGTGCTGAAAATTCTGCTCCTTTTAAATTGGCTGTTAAGAACAACTTTGGATTTAACGCTACTAGTTCTCATATTGCTAATTCTCCTTCTAGTGCCTTTTCTCATAACCCACGAGTGATGAGACCATCTACCGAGATGACTTTATCCCCTTATCAGCATCCCAATAGCCCTGCGATGAACCCTTTTATTCCACAGACTTACGCCCAAGAGGGTGGAACATCATGCGGTTACGGAGGTAGAGGTGTGTCTCATGTTAGCAGAGGTGGATTAGTTGGTATGAGTAGGGCGAAAAGTCAAGGGATGGGTTGGTTTTAAATATTCGTTATTTAGGAAAATAATTTTATATATTCCAATATTATATGTTGGCTGTTGATTATTCCTTTGGATTAAGGCAAGAGTGTTTGGTTCATAGACATCTGGTTGAAAAATTCGGAGAGTGTAAAAAGATTATGGGTCGGTATGCAGTTTTTGATTTTGAAGGCGATAATTTCTTTGTTGAAGTTAAAAGTTTTAGGAACAATTATGAGAAATATGAACGAACCATGATTGGTAAAAACAAATTTGATAAAGCAGAACAGGTTATTGCAACAGGTGCTGATGTTTATTTTTGTTTCAATTATTTAGACGGATTATATTATTGGAAGTATAACAAAGATGATTTAGATAAAATAAAAGTATATAAAGGAGGACGAACTGATCGTGGTAAAGCAGAGATTAAGGAATACTGCTATATACCTATAACCTTGCTTACAAAAATATAGTTATATATCAGATGCTGACTAATTTTGATATAGAACGGCTCTGTCATAAATTAGATTTGGATATTGTAGGAGTATTTTCAAAAGATGAATTAGTAAAACAACCAAGACAATTGGGAGGGTATTATATTAATTTAGCAGATAGTGATACTGAAGGAAGTCACTGGGTCTTTGCTTATATTTATAGCGATGATGATAGATGGGTTGATAGTGATGATGATTTGAGTAGCAATAGTGATTACAAAAAAACAAACGCTCTTTATTTTGATGTATTTGGGGTTGGTATGCCGAAAGCAGTAAAAGCCTTTTTAAAACCCTTTGGAAAAATACCTTGCAATAATCGTGAGATACAAGATATAAATACTACAGAGTGTGGGTGGTATTGTATATCATGTCATTACGCTTTAGAGAAGATGCGACACAAAGAAACATATTTAGAAGACTATGAGAAATATTTAGGCATGTGGTCGGATGATCCAAAAAAGAATTTGAAGTTATTAAGGGCATTTTTTAAACCTTTGTAATATTCTATTTTTGCGACAAAGGACTTAAAAATAAAATATTTAGATACTATATATGTCTTACAATATTACTTTGACTATAACCAACTTAAACCCTGATGGAACGGAAGAGATTTATCAATTACCTGTATCTACTGAAAGTGTTGGATTTTTTGAAGGACAAGAATTGTTTAGCATTCCTTCTATAGAACCTCATGAAGACTTTGGAAATAAAGAAGTTGTTTTTGTAAAGAAATCAACCTATAACGAAGCACAGCGTTTAGCACAAAAGAAGTATAGGGAGAAGTATCCTGAAAAATATTGCAAGGTTCAGCGAGATCTTTATCACAATAAGAAACAAGATGAAGAGTGGCGTATGAAGTTTAACGAACGAAGTAAATTGAATAATAGAAAATACAGGGAGAAAAAGAAGGAAGAGATGAAGGCTTTAGGAATAGAAATAAAAGGAAGGGGTCGTCCAAGAAAAGTAATTCCAGAAGAGCCTGTTTCTGAAAATTAATATTATTTAGGAGAATTATTCTAAATAATATATTTAAGTTCAAACTATTTAAAAAATAATCTTTATATAGAATATATAACATGGGTCGCAAATCAAAAGTTCAAAAACTACGAGAAGAAGCATTTAGCGTTTTGAGTTCTTTACAAGGCAAAATTGATGGAAGAACATTGTCAGCATATTACAGGTCACTTGGTAAGTATCATACTGAATTAAAGGTTGGAGTGTTTCTAGAAAAGTTAAAAGAGATTAAGAGTGGAGTTGATAGTCAAATATCGTTATTGAAACAAGAAGGTAAGAAAAAGAAGGAGTTGGTTATTTCTAGCAACACAATTAAGGTGTTGAATAAACAAGCAACTAATAGAATTAATAAAGAGCGTAGCGACAAATTGAAATTGAAGAATAAAAACTTCAAAGTTGTTACAGGAAATATTTTGAATAGTCAAGACGAGTTTTTGAATAATATTAGAAACGAATTGAAGAAGAATAAGGGTAAGGCTTTTGTTTTGAAATATATTGTTGATGGTGAAGTTATTATTGATAAGTCTTTTTCTGTAGGGTCTAATTTTAGTGGCTGGTGGAAGGATTTTAGTAGGAATACTTTTTGGAAGAATTCTTCTGATTATATTTTTGCAGATTTTTTAGATGATGATAATAATGTCAAAGGTAGTGTATTTCTTTATCCTGAAGACTTATCTATTCCTACAGAAATATTGGTTCAGAACTTTAAGGAGGGTGTAACGAATTGCGTTTTTACTCCAATTAAGAAGTGGGTTATATCTAAATTAGCCGATGCTAAAAGTAAGCAGACTTTAAGTAGATATAATATTTTATTGAAGAAGGTGAATAATTATTTATTGAAGTATCATGAAAGTGGTGTTCCAGAAAACGATTTCCCAGAAATATGTAACAATCTGCAAATTGATATTAATGTTGAATTGCCCTTTTGTGATAATAAGTATATTGAAGCAAAGTGTATTAAGAAGAAGTTGAAAGCGTTTAACTTCATGAATACTAGATTAAATCATATTGACTTGAACGAGATTTTTGATTTGGAAAATTCGGTTGAGGTTAGTAAAGATGAGATTTACGATATTAAAAAGGATTTAGATGATCGTAATATTTTTTATACTTATAGACGCAATAACGATACTATAAATAGTATTCAGACTTTGGATAAAAACTATAGAGTTAAAAATCCGTTTAGCGAAGCGGTTGCTAGTTTTGAATTTGAGACTGGATTAAAGTATTGTAAGATTGATGATATTGATGATGCTGAATTAAGTGCTTTTATCAAGCGTGGAACTCACTATAACGAAAGCGTTGAATTTCGTCCTTTTGAAGATAAGTTCAATCATATAGATCAATCAAAAGCATATACTAAATTTAGGATGTGTAAGTT
>Ga0114960_10002258_pt1 | contig 15116 bp, 12 predicted proteins | sample C_130625_MF_Meta_FD_92637 | JGI IMG/M metagenome (GOLD analysis project Ga0114960, IMG submission 92637) | Freshwater microbial communities from Lake Croche, Canada to study carbon cycling - C_130625_MF_MetaG | ecosystem: Environmental > Aquatic > Freshwater > Lake | place: Lake Croche, Canada... | reverse complement strand
TTACCCCATTGGTCACTACCACCCATTTGAAGTTTACAATTTTTATTTTGGTGTAACCAGTAAAAATCATATCCCTGCACCAATTGATACGTGAATTCAGTAAAGCTCATTCCTGTGTCACCTTCAATTCTTTTCTTAACACTATCCTTCGCCATCATGTAGTTCACTGTGATATGCTTGCCTACGTCCCTAATAAAATTTAGAAAACTAAAATCTTTAAACCAGTCATAGTTATTTACAAGTTCGGCTGCGTTTTTTGCGCCACTATTAAAGTCTAAAAAATGAGATAATTGTTTTTTTACCCCAGCAATATTAAAAGCTAAAGTTTCTTCACTTAATAAATTTCTTTCTTCACTCTTGCCACTAGGATCTCCCACCATGCCTGTTGCACCACCTACCAACGCAAAAGGTTTGTGTCCTGCTTTTTGTAAATGCACTAAAAGTAAAATGGGAACCAAGCTTCCAATATGCAAACTATCCGAAGTAGGATCAAAGCCAATATATCCTGAAACCATCTCTTTTTCAAATAGTTCCTCAGTGCCAGGCATAATATCTTGAATCATTCCTCTCCAGCGGAGTTCTTGTACGAGTGTCATATTCTAATACTTTTAGCAAATTTAACTACTAAAAAGCAATATTTTTGCAATATGAATACAACAACACCCATAATAAGTGAAGGGACAAGAATTATTCACTTTTTTCTAGATACGGTTCTTATTTGTTTTCTTAGCTATTTCATTTACCAGTGGTATAATTTTTATGTTTATTACTGGAATTTTATGCCTTTTAGATATGGCTACTTTTTTTTCGCCACCACCTGGGCATATACTTTTTTATTTGAGTTTTTATTTTGTCAAACCATTGCTAAAATGCTTACCAAAACCAAAGTAGTATCAACTACTGGTAAAAGACCTAATATTTTACAGTTTTTAATACGTGCTACCTTGAGAACTTCGTTGGTAACGATGTTTGGTTTGGCATGGAACGATCAGCCTTTACACGATACTTTTTCTAAAACTATTTTAGTTTCTACACGGAAATAAATCATTCCTTAATTCGCAACCTCTTGTAAAAAAGGAGCTTGTACATTTGTAAAATTTTTTGAATGGCTAAGATTGGTATTAATATTGCAACAGGTAGTTTACAACAAGCCGAAATGATTGTTGGGATTGACTTAGGGACAACCAATAGTTTGGTTGCTATTATTCATCCTGATACAAAACAACCAACAGCATTAAAAGAGTTTGACGGAAGTAGTATTGTTCCGAGTGTGGTACATTTTGATCCATATGGAAATGTGGAAGTAGGAGAGCGTGCCAAACCTTTTTTAGAAGCTGATCCTAAAAATACCATATTCAGTGCCAAGCGTTTAATGGGTAAAAGTTATAAGGATATTCAAATACACCAAGACTTTTTCGCTTACAAAGTAATTGATGACAATACCGATAGTTTAGTAAAAGTACAAGTGGGAAATAAATTTTATTCTCCCATCGAATTAAGCTCTTTTATTTTAGAAGAATTAAAAAAGCGTGCAGAGCATATTTTAAAAACACCGGTTACCAAAGCGGTCATCACGGTCCCTGCTTATTTTAATGATGCACAAAGACAAGCCACTCGTGATGCAGGAAAAATGGCAGGATTAGATGTTTTAAGAATCATCAATGAACCAACTGCAGCAAGCCTTGCTTACGGCATAGGTTTAGCTCCAACCGAAGAAAAAACCATTGCAGTGTATGATTTAGGAGGTGGAACTTTTGATATTTCTATTTTAAGAATTGCCAATGGAATATTTGAAGTGTTAAGCACCAATGGAGATACTTATTTGGGTGGAGATGATTTAGATCGAGCTATTATTGAATATTGGATGAAGCAATGGTCACTTGATAATTTAGATCAGCACAAGGAATTAAAACAACAATTAAGATTAGCAGCAGAAAAAGCAAAAATTTATTTATCCAATCATGACATTTTTGAAACCGAATTTGCTGGTGAAAAAATTACGATCACCAAAGAAACATTTGAAATTTTAATACAACCCATTATTAATCGAACTATTGAATGTTGTGTGAACGCTATGAAGGACGCGGGTTTGCAAGTAGGTGATATCAATACGGTGTTAATGGTTGGAGGAAGTACTAGAGTGCCATTGGTGAAAAAAACAGTAGGTGCTTTTTTTAATCAAGAAGTAAATGATTCTGTAAATCCGGATGAAGTGGTTGCATTAGGAGCAGCAGTGCAAGCAGATATTTTAGCGGGGAACAATCAATCTATGTTGTTGTTGGACATTACTCCATTAAGTTTAGGAATTGAAACCATGGGGGGGGTGATGGATGTATTACTCCCCAGAAATTCAAAAATTCCAACAAAGGCAGGAAGACAATATACCACTCAAAAAGATGGACAATCAGGAATACAAATTGCAGTTTACCAAGGGGAGCGTGATTTAGTAAAAGACAATCGTAAGCTAGGGGAATTCACTTTAACGGGCATACCTGCGATGCCTGCAGGGCTTCCAAAAGTGGATGTGAGTTTTTTAATTAATGCAGACGGAATTTTACAAGTTAGTGCCAAAGAATTAAGAAGTGGTGTTTCACAAAGTATTGATATCAAACCACAATATGGTTTGACTGATGAGGAAGTGGAGCAAAGATTAATGGATAGTATTACCCATGCTAAAGCCGATATAGCTACAAGAGCCTTGGTAGAGGCAAGAACAGAAGCCGAGCAAATGCTTTCCGTTACTGAGAAATTTTTGGCCAAAAATGCATCTATCCTAACACCAGAAGAACTAACTGCCTCTGCAAATGCCATGCAGGCCCTTCAATTAGCGATTACAATGGAAGACAAAAATTTAATCCAATCAAAAACAGAGGAATTAAATGATGTTACCCGCCCATTTGCTGAGCGTGCCATGGATCAAGCCATATCGGGCGCCTTGAAAGGGAAGGATATTCAAGCAGGTTTGTAAAGGAATAAATAAAAAATGGGTATAAATTTGGTCAAATAAAACAAATACCTATCTTTGTCCTCCAAATTTCCTTCACCTTTAATAAAATATAAAGGCTCGGAAATTCAATTATTATTTTTTTCAAAAACGCCTGAGGAGGTATATATTATGTTAATTATAGATTCAAAAGACTGCGAAAACATCGACAAAGCGCTTAAAAAGTACAAGAAGAAATTCGAAAAAAGTAAGACTTTAGTAAACTTACGTGCTCGTCAAGCATTTGTAAAGCCATCTGTAAAACGTCGCTTTGAAGTATTGAAAGCGATTTACAAGCAACAAATTTTCAGCGGTAAGATTGAAGGATAATTTTTTCAGCGTCTTTTATTTAAATATAAAGACTCGAAAAAATCCACTTATACATTTTTTAAAGCCCCTTTATCGGGGCTTTTTCCATACTTGTAAATAATTATTTTATGGTAAGGCTCAGCTTAAAAGCTGGGTCTTTTTTTATTTCTGCGTATCTTTAATACCGAAATGATATCTCAAACCCGTTACACGCCATTAAATGCTTTTTTAGCATACCTGCAATTTGAGAAGCGGTATGCTGTGCACACGATAACTGCTTATTCCAATGACTTAATTCAGTTTTTTGATTTTGTAGAAATGCAATATGAAGGCATTCCCTTTGCGCAAATAACGGGCACTATGGTTAGATCTTGGTTGGCTGGCATGAAGGAAGATAAGATGACTGGTAAAACATTGAATCGAAAAATATCATCCTTAAAATCTTTTTTTAAATATCAAATCCAACAAGGGCAGTTAACGAAGAGCCCCATGGAATCAGTAATTAGTCCCAAAATAAGCAAGCGATTACCTACTTTTATTGCAGAAAAAGATATGGAGCAATTGTTCACTAATTTAGCCTATGCAGAAGGGTGGAAGGGCTTCACAGAAAAAATGGTGATTCAACTTTTTTATGCAACTGGCATGCGGTTAAGTGAATTAATTCAATGCAAGGAAAGTCAATTAGATTCTTCCAAAAGAATCATTAAAGTATTGGGTAAAGGAAATAAAGAAAGAATGATTCCCCTAAGTCTTGCTTTATGTAACGAGCTAATTCAGTACAAGCTACAAAAACCGGCTGCGGCAGCTGGAAATCCCCATTTATTTGTAACAGAGAAGGGGAAATCACTACAACCTAGGGCAGTATATAGCTTTGTAAAACATTACCTTTCGCAAGTAACCACTTTACAAAAGAAAAGTCCACATATTTTAAGACATAGTTTTGCTACCCATTTAATGAATAATGGTGCGGATTTAAATGCGGTAAAAGAATTATTGGGTCATGCAAGCCTGGCAGCCACTCAAGTTTATACGCACAATACGATTGAAAAATTAAAGGAGGTGTATGCGAAAGCACATCCTAAAGCATAAGCCGTTTCTAAATTGAACATGAAATGTTTATTTTTTTCTAAAAAGGGTACATTTGAGTGGTTTTTATTTTTAAATCAAATGAATTTTTAAAAATAGGATAAAAAAATCCCCTAAAATTTTGATAAATAAAGATTTCCATTACCTTTGCCATCCCAAAAATGGGGACTGATAATTTGTGGAAATAGGATAAGCCGGAATAGCTCAGTTGGTAGAGCAGCTGATTTGTAATCAGCAGGTCGCGGGTTCGAGTCCCATTTCCGGCTCATTTAGGGCAGATGGCCGAGTGGTTAAAGGCGACAGACTGTAAATCTGTTCTCTCACGAGTACGTAGGTTCGAACCCTACTCTGCCCACAAATTTTACCTTATATTTGCATTTCACACGGAATGTGCAAATGGTTCAGGTAAAATTTTAGTTCTTTAGCGTTGATAAAAGCGGGAGTAGCTCATTTGGTAGAGCGATAGCCTTCCAAGCTATAGGTGGCGAGTTCGAGCCTCGTCTCCCGCTCCAGTTATGTTGATGAGTAGGACTTAGGAAGTAAGGAAGCCGGTGTAGTTCATTGCCGTTGTGGCTCAGTGGTAGAGCACTTCCTTGGTAAGGAAGAGGTCGTGAGTTCAATTCTCATCAACGGCTCAAAAGGATCAAAAAACAAAAGCTATGGTCGATGGACTCGGTGGTCTATTGACGGCGATTATAAAAAAAACAAAAATTAATAAAGATGTCTAAAGAGACCTTTAAGAGGGAGAAACCTCACGTAAACGTTGGTACCATTGGCCACGTTGACCATGGTAAAACAACATTAACTGCAGCTATCACAGACGTATTGTCAAAAAGAGGATTGGCTGCAAAGAAAAACTACGATGAAATTGATGGTGCACCAGAAGAAAAAGAGCGTGGTATCACTATCAATACTGCACACGTAGAATACCAAACTGATACGCGTCACTATGCACACGTTGACTGTCCAGGTCACGCTGACTATGTGAAAAACATGATTACCGGTGCTGCTCAAATGGACGGAGCAATCTTAGTAGTTGCTGCTACGGATGGTCCGATGCCTCAAACTAAAGAGCACATCTTATTGGCACGTCAGGTAGGTGTACCTCAAATCGTTGTATTCATGAACAAAGTAGACTTAGTTGATGATGAAGAATTATTAGAGTTAGTTGAAATGGAAATTCGTGATTTATTATCTTCTTATGGATTTGATGGTGACAACACGCCAATTATCCGTGGTTCTGCTACAGGTGCTTTAGCTGGTGAACAAATGTGGGTTGATAAAGTGACTGAGTTAATGGATGCTGTTGATAGTTACATTCCATTGCCTCCTCGTCCAATTGATCAACCATTCTTGATGTCAGTTGAGGACGTATTCTCTATCACTGGTCGTGGAACAGTGGCAACTGGTCGTATTGAAAGAGGTATTATTAAAGTGGGTGAGGCTGTTGAAATTGTAGGTTTAATGGAAACTCCAATGAACTCAACTGTAACAGGTGTTGAGATGTTTAAAAAGTTATTGGATCAAGGACAAGCTGGTGACAACGCAGGTTTATTATTACGTGGAATTGAGAAAAAAGATATCCGTCGTGGTATGGTAATTTGTGCACCTAAGTCAATCACTCCACATACTGACTTCAAAGCTGAAGTTTACGTATTATCAAAAGAAGAAGGTGGACGTCATACGCCATTCTTTAACAAATACCGTCCTCAGTTCTACTTCCGTACTACGGATGTTACTGGTGAATGTTCTTTACCAGAAGGTACTGAGATGGTTATGCCTGGCGATAACGTAAGCATTACTGTTAAGTTAATCCAACCAATTGCGATGGAAAAAGGACTTAAATTTGCGATTCGTGAAGGTGGTAGAACGGTAGGAGCTGGTCAAGTTACTGAAATCGTTAAGTAATTTAACTAAACATATAACTCAAAGTCTTTGGTATAAGCTCATGCTTTTATCAAAGACTTTTGGTTCATACGGGCATGGTGCAACGGTAGCATACGGGTCTCCAAAACCTTTGATCTGGGTTCGAATCCTAGTGCCCGTGCAAAATATCTTTGCTAAATTTAGCAAAGTGTCACGATAAATTTCGAAGTTTAAAAAGTATTATTATGAACAAAATAGGCAATTACTTTAAAGAAAGTTATTTGGAGTTACTAGAAAAGGTAACCTGGCCTACTTGGGCTAATTTACAACAAAGTACTTTGATTGTTTTGGTAGCCACCATTATAATCACTGCCATGGTATGGATCATGGACTTTTCAAGTAACCAATTTGTGAAATTGATCTACTCATTATTTAAGTAAACATGGAAGAAGTACAATCAATAGAAACAAATTCAGCAGCGCTTGCAACGCCAATTGTTCCAGAAACAAAATGGTATGTATTGCGCGTAGTGAGTGGGAAAGAAAAAAAGATAAAAGAATATCTTGACAAAGACATTGTAAGAAATGGCTGGTCAAATGTGGTAAAACAAGTGTTTTTACCAATGGAAAAGGTTTATAAAGTGCAAAACGGTAAAAAAGTAATGCGCGAAAAAAACTATTTTCCTGGTTATGTCATGATTGAAGTTATAGACAATAAAGCACCCATTGCCGATGATATTGTTATGCACATTAGCAATATATCAAATGTAATGCACTTTTTGACTGATGGAAAAGGGTCAAAAGGAAACATCATTTCTTTACGAAAATCGGAAGTCAATAAAATGTTGGGTAAAGTGGATGAGATGAACGACATGGGCGGATCCATTAGTGAACCATTCATTTTAGGCGAGACGATCAAAATAATTGAGGGACCTTTCAATGACTTCAATGGTGTCATCGAGGAAGTGAACGAGGAAAAGAAAAAATTGAAAGTGACCGTGAAAATCTTCGGTCGATCTACCCCAGTGGAATTAAATTACATGCAGGTAGAGAAACTGAGTTAGAAGGAAAAAGGTAAAAGGGTCCCCTCAAAGCAATTTGGGGGGATTTTTTTTGGAAGTATTCTTTTTTTATTCTACCTTCGCCGTCCAATTTATACTTTTCAAAGTGTAAATATTTGGGAGTCGTGGCCACTTTGGTCCGACGCTTAACCAAAAAAACATAACAAAATGGCTAAAGAAATCTCTGGCTACGTTAAGTTGCAAGTGAAAGGTGGCGCTGCCAACCCTGCACCACCAGTAGGTCCAGCATTAGGATCGAAGGGTGTTAATATTATGGAGTTCTGTAAGCAGTTCAATGCTAGAACGCAAGATAAACAAGGAAAAGTTGTTCCTGTTTTAATTACAGTATACACAGACAAGTCGTTTGACTTCGTTATCAAAACGGCACCAGCTCCCGTTCAATTAATGGAAGCTTCAAAAATCACAAAAGGTTCTAAAGAAAGTAACCGTGACAAAGTAGGTAAAGTAACATGGGAACAAGTAGAAGCCATTGCTAAAGATAAGATGGAAGACTTGAATGCATTCACCTTACATAGTGCTATGAGTATGGTTGCTGGAACCGCTCGTTCAATGGGAATTACTGTAGATGGTAAAGCTCCTTGGGAAAATTAATTTATTCACCTTAAAAAATAATCAACATGTCATTGACTAAAAAAAGAAAAGCGGTGGTTGCAAAGGTGGATAAGAATAAATTTTATTCCCTTAAAGATGCATCTGCATTAGTAAAAGAAATTAATTGTACAAAGTTTGATAGCTCTGTCGATTTACATATTCGTTTAGGAGTAGATCCTAAAAAAGCAGACCAACAAGTACGTGGCACTGTTTCCTTACCTCATGGAACAGGTCGTACAAAAAAAGTATTGGTACTTTGTACACCTGATAAAGAAGCAGCTGCAAGAGAAGCGGGTGCGGACTATGTAGGTTTAGATGAATTTGTAGCAAAAATTGAAGGCGGTTGGGTAGACATGGATGTCATCATTGCAACTCCAGCTGTTATGCCTAAAATTGGTAAGTTAGGTAAAGTATTAGGACCACGTAATTTAATGCCAAACCCAAAAACAGGCACTGTTACCAATGATGTTGCAGCTGCTGTTAATGAAGTAAAAGGTGGTAAGATTGCTTTCAAAGTTGACAAAGCAGGTATTGTACATGCTTCTATTGGTCGTATTTCTTTCTCAGCTGAAAAAATTGCGGAGAACAGTGCTGAATTAATCAATGCAATTATCAAATTGAAGCCATCTGCTGCCAAAGGAACCTATTTAAAAGGCGTAAGCATGGCATCAACAATGAGTGCAGGTATTGCATTGGAAACTAAATCATTAATCAACTAGTCCTGGTGATCCGAAAGGAAATGACCCGGGTAATTAAATAAAATTAGTAATGACCAAAGATCAAAAAAACGAAGTAATTGAAATTTTAAAAGAAAAATTCAATCAATATAGTAACTTTTATATCACTGATACTGAATCTTTGAGTGTAGAACAAGTTTCTAACTTACGTCGCTCTTGTTTTAACAAACAAGTAGAAATGAAAGTAGCTAAAAACACTTTAATAAGAAAAGCTTTAGAAAGATTGGATAACGAAAAATATGCAGGTTTATATGATTCTTTAAACAATGTAACTGCATTGATGTTTTCTGAAAATCCAAAAGAGCCTGCTGTAATCTTAAGCGCCTTTAGAAAAGACAACCCAGGTGATCGTCCTACTTTAAAAGCAGCATTTATTAACGGTGATATTTTTGTTGGTGACAATTCATTAGTTGCATTAACAAATATTAAAACTAAGAATGAGCTTATCGGTGAAGTGGTTGGATTGTTACAATCTCCAGCTAAGCGTGTAATAGCTGCTTTATTAAACTATGCTGAAAATGGATCTTCTAAAACAGAAACTGAAGTGGTAGCTGCAGCGGTTGAAGTGGCAGTTGCTGAAACTGAATCAGTACCTGTAGCAGAAGCAACAACTCCAGAGGCACCAGCAGCGGAAGCAGCGGCTCCTGAAACACCTGCCGCGGAAGCAGCGCCGGAAGCATAATTGTAAACCCGTGATGAAAGGGTAAAATTTCTTCATCAAAACACATTGTTAATTTCAGAAGACTCGAATGAGTTTCTGTTTTTATATTGTTACATAATTTTTTTAAACCTTCCGCTGGAGCAAATGCTTTGAAAGCGGAAAAAATTGAAACAAAATGGCAGACGTAAAACAATTAGCTGAACAATTAGTAAGCTTAACAGTAAAAGAAGTTCAAGAATTAGCAGACGTTTTAAAAGCAGATTACGGTATCGAACCAGCAGCAGCAGCAGTGGTTGTAGCAGCAGGTGGCGGTGGCGCTGAAGCAGTCGCTGAGAAAACAGCATTTGACGTTATCTTAGTGAGCGCTGGTGCAAGTAAATTGAACGTGGTTAAAATCGTTAAAGATTTAACTGGATTAGGCTTGAAAGAAGCTAAAGATTTAGTGGATGGCGCTCCTAAAGCAATCAAAGAAGGCGTTTCAAGAGCTGAAGCTGATGAAGTTGCTGGTAAATTGAAAGAAGCTGGTGCTGAAGTTGAAGTAAAGTAATTTACTCGACTTAGGTCATCCTTATATAATTAGCCCTGGACTTTGTTCCGGGGCTTTTTTATGCCCCCAACTGAACCTACTTTTTAAATTGTCAATAAAAATCAAAGCGAAATTATACTAATGCTTTGTTCGCGGGTCGCAAATACTTTTCTTCGTGAGATCCATTTAGTTTTTATAAGCTCGAACGCTCAAAAGCATTCAGCATAATTTCGCTTTTCTTCTTTTTCCTTACAATTGACTGAGGGCACTTATGGGCATTTCATTTCGGGCAGTTTTTTGACAGCATTAAATTTTAAGACAAGGGGCGATGTCAATATGCTAATTTTGTATGAACGTTCGAGCTTGAAGTCGTAAATGGACCTCACGGAGGAAACTAAGCGCGACCCGAGAATACAAAATTTGATATATAGACATCGCCTAATTCTTCAAACTTAATTTAGGAAACTGAGCTCAATGAAAATCACATTCGTTAACGAATCCTTAAATTTTGACTAAATAGGTAAAAACTAAAAAGAGGGTGTATTTTTAATTAATTAAAATATATTGTAAATCAATTTAATACAATTTATATTAATATTAAATACGACAACTTGTCCCAATCCAATTTTATTTCGAAAAAAATCTTCAAAATCGGTGCTTTTGGTATAAATTTTGTTTTCTTTTGTCCTTACAATTCCTTAACTTTGCAATCCTTTATTTTGGGCTTATTGTTTACAAACCAATATGGTGTTTTTACCATATTGCTTACAAGCAGTAATCGAGCACAATGCTACCAAAAAATTTTATTGCAATAAAACCTGGTTTATACCGTATGTCTACAACAATTTTGAACAACAGGCACAACTTTGGAAAAATCAAACACATCGCTGATGCACCAGATTTACTCGACATTCAGTTAGAATCTTTTAAAGAATTCTTTCAGTTAGAAACAACGCCAGACAGAAGAAACGTAGAAGGTTTGTTCCGTGTATTTAAGGAAAATTTTCCAATCACGGATACAAGGAACATTTTCGTTTTAGAATTCTTGGATTATTTTATCGATCCCCCACGTTATACAATTGACGAATGTATGGAACGTGGATTAACGTATGCAGTTCCTTTGAAAGCAAAATTACGTTTAAGTTGTAATGATGAGGAGCACGTTGATTTCCAAACCATCGTGCAAGATGTTTTCTTAGGAAACATTCCATATATGACCCCTAGAGGAACTTTTGTAATCAATGGTGCTGAGCGTGTTGTCGTTTCTCAATTGCATCGTTCACCAGGTGTTTTCTTTGGTCAATCAACACACCCTAATGGAACTAAGATTTATTCTGCTCGTGTCATTCCTTTCAAAGGTGCATGGATGGAATTTGCTACAGATATCAACAACGTGATGTATGCTTATATTGATCGCAAGAAAAAATTCCCTGTAACCACATTACTTCGTTCAATTGGATTTGAAACCGATAAAGATATTTTGGAGCTTTTCGGAATGGCTGATGAAGTAAAAGCGGATAAAAAAACCTTATCAAATCATATTGGTAAAAAATTAGCAGCACGTGTTTTGAGAACATGGGTGGAAGATTTTGTGGATGAAGATACAGGTGAAGTGGTAAGTATTGAAAGAAACGAAATTGTGATGGAGCGCGATACTTTAATTGATGAAGATGCTGTTACGTTGATTGTTGAAATGGGTGCAAAAAGTGTATTCATTCAAAAAGAGGATGTAGGAGGTGACTATGCAATTATCTACAACACTTTAAACAAGGATACTTCAAATTCTGAGTTGGAAGCTGTTCAGCTAATTTACCGTCAATTGCGTGGAGCTGATGCCCCTGACAATGAAACGGCTCGTGGTATCATCGATAAATTATTTTTCTCAGATAAGCGTTATGATTTAGGGGAAGTAGGTCGTTACAAGATTAACAAAAAATTAGGGCATGACTTAACGCAAGAAAAGAAAGTCTTGACCAAAAATGATATTATTGAAATCATCAAGTATTTAGTACGCTTAACAAATGGCAAAGCAGAAATTGATGATATAGATCACTTAAGCAATCGTCGTATTCGTACTGTGGGAGAGCAATTGTATGCTCAATTCGGGGTAGGTTTAGCCCGTATGGCGCGTACGATTCGTGAGCGAATGAACGTGCGTGACAATGAAGTATTCACGCCAGTGGATTTAATCAATGCGAGAACTTTGTCTTCGGTAATCAACTCTTTCTTCGGAACTTCTCAATTATCTCAATTCTTAGACCAAACCAATCCTTTGAGTGAAATTACGCACAAGCGTCGTGTTTCCGCATTAGGACCCGGTGGTTTAAGTAGAGAGCGTGCTGGTTTCGAAGTGCGTGACGTACACTATTCTCACTATGGTCGTTTATGTACCATTGAGACACCAGAAGGACCTAATATCGGATTGATTTCTACTTTATGTGTACACGCAAAAATTAACGATATGGGCTTCATTGAAACGCCATACCGTAAAGTTGAAAATGGTAAAGTAAATTTAAAGGCGCTGACCTATTTAAGTGCTGAGGAAGAAGATTCAGCAAAAATTGCCCAATCAAATTCACCTTTAAATGAAAAAGGAGAATTTGAATTGGATAAAGTAATCTCTCGTGAAACAGGTGATTTCCCAATTTTAGATAAAGGAGATGTACAATATATGGACGTTGCACCGAATCAAATTGTTGGTTTGAGTGCTTCTCTTATTCCGTTCTTAGAACATGATGACGCCAACCGTGCGTTGATGGGATCAAACATGCAACGTCAAGCGGTTCCATTAATTCGACCTGAGGTACCTATCGTAGGGACAGGTTTAGAAGGAAAGGCTGCACGTGATGCAAGAATTCAAATTCATGCAGATGGTGATGGGGTGATTGAATTCGTGGATGCCAATGAAATTCACATTCGTTACAACCGTAATGAGATGGATCGTTTGGTAAGCTTTAATGAAGACTTGATCGTATATAAATTAACCAAGTTCATTAAAACCAATCAATCTACTTGTATTAACTTAACACCTTGTGTTAAAAAAGGTCAAAAAGTTAAAAAAGGTGATTTCTTAACCGAAGGGTATGCAACACAAGGGGGAGAAATTGCGTTGGGACGTAATTTACAAGTAGCTTTCATGCCTTGGAAAGGATATAACTTTGAGGATGCGATTGTTATTAATGAAAGAGTGGTGCGCGAAGATTTATTTACTTCAATCCACATTGATGAATATGAATTAGAAGTACGTGATACAAAGTTAGGAGAAGAAGAATTAACATCTGACATCCCGAACGTATCAGAGGAAGCCACAAAAGACCTTGACGAAAATGGCATCATCAGAATTGGTGCTGCAGTAAAAGAAGGAGATATTTTGATTGGTAAAATCACGCCAAAGGGGGAATCAGATCCAACACCAGAAGAAAAATTATTACGTGCCATCTTTGGTGACAAAGCAGGTGATGCAAAAGATGCTTCTTTGAAAGCTGCTAATGGAACAGAAGGGGTTGTTATCGACAAAAAATTATTCCAACGTGCTAAGAAAGACAAGAGTGGAAAAGTACGTGAAAAAGCAATGTTAGATAAAGTAGAAAAACAACATGAGGAAAATGAAACGTCCTTGAAAGAGTTGTTAATTGACAAATTACAGACATTATTAAAGGATCATTCTACACCTGGTGTGGTGAACAATTTTGGAGAAACCTTAATCGCTAAAGGCAGCAAATTCAATGCTAAAAACTTAGCTGCGATTGACTACCAAAATGTGAATCCTTTGGGATGGACGGGGGACAAGAAAACTGATGACTTGATCAATGTATTATTACACAACTATAGCATCAAATACAACGAAGAATTAGGTCGTTACAAGCGTGAGAAATTCAACATTTCTATCGGGGATGAATTGCCTGCTGGTGTATTGAAATTAGCGAAAGTATACTTAGCGGTTAAACGTAAGTTGAAAGTGGGGGACAAGATGGCTGGTCGTCACGGTAACAAAGGGATTGTTGCTAAAATTGTACGTCAAGAAGATATGCCATTCATGGAAGACGGTACACCAGTTGATATCGTATTAAACCCATTGGGAGTACCTTCTCGTATGAACTTAGGACAAATTTATGAGACCATTTTAGGATGGACTGGTAAAAAACTAGGGGTAAGATTTGCAACACCGATATTTGATGGTGCAAGCACTACACAAATAGAAGATTTATGTGTGGAAGCAGGCATTCCAAACAATGGACATACTTATTTATATGATGGAGAGACAGGAGATAGGTTTGACCAAAAAACATCTGTGGGTGTGATCTATATGATTAAATTACACCATATGGTGGATGACAAAATGCACGCTCGTTCCATCGGACCATACAGCTTAATTACCCAACAACCTTTGGGTGGTAAAGCACAGTTTGGAGGTCAACGTTTTGGTGAGATGGAAGTTTGGGCATTGGAAGCATATGGTGCATCTAATATCTTACAAGAATTATTGACACTTAAATCAGATGATATCATTGGCCGTGCAAAAACGTACGAAGCCATTGTGAAAGGAGAAAACATTCCTAAAGCTGGTATCCCTGAATCTTTCAATGTATTGGTACATGAGTTGAGAGGCTTAGGATTAGATTTAAAGTTCGATTAATATTTAGTTGAAAAAATAATTCATTCATTAACACCCGTTCTTAAATATATAATATGGCATTCAAAAAAGAGAATAGACAACGCCCCGCTTTTTCACAAATAACAATTAGCTTGGCATCTCCAGATAGTATTTTAGAGAGAAGCTTTGGAGAAGTGTTGAAACCAGAAACGATTAACTACCGTACATATAAGCCGGAGCGAGATGGCCTTTTTTGTGAGCGCATCTTTGGTCCAGTAAAAGATTATGAGTGTGCATGTGGAAAATATAAGCGTATCCGTTATAAAGGTATCGTTTGTGATCGTTGTGGTGTGGAAGTAACAGAGAAAAAAGTACGTCGTGAGCGCATGGGCCATATTAAATTGGTGGTACCTGTTGTGCACATTTGGTATTTCAAATCATTACCCAACAAAATTGGTTATTTATTAGGGATGAGTTCTAAGAAATTAGAAACCATCATTTATTATGAGCGTTATGTGGTGATCCAACCCGGTATCAAGTCAGATCTTAAAGTTGGTGATTTATTAACTGAGGAAGAATACCTTGATCTATTAGATACTTTACCAAAGGACAACCAATATTTACCCGATGATGATGCACAGAAATTTGTTGCTAAAATGGGTGCGGATGCAGTGCATGATTT
>Ga0114960_10002253_pt1 | contig 15138 bp, 13 predicted proteins | sample C_130625_MF_Meta_FD_92637 | JGI IMG/M metagenome (GOLD analysis project Ga0114960, IMG submission 92637) | Freshwater microbial communities from Lake Croche, Canada to study carbon cycling - C_130625_MF_MetaG | ecosystem: Environmental > Aquatic > Freshwater > Lake | place: Lake Croche, Canada... | reverse complement strand
TTCCACAGGTGAAAGACGATGCTTGAAACTGAAACTCTACTGGTCTTGTTTGGTTATGTATCCAACATTCAGTTAAGTTCAGTATATTTATTGCAGAATTCTTATCCCTTGTTCTAAATACGACATTTTTGTTTTCGCAACTCACGCAGTTAGAACAAGTAAATAATCTGTATATCTCTACTCCTTTTGTATCTTTGTAATGCTTTAATGGATTACGACATTCGCAACACTTTTGAGATGTATAAAATTCATTAATAGTTATTGTATCATACTTTTTATGAATTAATTTTCTTAATCCTTTATTGAGTGTAGGCATAGTATATTTCATTTGTGAAGACCTACTCCAATTTCCATAACCAATAAGTATAATTTCTCCAAATGTTTCCTTTATTTTATTCAAAAATGTATCAATACTTTTTTTACCATAACTATATTGTCTAAATTTCATTTTTCTCCAAACTTCTTTCTTGTAAAAATCAGTTGTTTCTTTATTTAACTTATCTTTTTCTACAATATACATTTTAAATTTATCATAATCAACCGATTTGCTATTTTGTATTGATAATCTTGTTTCTTTTTCTATAATTTTATGTTTCTTCTTTTCTTGTAATAATATTCTTTGGTTTCGTTTTCCATAACTTTCTATTTTTCTTTGTGATGCAGTATATTCTAATTTGTTTCCTTTTTTATCCATCATATACACTAATGAATGCTTACCAGGGTCGCAACCAACTATATTTCTGTCTTTCAATGTATCTAATTGTTCTTTGGATAAATCTTCTATTGTATGAAAATCTTGTTCTTGTAAAACAGGAACTCTTGAACCCCATTTCTTATCTTTCAAATCTTTTCTAATAAATAATAAACAACAACTAATTCCATCTGTTTGTATTTGGTTATGAAACTGATAATGTTTGTTCTTGAATATTTTTTTTTTCATATCTAAAAAGTTGCACCATATTTCAGTTTGATTATCTTTTACATTACTCAATAATTCACCTTTTTTTGTTTTATTTCCATCTTTATCTTTTTCAGGACAAAATAAATTTATAATAGAAGCAGTATCTAAAATAATATGTTTTGGAATAATATTGTTTCGTAATGGTAATGGTTGAAATAATTTATTTTCTTGTTTTTCCAATACAGAGTTCATATACAACATTCCGTTCAAATACTCAAATGGTCTAACCTTAATATCATAGTAAATTGATTTTTTGATTTCAGTAGGTAAAATATTAGGAAGATGTATATTTTTCCAATCGTCAAATATTATATCAGTTTCATCTAACGACAAACATTTATTTTTGAATTGAAATAATATTGACTTATCCTCTGTTATTTGATTTGTAGTTTTGTTAATAAATCGTAAAAAGTGTTGGATAAAATGTTCTTGAAAATTGTTATGTAAAGAAGTATGTATTTGTGTTGCTAAATATGGTAATAAAAAAGTAGTGTTTTTCAAATTGGTTTTTACATGGTTCAATAAAGGTTGGTATTCAGTTTTGTAAAATGCATCTAAAACTTCTAAAAGTTCTGTATCTTTTCCTTTCTTTCCTCTATTATCACGACTTCCTAATGTTTTGATACAATACAAAATAAATGTTTCATCTATGGTAGGTAATGGTTGATTTTTGGTATATTTGTCTAAAACATACAAACGAATAAATTGGTAAGTATGAATAACCAAATCATTCATTTCAAAAACTAAATGGTTTATTACTGGTTGTGTTGTATGACGATTTAGTAAAATCGTTTTTAGCGGAATTTTGAGAGTTTTGTAAGCAGATTTTTCATTATTCCTAAATTCTTTGAAATCCTCCTTTTTCTTTTTCTTAACTTTCATTTTATATATATTATAAATATTTTATTTTTAAGTTATTTTTAACGCAAAATATTTAAATATAATTTATTTATAATTATTATATTCATAAATAAATGGAAATACCAAATGAAACAGAAATAAAATATTATTGTGAAGTGTGTAATTATAAATGTTTATATCCTGCACACTGGAAGCAACATATAGAAAGCGTAAAACATAAAAATAATGGAAAAAGAAAAACGAGAAGTGATAAGGTATTAGAACCCAAATGTAAGCAATGTGAATATAAAACAAATAATTTAACTTGTATGAAAGTGCATTGTTTAACTCACCATTCAACAAAAGAAGATAGAAAAAAAGAATTCAAATATTATTGTGATAAGTGTGATTTTGGAACATACGCAGAAATATTATTTACACGACATTGTGAAACAAAGAAACATAATGAATAAACTTAAAAACAATCAAACAATATATATCAATTATGAGGTGGGTTTATATTTTGAGATGCGAAGATGATTATTATTATGTTGGTGAAACTAAAAGATTATATAGAAGATTTTGGGAACATCAAGGAGGCATAGGAGGTTCAAATACATCAAATTATATACCAGATGAAATTGTTGCTATCTATAAAGTTGATACAATTTGTAAATTTATTGATTATAACGACTATGTTAATAAAATTATAGATGGTGTTTGGCACGAAAATTATAAGGGTTTCAAATTAAGAGATTTTAATGATGAATGCGACGAATATCAATATGATAATTTATATGCTGAAAATAATATTGCAGAATGTTTAATGATACATAATAAAGACGAATGGAATAAAATTAGAGGTGGTAAATATACGCGATTTGATATTGAATATAAATATCCTGATAATGATTATATTAAGGATTTGCCTTTATGTAAATGTGGTTTACCTTGTGATATTAAAAAAAATGAAGATAAAAATTATTTATATTTTAGATGTGCCCAAAAAAATATGTGGGATAAATTAAGAGAAGAATTTGATATTGATGATGAACCCTGTAATTTTTTTATGGAATATACAAAAGATAAGCAACTTAAATTGAATGAGAATAAACGATTTGAAGATAGAAATAAAAACCTTAAAGAATTATTTAAGAAATCGTATTGGTTAAAAAATATACAAGAATGCGATAATGATGAACCAGAACTTTGTGTAGGAGGTTGTAATAAAGGATATAATTATAAAAAAGTATCGTATAGTTATAAAGAACGAAATTTATGTTATGATTGCTTTATAGATAAAAACGAAGAGTTAGCAAAAAAATACAATCCTGTTGGTAAATGTCTAATTAAATTATAAAAATAATTACTATAAATATATTATACTAATTATGCCTACTCATAAAAGTAGTGATTACAAAACAACTGCAGTTCAATATTATTTAGTTGAAGATAAAACACAAGAAGAGGTTTGTAAAATATTCAAATGTTCTCCAAGAAGTTTAATGCGTTGGGTAGAAAGATATAAAAAAGATGGAAATGTAGATATTCATTATAGAAAGCCAGTTGCTTATAAAGTTAAAAAAGAATATGTTAAATTTTTAGTAGATGAAATAAATAAAAATAAAACAATCACATTACAAGAATTACACCAAAAACTCAAAGATAAATATAAAACTGCTGATATAAGCACTATGCAACTTTTTAGAGTTATTCGTGATAATAATATTACTTTGAAACTTACAAGAATAAGACACGAACCAACTAAACGATTTGGAAAAGATATTGATATAAACTCAAAAATAAAAGAATTTTATGAAGAAGTCAAAAAATACAAAATAGAAGATATTATTTGTATTGATGAAACCAGTATAAAATCTTTACAAAAACGAAACCATTGTTATAGTAATAGAGGAAAGCGTTGTGTAATAAAAACACAATCACAAGAAGTATTCAAAAAATATACTGGCGTATTTGCAATTTCTGTAAATGGCGTGATACATTGGGATTTATATGAAAAGGGTGGAATAAATACTGATAGATTAATTGATTTTTTGGAGCATAATATTACAAGTAAATTAAGGAATAAGTTAATTATTTTAGATAATGCATCCGCACATAGAAACGAAAGAATAAAAGCATTAGTGAATAAACATAATAATATTTTATATGCTGTTCCATATCAACATTTCACAAATTCAATAGAAAATTATTTTAGTATGTTGAAATCAAGATTACAAAAATTAGATGGATTAAAGTATGAGAACCTAAAAGAGAATATCCAAAAAGTAATAAGTGAAATACCAAAAGAAAAGTATGAAAATATATTTAAGGGTGCTTATGAACGACCAGAAAAATATGTTTCAAAGAATAAAACAATAAAAGTAAAGAAAATATACAAATAATTATTTATAAAAAGGTTTATAAATAATCGGCGTTTGAAATGTTAAAAGGTGTAATAAAATGTCTATTATTACTAACAAATACACCGTACAACAATTATATAAGTCATTATCATCATCTAATATACTATTATTAGATGATGTTCAACTACCAATCCAACTTCCTACTGCTAATCATCATCGTAAATATACTAAAGAACAGATAAACAAAAAGTATAAAATAGAATTCGATGGTCATAATAATCCCCTGCGATATGTAAATAAAAAAACCAAAAAAAATCGGACAATAACATATGAATCGGATATTATTGTCTATAAAGATAAATATAAAAAAACTCATACCTATTCAACAAATTCATTGATAAAAGAAATAAATAATTCACCACTTTATGTGAGTGTTTCTGCACCCGGTGTAGTAGGTAAAATACTAAACGGAAAACCGATATTTAAACGCATCCATAATGATAAAAAAATAATTCCGACAAAAAGATATGGAAAAGTAGGAAAATATTATTTACATATAGTCATTGCGTTATTATATGTTGAAAATGATGACCCTCTTCATCAAACATATGTTGACCATATCAATCGCAATAAACGTGATAATCGACCAGAAAATTTAAGATGGGTCACTCCCAAACAAAATGCTAGAAATCGTTCAAAAAATCGTAGTATATAATAAAAATAAACCAATAAAATCATCCCCCTTTTTTTACGAATACTCATATCGAACCGATATATTAAGGTGTCCATTTATCGTTTTTACAATCCCACGTTGATAAATGATAATTGTCATTTGTATATCTACAAGCATTCGCATTTGGGATACACGCGTCTTTTTTTATTGGGTCACAACTGGTAAAATTCTTATTGGAATAAGAAATATTATCAATAAAACTATTCCACATATGAACTTTTTTATTATAACCGTGTTCGCCCCTACCCCTACCCCCATTATCATTAGTTCTTATTATATTTTCTTTACACTTAGCTATCTTGTTATAGTTATCATTAACATATATTTTTGAATCTTTATAAATTTCACATCTACAATCTTCATATTTGGGGTGTTTTAGATTACATTTTGGTCTTATTTTTTCTAAAGTTAAAAATTTTTTATTTTGATCAAGCAATAGAGTAAACCGTTCTTTGTTTATAGTTAATAAAACATATATAGTAGCAACTATTATTAAAATTATCAAACTATATTTTAAAGTTCTTTTATAATCAAATTTCATTAATATATATTATATAAATAAAATATTATGTTTATATTTTTGATGTTTTAACAAAGTTAGGGTCATATGCAATATTACACATATTTGAACCGGTTTTTAACCATATATAACCTTCATTGCCCCATTCGGTTCCCCAACTATTACGCACTATCCAATAATTTTCTTCTAAATTAATACCAACCGCTTGTACACAATGGTCAACATCCATACCACACGTAGTAATTATTCCTGATACATATGATGACCAACTAGATGCATCTAAACATACTGATATTGGACCGGTTGAAAACATATGTGTTATCATAGATTCTTCGCTGGACAATGAATAATATTCAGCTACCGTAACCTTATACTTCATAGAGTTCGAATTACAGCTTCCAGTATAATCATAATAAGAGGTGTATGGATAATCTGATTCGGATTCAATACCACCCGCAGTACGAACATATTCAAATGCAGTTTCTGTATTTCCACCACCACATCCATCATCAGTTGTATCGCATTGTACAATTTGTTCAGTCGACAGTGTATCATTGGTAGTTAATAATCCTAAACGAATAGAATCAGACTCGATTTGTTCGGTAGCCGAGAAAGCCCAGCAGGAACCACAGTAACCTTGGTCTTTTACTGCTGTGGTATAAATATTTGCCCAATTAATCACTGTTTCATTTCCATTATAGTTATCTAATTCAATCATTACTTTATTACTATTCGCTAGTGGTTTATATCCTAAATAATTCGTTCGAAATTCATCGTTGGATAAATCGGCAAATTTGGTAATACCGTGTAACGCATTGGTATCATTACCATTTCGTTCATCTATCATTAATAAAAAACTACGAAAATAATTATAACGTAAACTAGCTTCTTCGATAGTAGGATAGGTTTTATTATAAGTAATTTTAAAATTATCAAACAAATCAATAATACTAGAATCATCTAGAGATGAATATATAAAACGGCTATCTAATTCGGTGGTTTTGATAGGAGTATATAGACTGAACCTAAGTAAAAATAATCCGACTGCAATAAAACTGGATATAATAAACATATTTCGCATTGAATGCGATTTTGGAGATATCTCTCGTTTACGACGGAGAGGTTCAAATTCACTAGTTAAATTATCAATCGTATGTTGATAGTACATATTTGTATTCATTATCATAATATAATAAAAACTATTTAGATTGTTTTCATTATAACATAATTTACCCTTTTTTCGCTTCGCTTATCAGTCGCTTCGCTTATCAGTCGCTTCGCTTATCAGTCGCTTCGCTTATCAGTCGCTTCGCTTATCAGTCGCTTCGCTTATCAGTCGCTTCGCTTTATAAAGCATTCTTATAATTCACGACATAAGGATTGGATTTTAATACATCATAAATATCACTACTATTTCTATCCATTTGAATGCCTTGATATAAATTATTTTGTCCTTGTAATTGTCCCATATTAGCAATATCTATAATTTGAGCAGGCATTTTAGGTACAACTACACGAGAATTCTTCAAATATTCATCACGATTTACTTCACGCATATTCATATCACTATTTAATAAACTCATATTACCAGGAACCATACGTCCATCAATGGTTGAACTTTTAATATCATTATTGCGTTGATTATATTGTGCTTCATATGATTTCATTTGTTTTTTATCACTACCTGCAACGCCTGCATAATAGAAATCGCCAGTGGTTTGACGAATAGTATCAGTAGGTTGATGTTCAGTGACTTCATAACCACCACCATTTTGATTACGATTTACGTTCAAGTGAAATTTCGAATTTTCAGTGGTTTCACGAATGGTAGGGGCAGGTCTATCGGCAGGATTAAAGATATAGGATTGTGGAACAGTGGTACTAGGATTTTGATAAGGACGTAATGTACCAATGACATTTTCCTTACGTGATGGACGTAATATATCTAATAATGGAGCGACAACCGCAGTTAAACCGTGACCGACTGCACCATAATAACTATCTTGTTTATTTACACTACGATTATTTGGATAAGCGGTTTTGGTTTTTATTCCAAAATCAGATTCATTTGCATAATTACGTCCACTGGCGTTTGCAGGGGTAAATGGTGCTTCTCCTAATTGAATATTATGGGAAGGCATATATTCACCAGGAATATATTCAGCTTCGTTAGCATAGCCAGCACCCCCGATATAGTCACTTGTAGTATGATGACGAGTGGTATCTTTATAAGAGGTGGTAGGAATACCACGTAAAGTTTGTCCTTTTTCTGCACCGACCGTTGTAGTCAAATAATTTTTACCCTTTGTAAAATCTCTTAAATCATTTGGTGCCGGATTTTCAAACATCTCAAAGGAACGTTCAGGACGATTTTTTTCGAAGACACCAATTTGTTTTACGTCATGCATATTTTTGATATAACTATTCGAAGGACCTTCTAAACCATATAACATATTACCACCTGGTTTTGGATTGTTTACGGCACGTAATGCATCAACATTCTTTTCAGTCCATTGGTCACGCATCATCATACCGGAGTTATAACCACCAGAGCCTTCATTGGTATATCCTAAACCTAAACCTGGTGCTACGCGTTGTTCTTCAAATGGTTTTACATTCGCCATACGCATACTAGGAACTACACGGGATTGATAAAAATCACTCATATTTGGAGCACCGTGAGCCCAACTTTGATTTTCCGAAGGAGCAAATAATGGGGCAACTTCTTTTTTTATGATGGTTTGAGAACCTGAACCAACATAATTATCTAAAACACTTTCATTTGAATTTTTATCGGTATATTGAGAGCGCACATTACTACCAAAAAAAGGTACCATATTGTTATGTTGAAAATAACTACCATCCACTTTTTCACCAGTCAATGATAAATATTCTAATCCAGATGAAGTTTGTGAAGCAGTATTACCCGTAGATTCCATATATGTATCCGTATTAAAATACTTATCGGTATAAACACCACCTGCATTATCGTATTTATTGGAAGTGGATAATTTCGATGTTTGTTCAGTTTCACTAGATTTTAAAGGATATTCGGAAGGATAATTTTTATTCGGTATATTGGTATTTGGTAATTCATTTGTAAAGTTCTCGGTATTTTTTTTTTGATTCGTTACAACATATAATAAACCAAGTGCTATTCCAGGGATTGCAATTTCCATTTTTATTAATAATATATAATTATAATACAATTATATAATATTTTCATTACTCAAAACTAAAATAATTTGAATAAATCGAGAACATATGAATATTTAATTTCATTTATTTTTGACCATATAAATAATAATCGGTTGGTTTGATACCTTCAATATAAGGTACTTTGGGTATAAAGGCATCTTTCTCTAAAATTCTTGTTTGAATATTATGTTGAAAATTTAATTCAATACCATTTTGTGGATTTAAAAAAGGGTTCTCCCATCGAGTTTGTTCTAAATCTTTATACATCCAAGCTGGATGACTTGCACGACTTTCTTCTATAAATGGTTGAGAACTTCTATATGATTGAGAACCAGTAGCCACAGCGTGTCTAGTATAATCATTTATATCTACTAAATCTCTATTCAAGTGTCTAGATAAACCAAATAAATCACTCTCTAAAGCAATTGTGTTGGTTCTCATATTTGCACCCCAATGTTGTAAGCGTATATTAGGGTCTTCCAAAAATGGTAAATCTAAACCTTGTCCAGGTGTATTTAATCGGTATCTACCAATAAAGGTACTTTCTTCTAATGTTTTTTGTATTCTATTTGGGTCATCGTGAAATCTAGTAAAAGCCATTCTTTATATAGTTATTATATCCATCGAAAATATTATTGATAGAATAAAAAAATATATAAATATTTGAGAACATTCAATACAAAGTTCTCGAAATGACCAAAATATGTCTAAATATGATTGTAAAAAACGAGAGTAAAATCATCACTCGACTATTGAAATCCGTAGAACCACTAATCGATTCTTATTGTATATGTGATACTGGTAGTACCGATAATACGATTGAAACTATCGAGAACTTTTTTATTGATAAGAATATAAATGGTCTTATAGTGAGAGAACCTTTCCGTGATTTTGCGTATAATCGTACATTTGCATTACAAAGTTGTTGCGAATTACCAAATACGGATTATATTTTATTATTAGATGCTGATATGGTTCTCGAAATCGATGAAACAATGGATATACAAGAATTTAAAAATACATTATCGGTAGATGCGTATTATTTATATCAAGGTTCTCCATCTTTTTTTTACAAAAATATCAGGCTCATCAAAAATCAGAAAGGATTATCTTATTGGGGTGTTACCCACGAATATTTAAATTTACCAAAAGTCACCACTAGCATTACCATAGAAAAACACCAAATTTTTATTAAGGATGTCGGAGATGGTGGTGCGAAACAAGATAAATTCTTACGTGATATTCGATTGTTGGAACAAGGATTAATCGATACCCCAAATGACCCCCGATATTTATTTTATTTGGCGAATAGTTATCGTGATTCAGACCAATATAAAAAAGCTATTGAAATATATAAAAAACGAGTATTACAAGGTGGTTGGATAGAAGAAATATGGCAAAGTTATTATAGTATCGGTAATTGTTATGAATATTTGAATGATATGCCGAATGCAATATATTATTGGCTGGAAGCATTTCATTATAATCCACAAAGAATCGAGAACCTTTATAAAATTATTAAATATTATCGAGAACAAAAGCATTATACTTTAGCTTATCACTTTTATAATATAGCAAAAGAACAGATAAATACGAAAACTGATTGGGACCATTTGTTTTTACAGAAATCGATATATGATTATTATTTAGATTATGAGTTCTCGATTATTGGTTATTATTGTAACATTGATAATAAATTAATGAGAACTACCTCTATGAATATTTTGATGTTTTATAATACAGATGCTACTACATTTCAATCGGTTCTAGATAACTATCATTATTATTGTATAAATATGGAATTGGACATTGAATACATACCCATAAAAAAATCTTTTATTCAAATATATAACGATTTCGAGAACCAGTGGGTTTATTTAACATCAATTATAAATGACGATGAAAAAAAAAGTAGCATACATAATAATATGAAATGTCATCCAACACATATTGAATCCAATGGATTCAAGTGGTATATCGGAAAAATCGTTTCCACAGAAAAATTAAAATTTTTTATGTTTATTGCATTAGACACCAATAAAAAAATACACACATATAGCCCATTATATCCTATGCATTTGTTGTTAAAGTGAGATGATTTATTTCGGCATCTGTGAATGATTTACATATTCCAAAACTACGACGATGCCATTGTGTAATACCGTGTTCCTGTATTCCTTCCAAATGTTTTTTAGTACCATAACCCATATTACTATCTAGACTATAATATAAAGATAATTCGGGGTATTGAGAACATAAATCTACTACATAATCATCACGAGCTACTTTTGCTAGTATGCTGGCGGCAGCAATACCCATATAGTTTGCATCACCTTGTTCAATTGTTATGAATGGTAATTCACTAATGACTTCTTTTTCTTTATCAAACCAGCGGTAAGGTTTAAAATAATTACCATCAATAATGGCCATTGTTTCATTTATACCATTTATTCCATTATGAATCGAAATAAATTCATCAATTGCTTTTTTGATGCAATTATGCATACCAATCATCACAGCTTGTAATATATTAACTTCGTCGATTATTTTTGAATCAATAGCTTCTATGCACCAATAAAGTGCGTGTTCTTTAATATAATTCGATACATCTTTTATCTTGGTTTTAGACGAAAATTTTTTACTATCTTTGATATCTTTACCATCGAAAGAACCATCTTTAGGTAAAATAACACAGGCTATATAAGTTTTACCGAAAAGACAACCACGGCCGACTTCATCAATACATATTTCATATTTATTTTTATTATCGTATATTAATTCTAATAATTTGGCGGGTTCTCCTTTTTCTCGCTTCTTAGTGGATTTAGACATTTCTATAGTATATCAATGTTAAAATATAGAATATAGTTGATAAGAATCAATTTTTTTTACACATATAGTTTATAAGTGAATGAATATTAAATTAACACCTTTTTCAATATTTCTGATATTATTATTTGTTTTAGTAATTTCTATAATATGTTGGAATTGCTTCATTATCGAAGGATTTCCACACGTAGCAACTACGGAAGAAGTGAAAGTTGCGGATGCTACAAACAATACGGCAGCGGCAGAGGCTAAAAAAACTGAATTGATAGCATCAGGTGTTCCAGCGACAACTGTTACTGTTCCACAATCAGCTTCAGTAGGAGCAACATCAATTAAACTTGATAATCCAAACTTAGCTCCAGGTGATGTTATTATTGTCGATGGTAAAAGTTATAAAATTAGTTCAAACGCTATATCTGCTACATAAATTATTATCAATTTAGGAAAAATAAAAAATCAAATATTTATTATGTAATATATATATAATATATAATAACTATAGAATGTCTTATACTTATACGATAAATGACGGTACATCAGGTTTAATGACATCGATTACTAGTGGAAGTACAGTAACCGTACTTAGTAAGAGTGCAGCAGAAGCAGCGGCAGCTAAAGCTAAAGCTACTACCACCACTCCAACTACTACGACTACTCCAACTACTACCACAACTCCAACTACTACCGCCACACCAACTACTCCAACTACTACGACCGACGCAACTGGAGTAATTACCGCAACAACAGATGCAACATCTACTATATCCAAAGATAGTGCAATCTCCGAATATTTTAAGTGGTATTGGTATTGGAAAATAAACGAAGGCCCAACCGAACAACAATTATCGAATGATTATATGTTGAAATCTCAAATTGTACCACCCGTATGCCCAAGTTGCCCAGCTTGTCCTGCTAGTGGAGTTTGTCCAAATTGTGGTGGAAACGGTGGTTGTGGGACATTAGCTATTTCTGGTAATACATTGGTCTCTGGTAATTCCCCTATTGAATTAGTCGTGAAAGATAATCGAAATAAAAATGTCATTGCCGAAACTGGTAAAGTTCTCAATAAAACTGTAGATGCCGCAGGAAATGTAGTAGTAACCACAGTAGATGCTACAGGAAATGTAGTAACCAAAACATTAGATACTGCAGGAGGAATCGTAAATAAAACAGTAGATACTGCAGGAGGAATCGTAAATAAAACAGTAGATACTGCAGGTAATATTATAGGTGGAGCAGAAGATAAAATATCCGGGTTATTCAAATCAGACCCTACCAAATTAGATGATAGACGAAGACAATACCAAGGACAAAGAGAACAAGGACCATATTATGGACAACAAGGTCAATATACATCATATGGCGGAACCGACTCGATAGGAGCAGACAGTTATTCACGTAATTCAACATTATTACCAGCGAGAACTGGTAATTTCTTACCAACAACCGCAGATTTCAGTGCATTCCGAAAATAAAATATTATAATTATAAATTTATGCGTTTAAAATTATAAAAAAAATGATGTAAATAGTATAGTATATAGAATATAAATGGAGAACATAAATTGTATATTTGAAAGGGAAAAAATAGCAAATGAAATAAAACAATTATTAACTGGTTTTGAAGAAAATTGTAAAAACATTACTTTTAAAAAAGGGATATATGTGTATGGTTCTCCAGGTTGTGGTAAAAGTCATTTTGTAAAAAAAATATTAAAAGAACTAGATTATGATGTTATCCATTATGACGCAGGTGATGTTCGAAATAAATCATTAATTGATAATATAACAAGTAATAATATATCAAATCGTAATGTTCTCCAAATGATGACCAGAAAGGTTAAAAAGATTGCAATAGTGATGGATGAAATCGATGGAATGAATAATGGTGATAAGGGAGGAATTACGGCATTAATAAAATTAATAAGACAAAAAAAGACAAAGAAACAGAAGCTAGAAAATATGACAATAAATCCAATAATATGTATAGGAAATTATTATATTGATAAGAAGATACGAGAACTTATGAAAGTATGTAATATATTTGAATTAAAAACACCTACATCAATACAAATGAATAACTTAATGTTATCTATGATGCCGAATATAAAATTATATAAAAAAGATTTACAAAATGAAATAGTAAATTATATACAAGGAGATTTACGTAAAATATTATTTGTAAATGAAATATATACAAAAAAACCCGAATTAATCAATAGTGAAACCATTAAGGATATATTTCATATAAAATCATTCAATGAAGATTCGAAGAAAATCACCCAAATGTTATTGAATAATCCAACGAAAATGGAGAACCATAATAAATATATGAATGACACGGATAGAACCATTGTCGCATTATTATGGCACGAAAATATTGTAGATGTATTATCAGGAAAGCCTAGTGAAAAATCCTACCCTTTTTATTTGAAAATATTAGATAATATTTGTTATGCTGATTATGTTGACCGTATCACATTTCAAAATCAAATATGGTTATTTAACGAGATGAGTTCATTAATGAAGACATTTTATAATAATAAATTATATCACGACTATTTTCCTGAAAACCGAAATATATTTAAACCGAGCGAAGTAAGGTTTACCAAAGTTCTCACCAAATATTCCACTGAATATAATAATATGTTATTTATTTATAATTTATGTCAGCAATTAGATATGGAAAAAAGGGATTTAGTATCCTTTTTTCAAGAATTACGAATACATTATGGAAAAGATTTTATGAATCAAGTGGAAAAGATGAACGATGTAGAAAAGATATTTGAAAATAATGATATTTCTAAGTTGGATATAAAACGAATGTATAGATATTTAGACAAAAATGTTAAGAAAGATATAGTAGATGAATGTGATGAAGACGAATTATAATAGAAATTATATAACCTATCAAAAGTTATATAATTGAATTGTTCATAGGTTTGTAATAGTAAATGGTTTAATCACCTTCTACTGTGACTACAGGAGTGGTTTTATCATCGTGTTCAAATGGTTGTTCAATAATGGTTGCATTACCTTCTTTTTTCACATTGGTGATGAGTTGTAGTTGTAATTTCACCACCGTCTTTTCCAATTCTTTTATTTTTTCGGTTAAGTCGACGATATGTTTTTGTTGTTGTTGCATAATATTTACGGCATCTTGAGAAGATAATTGTATAGGTTCTTGCCCCGGTCTTTGTAAAATGATGGGTCCATTTGCAGACTGTTCTTGTTGAATTTTTTTAATCATTGCATCTCTTTCGGCTTCAATGACCTTTATTTGTGCTAATACATCCGGTTTCATTTTAGGTAATCCTGGTTCATAGCTTAACAAATGTTTATCGATTTTATTCATAAAAAAATCCTTGATGTTTTCTTCATGGCTGAATTTAATAAATGTATCGACCGTTTTCGTGGAATCTTTTAAATAATCGGGATGTGGATTCTCTAACATTTTTCTTTTATCGAAAGTATTATGTTCGTGAGAAAATACCAAAATGGTTTTTAATGGATCTAATTGTACAAAAGGAATGGTATAATCTTTTAAAAAGGCTCTTTCTTCGGCTAAGGCAGCGTGTTCTTCATATTGGGTTTGTTTTAAAAGTTCGGCTTTAAATGCGAATGTACCTGCAGTGGCGTGATTGGGGCCATAAGGACCACATTGAACCATTCTATTTAAAGTTTTGAAATAG
>Ga0114960_10002248_pt1 | contig 15151 bp, 17 predicted proteins | sample C_130625_MF_Meta_FD_92637 | JGI IMG/M metagenome (GOLD analysis project Ga0114960, IMG submission 92637) | Freshwater microbial communities from Lake Croche, Canada to study carbon cycling - C_130625_MF_MetaG | ecosystem: Environmental > Aquatic > Freshwater > Lake | place: Lake Croche, Canada... | reverse complement strand
TATCTTTTACAGTACCATTGACGGTAGTCTTTTCTTGTGCATGAAGTGGTTGAACAACTGCTAAAATACAAAACGAAAGGAGTAGGAGAAGTTTTCTTTTGATGAATAGCATTTGCAAAAATATAACTTTAATATTAATTTATATACGTTTTAAAATAGTAGTTGTTAAAATTTTAGACAAAAAATAGAATATAAGCCTAGGTAGACAATTTTCTATTACTATATATTTATTTTTTATAATGCTGATTTTTCTACTATTGCACTAGTACCTTTCTTTATTCGACAAACTTTTACCTTCATCAATATAATGCATATAAAATGTTTATCATATTCCCCATTTTGTGCTCAATCTTAAATCGTTCATCTTTATTAATAAATATAATAAGTTATTGATTTGTGGTGAGTTATGTTTTGATTGGACTCTTTATCAAATAGAGATTGGAATGAAATTTTAATTTTACATCTTAATAATGGCCTTGATATAGGTCTTATCCATATTCTGCATTCTAATGTAATAAACACCAGAGGGCAAGCCTGCACCATATAAGTTATAGCTATTGATGCCAGCAAAATTATAATTGGTTTCTACTAAAATTTCAATAACAGATCCTTCCCCATTCAATAATTGCAATGATGTATTACCACCATTGGTTTTGAATTCAATCTTAGTCATGCTTGTAAATGGATTAGGATAATTAAAAATGAGCGCCTCTTTAGAAAATATTGAATTTTTATCCTTGATGCCGCAAACACTAGCACTGGGCAAGCAAAAGTAACTTAAAAATTATTGGTTTCTAAACTAGGATCTTGTTGAAGATTTAGCTCAAATTATTGCAAAGATTATAAACAGGTCTGTTAATTATTTGTAAATAGCTTTTTTTTACCCAATTATTAATGGATAGTCTTCTGAAAGAAATAAATTTGTCAATGTATGCCAATTAATAATTCTATATTACAAAAAACTAAAAAATAACATGTTCAAAAAGTTTACATTATCTGATTTTCTTATGCTAACATCTGCCTTCTTGTCTCTAGTATTCTCTGAATACTTATGGTTTAAAGGAGAGAGAGAAGCAGGTCTTTTTATTGGTTTGTGGGTACCCTCTATTTTAGGGTTCGCTGTACTTTTAAAATTAATAAATAATCAAAAATGATAGAAATTATACCCTATTTCGCAGCCTTCATTACCCTCTTATTTGGCGTCGCATTTATTCTTGCTTTAAATAAATTTAGAGGAGAAAAATAAAGGCTAAAAAATAGAGCATGAATAATATATTACAAAAATCTGGTAACTATTTTGATAAATATTTCAATGCGAAAAATGTACGAACTGTAGAACTATTAATTCTACGTGTCGCAGTCTTTGCCTTCCTATTTCATTTAATTATTATATGCTTAGGAAATAACTCTATATATTTTAAAAATTTTCAGCATAGTTATTTAAAGGCCATATATACCCCCTTTAGTTTTATATTATTTTACGAGGTATTTCTACTTGTCATCATCATTCCAAAGTCTATATCTGAATTTGTAGGTAAGCAATTCGAAGTAATTACCTTAATCACATTAAGAAGTTTTTTTCATGACATTGCAGATCTTGATCTAAAAATTTCTTTTAATATTAATAATCCCGAGTTTATAAGTTTGTTGTATGACTTAATCGCTTCAATGATTATGCTAGGACTTACTATTTTGTATTACAAAATTTACCAAAATAATCGCAAATCAGAAATTATTAATGAGCTTAATAATTTTATTAATATTAAAAAACTAGTATCGTTAAGTATGATACTAATTTTATTTCTATTAAGTATCAGTAGTTTTTGCGCTTGGGGTGTAGAGATGTTAGAAGCGTTAAAATTGAAACAAAATTACCCCAATCCGAATACCGTATTTTATGCAGATTTTTTTTCAATTATGATTTTTGTTGACGTATTGTTACTTTTGATTTCATTTACTTACCATTTTTCATTTTTCACCATATTTAGAAACGCTAGCTTTATTATTACAACCATTTTAATGAGAATGTCATTGACTATAGCAAAGCCAATGAATTATATAATTATATTGATTGGCTTTTTGTTTTCAATTATTTCCTTCTATTTGTATAGCTTAAGGAATACGAATAAGAAATTCTAGGATTAGTAAAATTATTGGCTCAAACAAGGACAGGTAGTTTACTAACTATTTCATATTTTTGTAAATGAATATTATATTATTTGATGGCGTTTGTAATTTATGTAACCAGTCAGTTTCATTGGTAATAAAGTACGACAAAAATAATATTTTCCAGTTTGCAGCAATGCAAACAAAAGCTGGAGAAAAGGTAATCAATGAGTACCGTCTTTTAGAGAACAGAAAATCAATTATATTGGTAAAAGAGGGTCTTGTATTTTACAAATCAGACGCCGTTATTGAAATTGCAAAACAGCTTAATGGGTGGCCTAGTATTTTAAAATTCAGCTTCGTTTTCCCAAAGTTTTTAAGAGATGGGATGTATGATATCATTGCAAAAAATAGATATTATTTATTTGGCAAAAAGGAAACCTGCGCTATTCCTTCTGAGAAGGATAATCATAGATTTATACTTTAATAAACTACCGCTTGCTAATCTTATTCATGGAAATAGCTTTTTGCCTAGAACATTTAAATCTTTTCATGGCAGCAGTTCTTTTCATTAAGTGCTTTTGACTTACCCCGCTATTCACCCGCTTACGCCAAAGATTAAAACTACTGCGTTTTAATTCGGTCCGCATCAATTTAATAGTTGCTGCCTCAGACAAACCAAACTGTATGGTAATTGCTTCAAAAGGAGTTCGATCCTCCCAGGCCATTTCAATAATTCTATCTATGTCTATTCTTTCCATTTGTTTAGATTGAGCAATAAATCCTTAAAAAATAAAACTATGCAAATCTCCTATAAAATATCAAAAAAACAAGGTTTTAAACCAAATCCTTGATTTAAATCTTGCAGAAATTTCAAAGCTGGGGGGGCTCACACAGTGATTAATTTTTAACTATTAAAAAACCAACTAAAGCACTTAGCCTTAGTTGGTTTTACCTAAAAAAATATTTGATTATCAACTAATGACCGGCATTTTGAGTAAGATTTGAATTAGCAAGGATTTTCCTTTGAGGAATTGGGAAAATCAATTACTTCTTATTACAGGTTATTTGCATATTAACTTTGATGAAATTAAACAAATCTAAGTCATAAAAAAGATGTAAATTCCTAAAAATTAGTATCAAATATGAAAAAAATAATCTTCTTTTTTATTTTACTAGCCTATAGTTTATCCACAAACGCTCAAACTGTAAAAGCTTTTGTGGGCGGTACTTTAATTGATGGTTTTGGGGGGAAACCTATATATAATAGCGTTATTATTATTGAAAATGAACGTATCAAAACAGTGGGCACAGTAGGAAGTACTTTGATTCCTAAAAATGCTGAAATAATTTCGACCGAGGGCATGAGTGTGTTACCTGGTTTATGGGACATGCATGTCCATTTAATGATTAATGGACATAGTGATTATGACCATTGGGATAGTGCTTACATGAAGGATTTTGAAAAAGTAATTATGCCAGCATCGGCGCACCAATTATTGATGGCTGGAGTAACGAGTGCCCGTGATTTAGGGGGACCCTTGGAAGCAAGTGTCAATGTTAAGCGTAGCATTGATAAAGGCGAGCTACTAGGCCCTACTTTATATGTATCAGGACCTTTTATTCAACACAAACCTTATCCGCACACAGAAGCCTACCGTTGGGGTGTAAATGGAGTCGAAGATGCAAAAGCTAAAGTGCGCAAACTTGCTGAAGCGGGCGTGAATGTGATAAAACTAATTGATCAGGATGAAATGACTTTAGAAGAAGCACAAGCAGTGGTCGATGAAGCTCATAAATATAATTTACCTGTCGCAGCGCACTCGCATCGCCCAAATGAAATTAGAGTGGGTATGAAAATTGGAGTAGATTGTTTTGAACACACTGGACTATCTTCTTCACCAGAATATCCTGAGGATATTGTGCAAATGATTAAAGAGCGCACTGCACAAATGAATAAAGGCCCCTTATTCTGGACGCCAACAGTAGAAGGTTTGTATAATTATGAATATGTAAGGGACAATCCAGAAAAATTAGATGATATTTCCTGGCATTTAGATTTGCCTAACAATATAATTAATGACATTAAAGCGTCTTTAAAATATCCAGCACGGATGTCTTATTTTCAATTGACTCCAGTACGTAGACCCACCTTGGAGAAAAAAATAAATCAACTCAAAAATGCTGGCGCAGTATTATTAGTAGGTACTGACAGCGGTATACCAATGAAGTTTCACAGTCAAAGTACCTGGAATGAATTAGATGTATGGGTGAATAAATTTGGTTTCGACCCTATGTATGCTATTAAAGCTGCCACGTATTGGCCTGCTTTAGCCATGCGTGTCGAAAAAGATTACGGTACCATTAGCGAAGGCAAGTATGCTGATATCATTGCCGTTAAAGGGGATGTATTAAGATACATTGACTTATTGCAAAAAGTAGATATGGTTTATAAGCATGGTAAAAAAATAAAATAATATTATTCAAGTAAACCTGACAGAGAAAATCAAGGACTTACGATCTTACGTCGGTCCTTGATTTTAATTTAGTGAGACTGGGATTTGATTATTTTTAATACATACAGTTGGACTATCAAAATAAATTTCCTCTGAGCTATAAGTCTTTTCTTATCGTTTGTACAAGGGTAAGCCCATTAAGGCTGAGGCTTTATCTGCAAGCTTTTCGCCCTCTTTACTAAAAGACCAGAAAAATAATGCTTTAATGGAATGATCTACCATAATATTTTCAATGGCTTTCATGCCTACTCTTTGGGCAATTCCTTTCCCGCGAAATTCTTCCAATAATAAAGCAGAACACATATAAATGGCTTCATATTTTGCATTCAGCGGGGTTTGTTCATAGAGTTCCCTTTCTGAAATTTCTTTATTAATAAACTGATTCATTAAATCTAGTGTGGTGGGAATACATAAAATCCAACAAATAGGTCCATTGCCATCATCATATTCAGAAATGGTATCGGGGTGAATGAGCTGCAAGTGCTCCATTACATTTTCATTTATATTTAATTGGTCGGGGTCGGTGCGGCTTGAGAATACTTCATCCGATAATTCTATCATTCTTTCAAAGTTACTTTTGGACATGATTCAAAATTAGCACAAATAGTTAATAGTCTTATTTCAGGTCCGATTTAAATACCATTAAACCATTCACCCAAGTTTGAATAATATGTATATTATGAATTTGGTTAGGTTGAATAGCCAATGGGTTTTCAGCAATAATAACAAAATCAGCAAACTTGCCTTTTTCTAAACTACCTTTTTTAGCTAATTCACCTGTTGCATTTGCACCTCCTTTGGTATACATAATTAGCGCGTCTTCGGCATCTACACATTGTTTAGGTCCAAGCACTTTACCTTGACTAGTGGTTCGTATTACCGTACTTTCCCATCTTGTTCTTGGGTCATAACTTGAAACCGGTGCATCGGAATGCAATGCAGGTAATACGCCTGCTTCTAAAAAGCTTTTGGTAGCAAACATATTATTTAAACGCTCCTCGCCATAAGGATCTAGCAAGTCGCCTAGTTCATTAATATAATTATGCAATACTGGAATGACACCTAGTTCTTTAATTTTAGAAATGATACGATCGTTTATAACACTACAATGTTCTATGCGGTGGTGAATATTTAAAGGATTGCCTGATGCATACACTTTTTCAAATGCTTTTAATACCATATCAATTTCTCTATCACCATTGCTATGCACTGCAATTTGTAATCCTTTTTTATGAATGGCTAAGAATAAAGAATCTAGTTGCGCTTGACTTCTTTTGTAGGGTATACCGTAGTAGTCGTTTACACCCGTTGCAGGATTTACCATTTGATAGGGCTCATATACCCAACATGTTTTGCCACTTAAGGAATTACCATGAAATACTTTGATAGATTTTACTCTTAAAAAATCGGTTTCTGATTGCGCTATAGAAGCATTATCAAAATCCGCAAGTGTTTTCCAAGAATCGGTTTCATGATGTGCATCTCCTCCCTCCATTTCTGGTAATAATTTATCAATCATCATAATATTCAAACGAATCGGAAAATTTTCTGCTGCTAATTTTTGATAAATTTGAAGTCTATTGATATCAGCACCTGCATCTCCAATACTTGTAATGCCTAAGGATAGTAAGGTATTAAAATATTTTCGGTAGTTGGCTACTAACTCTTCAAATGTTTTTTCAGGAAATGGAATAATAGCGTCATTTTTAGTAAGGTTGCTTGCAGCTGCTTCTTTACAAATTCCATTTGGACTGCCATCGCTAAATCTTTCGAATGTACCTCCTTTAGGGTTAGGGGTTTCTTTGGTAATGTGGTTAATATTTAAAATAAAAGTATTCACTACCGATTTATGACCTGAAGCATGTGTAAGTATAATAGGATGTTTTGTACTAGCAGCATCAAGTGTAATAGAGGTAGGTTCCATACCTAATTTACTTTCATTATAACCTCTAGCTCTGATCAACATACCTTCTGGCGTTATTTTAGCTTTTTCGGCAAGAATACTTATTAAACTACTTATAGAAGTTATAGTATCAATTTTAATGACATGATCCAACTCTTTAAAATTAGTTTCTGGATTAGGATGTAAGTGAACGTCATTGAACCCCGGAATAATAGTTTTACCTTCAAGGTCAACAACCTGTGTTTTAGCATTTTTATATTGAAGGCTATTTTTTATATCCCCCACAAATAATATTTTACCTTGTTTTATGGCCATGGAATTTGCTCTTGCTCCTTTTTTTGCTGCAGTTATTATATTCGCATTCGTAAAAATAACATCGGCATTTTGTGCCTTTGTACTAATTGAAAATAAAATATTTGAAAAAATAACAAGACTCAATAACTTTTGCATAAGTGTTTGTATTTAAGTGCTGGATGATAGTGTATTGTATTTTATACACTATAAACTAGTTAATAAAATTACTTTTATTTAAAGTATTTAGGGGAAATAGAAAATTAATAATTTGTTGTTTTTTAGAACAATTGTTTTAATTTAGATTGATGGTAGTCGATTACCAAAAATCTTTAAAGTACATTTACGTATATATTTGATATTGTTAATGCCTAAATCAATAAAAAAATGAATATAACTATAATTGGCGCCTCTGGTGGAATAGGACTAGAAGCAGTAAAAAGAGGACTAAATAGAAAACACACCATAACTGCCCTTTCTCGATCTGAAATTAAATTAGAAGAGAAGGAATCGCTAAAAATGATCATTGGGGATGCAACCAATAAAGCCGACCTATTAAAAGCAATCCAAAATACAGAAGCTATTATTGTAACATTGGGGACTGTCAAGAATACGAAAGCTACTACCCTATTTTCAGATTTTGCAAAATTAATGGTGGATATAAATAGGGAGCATAAAATAAAGGTTCCATTTATTTTCGTTACCGGATTTGGTGCCGGAGATAGTAAAAATTATGTTTCTTGGTTAATAAAAGTATTTTTAAAATACTTGTTAAAGGATGTTTATGCAGACAAAACTAAAATGGAAGAAATTATTACTGAATCAGCTCTGAATTGGACGGTGGTGAGGCCAGGAAGGTTATTAGACAAGGAATTAACAGAAAAATACCGTGTAGAAAATAAATTATTCAAAGGAATTAATATTGGCGGAATTAATAGAGCTGACGTCGCAGACTTTTTAATAAAGCAAGCAGAAAACCAAACTGAATTAAAAAAGTACATAGGTATCTCTGAAAGATAAGATAAAATATGCCAACTTATGTGGGATTTAAAAGCAGGTATTTATATCAAAAGCACTGCCATGTTGATTGGCAGTTTCTTCGAGCATACAAGCATTCTAATCGTTGAACACAATGAAGCCGGAACTATAGGATTTGTAACTAATAAACTCTTTGGCAAATCCCTGCATGAATTAATTGAATTCAATCACAGTAAACCATTTCCCCTGATGGATGGCGGCCCCGTTGATAGAGATCACCTTTTTGTATTGCACAAACGACCCGATCTCATTGATGGGGGCAAACAAATACCCAATGGCCTTTATTTTGGTGGCAATATGGAGCAAGTGGTCGAAGCTATCAATACTAGGGCTGCGAGTAAAGAAGAAATTCAAGTTTTTATTGGCTATTGTGGATGGGATGAGGGAGAATTAGAAGCAGAGCTAGAAGAGAGAAGCTGGACAATTAGTTGATTTTTCTCCTAGATGGGTAATTTATCTACTTTATACAGTTAATGTAAGTTCATCTCTTGAATCTTCTAGCACAAATAAAATAAAAAAACTGACGCATTCTAATTGCACCATATGCTTAATAGTAATACCCAAATATAATGTTCATTTCATCCTCACTGGTTAATCCGAAATTCACTATTTTATTATTGGTATTATTATAGGTCACTACACTGGTCAATCCTTCCCCTGCTTTTAGCAGAATGGGTGTGGTAAGGTTGATTACTAAGGGGTGCTCCCAATCTGTATTTTCATAAACGACTTCTCCATTTCGCGTTCCACCCAGAATTTTAATTTGAAATTTCTCACCCAACTTATGAAAATGCGAGGTGAGTGTAATTACGGTTACAGGTTTATCAAAGGTATAATCGGTACTAATTGTTTTGCGTGAATTAGCCGGAATAGAAAAGTTATAGTTGGCAAAGTTGATCGATTGTGCCTCTTTTACAACGTTTGCCTTAGGTACCGTATACATGTTGATGTAGTTCTCTCCATTTAAATTGGTAGTCTGTTTATTAAAATAATGTGCATTCAGGTCAAGCGCTGTAGCTGGTGGAACTTTCAGGGCAACGCCTGCAGGAAATGTATAGGTTGTATTTACGTCAGTACCGCCGCCCAAAAATATGTGATTTTGCATTTGTGCAAAAGTCAATATATTAATACTTGCGTTTGAATTATACAAATCCCTCAATGTATTTACTGGTGGCAATAAAGTAGTGCTTTGAAATCCATATAAAACAAAATGGTGACTGTTTGGCCGCCCCTGCATGATAAATTTATTGACATAGACCGTAGAAGTATTAGGGGTATTTCTATTTACAAACACTTCGCGCTCAGTGTTGGGACTTACTGTAAACGTATTGATTGCTAATTGAAATCCTTCAGTAGCAGCGGGTGCTTGCATGGGAAAAAAATCCTGTCGGCAAACTGTATTATTGGCCAGTATAGTTTCATCAACAACAGTTCCAGTTTTTGGTGCACCTTTTATTATCCATTGTTTGATGAATTCTATCTGTCCCAGCGTCAAATTAGTACCCCCCAATGGCATCAAAGCACCATATTGTGAGGTTGTCTGGCAATCAATTTTCTGATACAATAAACTACTTATATAATCACCCGGCTTTACCCTTACTAAGCCGGCTGTTTTTGCTGCCGCATTTTTTGAAATAATATTAATTAGATTATCGTATGCGTTAGCTGAAGTTAAAAGTAGGTTATGCTGAACATAGTTAGCATCGCTCGTAGATGCATGACAACCAGTTGTCGCACAGGAAGGTGTGAGAATCTTGTCTTGAATAATTGACCAGGTATTTTTTGCAGAATTGCCACCGGCAAGCGCTTGGTTGGTATTTTTTGTACAGGATTCCATAGAAAAAGAAACAATCGTCATTGCCATTAAAATAATTCCTGTCTCAAGATGTTTCATATACCGGTGTTGTAGAATATTTTGAAATTAGTTAAAATCCCATGATTTCTCGCCCTAAAATTATTATTTTCTTTCCATATGTTAAATTGGCCTTTACCCTACTTTTATTTTCACCTACACAAGATTGGAATTAATATACTTGCAAGTCTTATTAATGATTGGTTATACTAGGATTTAGACCAATGTTAGCATGACAGAACAAGGGACCCATGATTTAAGATAAGTCCTTGATTTTCATTAACAAGACCTGTATTTGGACCCGGAACCTCCCGATTATGAAGATTTTTAGGAAAATAAAGGCGTTGATTTTTAGTGAGTTATGTTTTGGAAAATCGAATAGGAGCAATTTTGGTCGATTTAAGGGGTGTATTCCTCAGGCAGAAGTTTATAGCTTAATGCATTAAACATTAAAATATAATACTTACCTTTTAAAAGTAAATCACACACTCTATTGCAATTCTAACGCAACAGCTCTATTTACAATTCTTGTAATCACTATCATTCCTTAGACTATTATTTAATTATTATAATAGGTTATACCCTATTTCAAAATCAGCATTTATGAAATGTATATTACTATTGATTTTATTGATTTGTTCATCAAATATCATTAAGGCGCAAGATACTTTATTAATGAAGTCTGGTGAAAATAATAATATGATAAAATCAAACCCAAGGGGATACAAGCCTTTTGGAGTCAACATTAATTTGTTAGGACCTACCTTACTGACATCGTTATCAGTTGATTATTATTTAACTTCAAACCTTAATGTTGAAGCAGGAGCAGGCGTAATAGGTTCATTCGGAGGATTAAAATATCATTTTGATGATGCAAATAATGATAAAAATTGGACACCTTATGTAGGGGTATATATTGCAAATGTATTTTCTGGTAGCATTTGGAATGGTGTATTTAAAAAAACATTTTATCTACCATTAGGGATTCAATTTCAGAAAAAGAATGGTACAACCTTTGCAGCAGAAATTGCTTACACACATATAGGAATAGTTCATGTTTGGGGTAGTTTAAAAATTGGATACCGTTTTTCAAAATTGACCCTTAGAAACATTAGAATCTATTAACTTATCGCTATTGCTATGCTTCATGATAGATAAATAAACAAACCTTATGCAATACCAACAAAAGACTCAGAATTTAATGTTAGTCCTTGATTTATTCAACTATGGTTCAATTTCATATTCATCTTCAAATAAAGCGTCATATTCATCAGACATCTGTTCAGTTAATTCTTCTACTATTTCAAAAATATTATCATTAAGTTTTTTCCATACAAAACTATCAACATCTTCATGTAATAAAATAAGCATACAAAAATCAGTTTTCAATATTGGCTCAGCTAATAATACCAGGTCCCCATCATATTCGTTGATAAGGTACTTTGTGTCTAGTTTCAGATCATTAAATACAGGCATAAAAATTTATTTAATGCAAAATATGCCTCATTCTTTAATAAAATAATAAGCGGATATTAATTTATTATGTCTTTTTAGTATTCATTCTGTTTAGAAATTAACATTAAAATAATACTTAGGTCATATTCAGGTAATTTATTAAAACTAAATTCAGTAAACTTCTAGAATATTGATGGAAAATATAATTAACACAACCAACTTAAAGCTATTATTTTTTATCAATAGTCATCGAAATTCCTTTTTGGATGAAATGATGTACCAACTAAGTAGTACAGAAATTTGGATACCAGTTTACCTATTTATCCTATTTACACTTTACAAAGTATATCAAAAGAAAAGTTGGATATTTATATTGTCAGCAATTATTATGATCATTCTGAGTGATAAAATATCTACTTTTTTTAAATATTTAATTAAGACGCTAAGGCCTTCTCATGAAATCTATCTAAAATCAATGATTCATCTTAGTAAAGCTGGCCCAGGTGGATTATATGGGTATGTGTCTTCACACGCATCAAATTTTTTTTCGTTAGCAATATTTCTGATTGTTTTACTACCAAAAAAATACAATTGGTTGAAAATCGGATTTTTAATAGCTGCTATTTTAGTCTCCTATTCAAGAATATACAATGGTGTGCATTATCCATTTGACGTAGTAAGAGGCATACTATTAGGATCTGCAATTGGATTCATATTTGCTATACTTTTAAAAAATAATATTATAAATAAAGTAAAAGTAGAAAATATATAACTACTTCTTCTGTAAGATGTAGAAATAATCTAGTGTACTATCTCTAGTTTTTGGATTTAAAAAATTTCCATTTAGAGTGCTCACATGAAATGATGAAATTTGATCTATTTTATTAAAGCTGGTTAATAAGTCTGGGTGCATTGATTTACTATCTATTAAAACATAATCAGTAGGCTTTAATTGGGTTAAACTATCTATATTTTTAAAACTAAAATTGCTATAAAAATCTAGACTTCTTTCGTTGTATACATGGTAGAGATAAAATGAATTTTTACTTAATTTTTTCGCAGAAATAAATTTACTTACACTATTCCCTAATTGATATTCTAATAATTTTGGATAGAAAAATATACTTAAAAAAAAGTTAGTTATTAAAATTGTAAAAAAAGAAAATTCTATTATTTTTGAGATTAACAATTTTTTTCTATACAGTAAGTAAATAACAACAAAAATTGAAATACCTGCTAAAATTACAGCCAAATATAAGTTAACCGAGAAAGGGATAATTAATAAAAAGGTTATTAGCGATAAGACTATAAAGCAGAGAAAAATATTTAAATAATTGAGGATATTTTTTAAAATAGAACTATGAATATCAATACTGGTCTTATAAATATACTTGGCAGTAATAACGGAGATAAAGGGCAGTACAATATATATATAATGTGGTAATTGGTAGTGGCTGATGCCTAATGCACAGTAAGTAATTATAAAACCTGATGTACTGATCCATTCATTGTTAGGATCTGTACGAAATTTATTTTTGATTAAATTAAATAAATCTAAAAATAATCCTGCAATAAAATAAAGTGTCCATGGTAGAAAACCCCATAATAAATTTTCAAATAAAAATGTGAAATAATCATTTTCATGCCAAACACTTTCTCCGGTAATTCTACCAAAACTTTGGGTCCAATAAAAAAACCTTAATCCAGAATTACCAGTTTTTCCATACATTTCTTTCTCAGGATGTAAATCAAACTGTTGATACAAACCTATATCCATAGGAATCAATAAAATTATAATAACTAATAAGCCAATAAGGTATTCCCACCTAAATAGTAATTTAAAATTTTTATGTACTAAAATATGTGGTACAAATGAAAATATAGGTACCATCAAGGCAATCGGCCCTTTTGTCATCATCCCAAAGGCAATAAAAACAAAAGCCAATATAAAAGAACCCCAATTTCTATATGTTAACCAATGAGAAAATTGCCATATCCCTAATATAACCCAACCCATAAGCATGGTATCTGTTCTTACATCATGGGTTATCAAAAACATCGCCTGTGAGCTGGCCAAAACTAAAGAGGCCAATAAAGCTATTTCTTTTGCATAATAAAGAGCAGTAAATTTATAGGTACTGTAAATAGCTACGATGGCCATAAGAATTGATGGTAATCTAAATGCAAAATCATTGATCCCAAATAAATACATACTTAAGGAACTAAGCCAAAATAGCATTGGTGGCTTGTCTAGATAATCTTTCCCTTGGTCGAAAATTTGTAAGTAATTTCTTTTTTGCAACATTTCTCTAGAAATATTGGCATATTGTACTGAATCAATTTCCATCAATGGAATAGTAATACTGCCTAGAACATAAATAATGATACAAGCTATGATACAATATACATAGTTGTTTGAAAGTTTGTTCTCAAAAAGCATTACAATAATAATTAATTGTTAACAAAATTTATAACATAAAAGAAATAAGAAAATTTTTACTATATTGATAGTATAATTTCGTTAAATTTTTATAAATATACATAATGATTATTAATAAAATATCAATAATTATCCCGGCTTATAATGAAGAATCTACCATTTCAATTATAGTTGATAAGCTATTAAATTTAGATTTAATTGATAATATAAAGAAAGAAATTATCATAGTAAATGACAGTTCGACAGATGATACAGATAAACTGATTGAAAACATTCTTTCAAAGCAACAATTAAGTGAAATCGTGTACATTAGGCATGAAAAAAATTTAGGGAAAGGTGCTGCTATTCATTCTGGCATTAAAAATGCAACAGGAGATTATTTAATGATCCAAGATGCTGACTTAGAGTATGATCCAAATGAAATCAATAAACTCTTAAAACCGATAATAGATGGGCATGCAGATGTTGTTTATGGCTCCAGATTCATTGGTGGTTCAGCACATCGTATTTTGTTTTTTTGGCATACTATTGGTAACAAATTTTTAACCTTTCTATCAAATTTTTTTACAAATTTAAACTTGACAGATATGGAAACTTGCTATAAAATTTTTAAAACAAGTCTTATAAAAAATATTCCATTGAAGGAAAGAAGATTTGGGTTTGAGCCAGAAATAACTTCCAAAATAGCAAAAATAAAAGGCATAAGAATATATGAGGTGGGTATTTCCTACTATGGAAGGACCTATTTGGAAGGAAAGAAAATTAATTGGAAAGATGGTTTTAAAGCAATCTATTGTATCATTAAATACAATTTATTTGGATAGTTGATAAAAAAGGGAGTGTAGAAACACTCCCCGCTTTGTCTAACATCTATGAGACCCCTTTATTTTGGGTAATTTACTAACCCAATTTAAACCACCCTTCAAATAATTTATCACCTTCAATCGGAAATGCTTTTTGATCAACCAATTCATCATTGACTATCTTTTTTAATGTTAAAACCTGATATCTTTGCTGAAATTGATTATTAATAAATACACTAAACCCTATATTTCTATTGTCTTTTAAGAAGATCTCTTTTGTCCATTTGTTCCCTCTAAATTCTCTAATCCATGGTCTTCCACTTTCATCAGTAAACCATACCTGACCAAACGTTTCAAAACTTACTTCAATAATTAACTCAACTTTGGTTAAGGGTATCGTATCCATAATACTATTATTTGGGAAAATTTTATATATATTCTTAACTGAAATCTTGTTGAGTGGCATGTATTACAAATTGTATTCTTAAGTAATATAGATAACCACTTTAATTAGAATATTAAGTAGGTGTTAATTTATTATGACTTATTAGTAAAAGCTATAAATTAGCCAAAATTCAAATTCCCCTCAAGTAGCAAAGGACCCCCGATTTAACGTAAGTCCTTGATTTACATATAGCGAGACCGGGATTTGAACCCGGGACCTCCCAGTGATGAAAATTTTTTGAGAAAATGAAAGCGTTGATTTGTAATAGGTTATCTTTTCACAAAACCGAAATCAAACGATTT
>Ga0114960_10002246_pt1 | contig 15159 bp, 22 predicted proteins | sample C_130625_MF_Meta_FD_92637 | JGI IMG/M metagenome (GOLD analysis project Ga0114960, IMG submission 92637) | Freshwater microbial communities from Lake Croche, Canada to study carbon cycling - C_130625_MF_MetaG | ecosystem: Environmental > Aquatic > Freshwater > Lake | place: Lake Croche, Canada... | reverse complement strand
GGTAGTCCTTGCCTCCCTATTAGCCATCGTATTCATTTTTGATCAGCCATTCCTAGGGGAGACCGCGATTCAGCCCGATGCGATTGTTGACACAATTAAGCTAATGAAAGCAAGGCAGATGTAGTTTCCAGATAGGATGAGAACTCCTCAGGCCCTGGTTCGATTCCGCCCCGGGCCACCAAACTCAAATAATGCCCTGCTTCGTGCGGGGCATTTTCTTTTGGTCGGGCGGACTTGCCCTCTATAATTTATATATGTACAATGTACATATGACTTCATTGCGATTTGAATGGGAACCCAGAAAAGCTTCAGCTAATCTAAAAAAGCACGGCATTTCATTTGAAGAAGCAAAATCTGTGTTTTATGATGAAAGTGCCAAATTAATTTCTGATCCTGATCATTCAGAGGATGAAGACAGATTTATCTTGCTGGGAGTAAGCCATTCTCTTCGTGTGATTTTGGTTTGCCATTGTTATCGAAGCGAGGGTAATGTCGTTCGTATTATTTCGGCTCGTAAGGCAACTGCTAAAGAGTCAAAAGCTTATTAAAGGTGATGAAGATGCGTAAAGAATATGATTTCTCAAAAGCCCGTAAAAATCCATATGCTTCTATGCTCAAGAAGCTTATTACCATCAGATTGGATGAGACCTCAGTGAGCTACTTCAAGTCTGTATCAGAGGAAGTAGGCATTCCTTATCAAAGCCTCATTAATCTCTATTTGAGAGATTGTGCTGCTACCCATAAGAAATTGAACCTTAGCTGGAAGTAGTCTAGAGGTAGGATGAGAGTCTCCTGAGGCCCTGGTCGATTCCGCCCCGGGCCACCAAGATTTAAATAATGCCCTGCTTTGTGCGGGGCATTTTCTTTTGGTCGGGCGTAAAATGGCCAATGTTGTATTTAATATTGAGGTTCTTTAGCTCACTGCCATTGGCGGCCATTCAGATGGCCGGGGCTTGTATAGGACTATTGATTTATTTGTGCTCCCCTCGGTACCGGACGCGCTTATATAAAAATCACCAGAGTGCCGCAAATTATTGTGGGTTCAAATTTACCCCGTGGAGGGCGGCAATTGAATCCGGAATGATGTTTGCTGACACCCTATGGATTTGGAGACATCCAAAATCTTCTCTCGCCAAAACAACCATAGAAAACTTGGATCAAGTTATTGAGTTATCTAAAAATGGAAAGGGAGTAATTATTCTTGCTTCACATTTTGGTGGGTTTGAAATAGTGCCTCGTATTTTTGCCGAGCATACAAGGGCGACAGTGATGTATAGGCCTGCTCGAAAGGGGTGGGTGAATAAGTTAATGCTTAAATCTCGCCAGCATTCTCAAATGTCATTTGTTGAGGCAAACATTGGTGGAGTACGTCAAATTAAGCGTGCCTTAGTAAGGGGTGAGGTAGTTGGGCTATTAGCAGACCAGGTTCCAAGTGTTGGCGATGGAGTATGGGCTAAATTTTTTAATCAATATGCTTACACAACTTCATTTCCAATCAAATTAGCTCGTCAAGCTGATGTAGCAATTCTTTTTGTTGGGGCAGAAAGATTGGGTCTGGGGAGGGGTTGGATCATTAAAAGTCGACTAATGACAGAAGCTTTTCCCGATTGCTTGGTTGATGCCTGTACAGAAATGAACCGTTATTTTGAGGGGTCAATAATATCCAAACCAAATCAATATATGTGGTCTTATAACCGATACAAAAGACCTGTTGGAGCTGAATTAGCGCCCATAGATTAGGGCATCCTCGGCACTAGTCCATTCCGCCCCGGGCCACCAAGAATTCTCAGGGTACGTACCGACCACATGGTTTACACCTTTACCAATCACATCCCCTTTGACCAGAACTGTCCTTTAAAAGGACACGTTAATTAAACATCCCTGCGCTGGTCCTGCGCCCATTTAGGCGACGCCCATCTAAGGTCAGTGCTTGCGATGTCGTTTTAAGCGACATTATTAATCATCTTTAGTACTATTTAGATTATGGAAATAGCCAACCAAATCTTTTTTATTGTTTTTTCGCTAATTGGTCTAGGACTGTTCTTAAGTGCCCTATTTCAATATCGAGCCAATGGGGCCAGTGGATTAAGCATCTATTGGCCGTTAAGCGTAGGCTTATTCTCCCTATCCTCATTAAGCTTTGGCATTGCCTTGTGGACGCATAAGTTTTTTCTCACAATAGCAAATACCACATTTATTGTTTCGGTTTTTCTGCTCATATTTTTATACCGCTCTTGGAGTAAACGCCCATTTAATAAAATTCAAACTGTACTTTTATGGCTCATTCCAGTATTTATTTTCTTTTTCTATAACTACTTGAGGGTAATGCCAGAAACCTTTAAGCATCGGGTGGCCTTAATAACAATTACTCAAGAGTTATTTTTGGTGTGGCAAATATGGGAGTTGATAAAGTATTACAAAGTAGAGCGAACGATAGTAGTGAAGTGGCTAATTTTTTTAACAACGTTTACTTTGCTTGGAGAAACTTGTAGAACTCTTTGGGTATTGATTGGAAGCACCCAAATCAATTTCTTTTTATATGCTCAAGATACTCTAGCCCTAACTCTTTTATGGCTAGGATACGGTAGTACGATATTGATCTATGTAGCTCTTGGCAGTTTTTATTTAGAAAAGCAGATAAAAAAAGAAAATGAAATTACCAACGCCTTAAAGAGTACCAAAGAAGAAAATGAAAAAATTACCGAGCTCTTAAAAGAAAAAGAGCGACTCATCTATGGCCTGATGAAGGCGAATAAGACTGCGGCTACTGGCGCTCTATCGGCATCCATTGCTCATGAGCTCAATCAGCCCCTTGGAGCCTCAGGCCTTAATATTCAGTTTCTCAAGATGAAGCTAGAAAAGGGGGTGCTCAATCCAGCGTTAGGTAAAGAAATCTTAGATTCCCTAGAGCACGACAACAAGAGAGCCGCTACAATTGTTAAATCCCTCAGGTCAATATTTACAGAAGGTGAATCCAATGCTCAAGAGGTTCAATTGGGTGATTTGATAGCAAAAGTATTAGACATTGTTAAGCCAGAGCTAAAGTCTAAGAATATTCAAATTCAGCTAAGAGTTGACGATGGATTGATGATTAAGGTTAATCCAGCAGAGATAGAGCAGGTTATATTGAACTTAGTGAACAACGCGGCACAGGCCTTGGCTAATGCTGGGACGCTCCAGCGTCGTATCACTATTGAAGCAATTAAGGCTGGACAGTTAGTGCGGCTCACAGTTTCCGATAATGGAAGTGGCGTACCTGTTGAATTCAAATCCCAGCTTTTTGAGCTCTTGAGTACAACCAAGCAGACCGGAATGGGCCTAGGGCTATGGCTTTGTAAGCATATTGTCACTAGATATAGCGGTTCAATCCATTTTGAAGATGCTGATGGTGGTGGCGCTAAGTTTGTAATTGAATTACCCTTAGCAGTCACAAGATAGAGTCAAGCACCCTCGAGCCTAGTCGATTCCGCCCCAGGCCACCAAGAATCACCATGGCCCACTTATTGGGCCATTTTATTTAAGTCAACTTAATAATCGTGTTTTGAATATGGCGGCACCTCAGAATATAATTATCACACTTGAATAAAAAATAATTAAGCAGCGATCACGGTTAAACTTCAATTCATTAGGTAGACTCTTATGACAACAGTAAAGCAAGTTATTGAGAAAAAGTCGAACACCATTTTTTCTGTAAGATCATCTGATACCGTAGAAAATGTCTTGTTGCTCATGCGCGAGCATCGAGTAAGAGCCATTTTAGTTATCGATGACGGAGTTTTGGCGGGGATTGTGTCACAGGGAGATTGCGCTATAAAAGTGCTATTACCTAATAACAATCCAAAACAAGTGGCCGTCTCAAAAATAATGACAGCAAAACCACTTACCGTGACGCCACTTAACTCATTAGAGGAGTGTATGGCTATCATGGTTCACAAGCACATCAGACACTTGCCTGTACTACACGAATCTAAAGTGGTTGGAGTGATTTCCGTTGGAGATTTAGTAAAAAGTATTATTGAAAATCAAGGTAGTCAGATTAAGTTTCTAGAAACTTATATTAATGGCCACGGTGTTTAGCATTTAGAATGGTGAATTCCACGGGCTCTGGTCGATTCCACCCCGAGCCACCAAGAATCTCAATAGCCCACTTATTGGGCTATTTTCTTTTAGAGCTTGGCAGGGCTAGGCGCCATTAGTTTCGGATGCGCCCATCACGAGCTGTCATTTAAAAAGAAAATCAATTAGGCATCCCTGAGTTAGTGGTGTCATTTAGAGCAATGCTGAGGGGATTTACTCCTCTAATAGGCTTCTCAGCATCCAAGCAGTTTTCTCATGGATATCTTGTCGTTGGGTGAGCAGATCAGCGGTAGGTTGGTCATTGGCTTTTTCAACCAAGGGAAATAGTTTGCGAGCGGTTTTTGCTGTTGCTTCTTGAGCTTTTACAAGATGCCTAACCATATCGATTGCCTTGGGAGTTCCCTCAATCTCTTTAATCGAGGTTAATCTTGAAAACTCTTTATAAGTGCCTGGTGCTGGCTCGCCAAGAGCCCTTATTCGTTCTGCTATTAAATCAAGTGCCGCCCATTGCTCTGTGTATTGAGCCATGAACATGGTGTGAAGGGTGTTAAACATCGGGCCCTTGACATTCCAATGAAAATTGTGGGTCATCAAATATAAAGAGTAACTGTCTGCCAAGAGGCCTGATAACCCATTTGCAATTGCTTTTCGATCTTTTTCGCTAATGCCAATATCTATTTTTGTACTCATTTTGTGCCCCTGCTTCTCAGATGAATCTCGTTATCAATTGATTAAGCTATCATGCGCCATTTTATGGTTAAAAGATATGGAGTTCTTGGCATAATAATAATTCGTAAAATACCAAAGGGGTGCGCCTAGAATCTCTGTAGCTTCGGTTTAACCAATAAAGGAAACTATGAATACATTTGACGCAATTCGCGAGCGTAGAGCCATAAAGTCTTTCGACCCCAATCATCAATTGACTCAGCAAGAGACAGAGCAGCTACTCGAGTTAGCTATGCAGGCCCCATCATCTTTTAATATCCAGCACTGGCGTTTGGTTAATGTTACTGATAAAGCTCTGAGGGCGAAGCTAAGAGAGGCTGCTCACGATCAAGCTCAAGTCACCGAAGCATCTTTGCTGTTTGTAGTCACTGTCGATATCAAGGCTTGGGAAAAGGATCCTGCGAGATACTGGGTAAATGCACCCAAGGAAGCTCAAGATATATTGGTGCCTTGGATTCATCCCTTCTACTCTGGCAAAGAGCAATTGCAGAGAGATGAGGCAATGCGTTCTGCGGGGATCATGCTTCAAACAATGATGCTTTCTGCTAAAGCAATGGGTTATGACTCTTGCCCAATGGTAGGTTTTGATTTTGACAAGGTTGCAGAGTTGATTCGTTTACCAAAAGACCATGATATTGCCGCCATGCTAGTAATCGGCAAAGGGATAAAGCCAGCCTGGCCAAAACCAGGATTTATTCCTAGGACAGAAATGATTATCGAAAACCATTTCTGAATATAAACACCTTTAGCTTGTTTTTATCTATGTAATTGCTAGTCAGCCTGATTCAAAACGAGAGACCAAAATTAGGGTTAAAGTATCTTATCAACCAAAAGGGAGTAAGCATGGACCGTATAAAAAGTGTATTAATAGCATTGGTGGCTACAGCTACTTTGGCAGCCTGTGCATCAATGACCGGAGTAGCGTTGGCGCCATTTACTAAGGCAAACGATGGTGTATTGGCTGGTAATAATAGTATGACCTTGTATACCTTTAGCAAGGATGTCGTTGGTTCAGGCAAGTCAGTTTGTAATGGTATGTGCGCAAGCAATTGACCACCACTATTGGTGGAAGGTAGCCCGGCTGTTGCTGGTGCTTATTCAGTGATTACCCGCGATGATGGCAAAAAGCAGTTAGCGTTTAACGGCATGCCTTTGTATTTCTATGTAAAAGATGTCAAGCCAGGCGATAAAACTGGTGATGGTCGCTCAGAAGGTGCTTGGCGCATTATCAAGATGTAAAAAAGTTTTAGGTCCAAGCATAGCTGGCACTAGCCGACTTTGTTCTGAGCCGCTATGAACAGCCACCTGCGGGTGGTTTTTCATTTGAATTCATACCCTTGGGCAGAGTAAGTCAATAAGACTACTGCCAGTAAGGTTTTTGTTTTAGTTGAAGAGTGTCACCACAAGATCTATTCTGAGTTTATATAAACAAAAAGAGGCAAACCATGATTAAAAAAATTTCTCTATTAGCTGGCGCCGCGTCAGTTTTGTTGCTGACAGCCTGTCAGTCAATGGAGCAAGGTACCGGTCAAAAAGCGTCCGCTAGCTTAGATTCGCGCTCAGGCTCAAATACAAAAGGCACAGTAAATTTTGTATGGCAAGGGCATGATGTTTTGGTGACCGGAAACTTTACTGGATTAAAGCCAAATGCTGAGCAAGGATTTCATGTTCATGAAAAAGGAGATTGCTCTGCCCCCGATGCTACTAGCGCAGGTGGCCACTTCAATCCAGACACAAAATCGCATGGAATGCCCGGAAGTGGAGCCAATCATGCTGGAGATATGCCAAACATCAAATCAGATGCCAATGGTAATGCCACTTACTCTGCAAAGCTAAGTGGCTTTACTGTGAATAATGGGCCAACTGGTATTTTAGGAAAATCTGTTGTTGTGCATCGTGATCCAGATGATTATAAATCACAACCAGCGGGCAACTCAGGCCCAAGAATTGCATGCGGCCTGATTAAATAGTATTGCCCCTAGCCTTAGATTAGTAAAAAAAGAAAAACCACCTCCGGGTGGTTTTCTCATTTTCAGGTTTAATGCTTTGCTTCAGAGACCTCCTTTTAAACAACAAAAGATATTCATAATAAAAAATATAGGACAAATTATGTACAAGCTAATCGCCTTTGATGCTTATGGAACGCTGTTTGATGTCTACTCTATGAGCCAGTTGGCAGAAGAATTATTCCCTGGGCATGGCGAGGCATTTGCTTTAATGTGGCGAGATCGCCAAATTGAATACACGCGCCTAGTAACAATGAGTGATCCCAATCCTGGTGGTAGTAAGCACTATCTGCCATTTTGGGAATTGACCATTCGTTCTTTGCGCTATGTCTGTAAGCGGATGAGTTTGAATCTCACGCCAGAATATGAAAAGCGACTGATGGATCAATATGCCAAGCTCACTGGTTTTGAGGATAGCTTGAAGGTTGTAAAAACTATTAAAGAAAAAGGTTTATCTACGGCTATCTTGTCTAACGGCAGTAGAGAGATGCTCGCTACTGTAGTGGATAGCAATGGCTTGAAGCCCTATCTAGATCAAGTTGTAACCATTGAGGATGTACGCCTATTTAAAACAGATCCTCAGGCATATGGACTTTTACTAAAAGCATTTCCTGTAAAGAGGGAAGAAGTTCTCTTTGTATCGAGCAACGCCTGGGATGCTCTAGCGGCTAAGTGGTATGGATTTGATGTATTTTGGGTTAATCGCCTAGGTCACCCTTTTGAAGAAATTGGTGATATGCCAAATTATGAGGGCAACTCCTTAAGCAAGGTATTGGAAGTCATTTAATACTTAGCTTTGAATGAAGGTAAGCGGTGTAGATTCAGCATTCCAGGATGCAGAATCTACAGTCTCCTCGATGAGCGTAAAGTAGTCAGATAAAGCGAGGGACTATGACCACCACTACTGCACCCACTACTGTACCCACCACTGAAGAGCTACAAATTCTAGAGTCCCTTCGGGAGCATAGGCGAAAGCATCGCAAAGGCTTCCCTCGCAACATCTCAAGTCATATTGAAGCTTACACTCCAGGGTTAACGACTGGCCAGAAAATTTCTGATGTTGTTGCAAAAACGGTAGGCTCATGGAAATTTATCCTAGTTCAAAGTGCATGTATCTTTGTTTGGATCGCTTACAACTCAATGAACAACACAAATGCATGGGATCCCTACCCATTTATTTTGCTAAATTTAATGCTATCTTTTCAGGCTGCCTATACCGCTCCAGCAATCATGATGAGTCAGAATCGACTTTCAGAAATAGATCGTCAACAGGCCAGCAATGATTTTGAAGTCAACGTGAAGGCAGAGCTAGAGATTGAACTCTTGCACCAAAAAATTGACTTGTTGAAAGAAAAAGAGCTGTTCGGTTTAACAAAGGCTGTTGAGGCTTTAAGTGAAAAACTAGATGGCATTCGTAAGTAGCTCACTTTGATACCGTTAAACTCCCAGCATGAAGCAGCTCCTCTATATTGTTCTAATTGCATCGTGCGGCATTGTCCTTGCGCAAGAGTCATCAAGTGCGTATGACTTAAAAGTTTCTGTTACGAGAGCTGGTGATCGCTTTCAGGTGAACGCAAGTTATGAGGTGCCGATCACGCTTTGTGAAGCCTTTGCATTCATTACTGACTATGAGAGCGCTAAAAATCTACCTGGAGTGGTCGATTCAAAAGTGCTGTTTAGGTCAGGCAATAAAGTGAAGGTCGTTCGCTTGCTTGAGGAAAGAATTCTATTCATCCCATTTGAAATGCGCTCTGAGTTGGAGTATGTAGAAATCCCCAACAAAACATTACTTTTTGAGCAATTCAGCGGAGACACAAAGTATTACAAGGGAAGTTGGCGGCTATTTTTTGAGAAGGATTTCACCACCTTTAAGTACGATGCCCAAATTGAACCAAATTCCTTAGTGCCATCAGTAGTAATCGAATACTTCATTAAAAATATCTTGCGTCGACAGTTTGAGTCAATGGCCGAGCTCGCATCATTGAAGAAATCAGTGCCTCTAAAGACTTGTAGATAGGCCATGGCTTAGTAAGCTAAGATTACATTTATGACAAATCTCAATCAATTACCTGCCGACTTACCTATCCCTCAAGATGATGGGGCTGCAGATCACTTGGTGGGTATGCGCTTGCCAGCTATTTCCCTGGTAACAACGGCTCAAGGCCTACTGAATCTCAGCGAGATTAAGGGTCGTTTAGTGATTTACTGCTACCCAATGACAGGTCAGCCCAATATTCCTTTGCCCGATGGATGGGATAAAATCCCGGGAGCAAGAGGATGTACCCCACAAAGCTGCTCATTTAGGGATCACTATCAAGAGCTTCGGTCGCTTGGCGCGGATGTTGTGGGTCTAAGCGTTCAATCCACGGAATATCAACAAGAGATGGCGGATCGTTTGCATTTGCCATTTTCAGTACTAAGTGATGAAGATTATCGATTTCAAGAAGCTTTGCGCTTGCCCACCTTTGTTGCTGCCGGAATGACGCTATTAAAGCGCATCACCCTGATTGCAAATGATGGCGTGATCGAAGCTGTTCACTACCCCATCTTTCCAAGCGAAAGCGATCCGGTCTGGGTGATTGACTATTTAAAAAATAGAGCCGCTTAATTGTTCTCGGGGCGGATTTATTTGCCCTTTAGGAAATAAAATGTTGCTTTGCAGCAATATTTCCTTGCCAAGCCCAAAATAAGCCGTTAATATGGTGCAGTGCAACAATTAACCAATTAATGGGAAAAATCATGTTCAAAAACCAATTTATAGAAAACCAAACTAAAACCGCAGAAAGTGCACGTGCACTAGGCCAAACTGCCCTTGAAAATGCTCAAGAGTTAACAGAAATCAATTACCAGGCTGCACAACAAGCCGTTGCAAATGCACAAGCTAAAGCAGCCGAGCTAATGAAGGGTAAAGATGCAAAAGCAGCCTTAGATCTTCTGCAAAGCCCAGAGGTACAAAAGGCCGTCGCTGAAGTTGCCGAGTACCAGAAAAAAGTTGCTGCAGTACTGCGCCGTGGTAACCAAGAGTTAGTTGAAGCTGTAGAAGCTGCCATCAATCAATCACAAGATGATCTAAAGAGTTTTGTAGCTGCTGCTACATCAAAGGCGCCTGCAGGGTCAGAGGCGTATGTCAGCTCCTTTACCTCCGCATTCAATACGGCAATGCAAAACTTTGACCAAGTACGTTCAAGCACTCAAGATGCTTTTGCAAACTTTGAGAAAAGTGTAGAAACTGCAATGAAGAGCGCACAGGGTCAATTTGGCCAGACTCCTAAGGCAACAAAAAGTCGCACCAAGTAATCGGTAGATCGCTTCAGATAAAAAGCCCCGTGTATGCGGGTTTTTTATTGGGTTTTTCACTAATCGAAATGCGGAAAAGGTGCAGAGTTAAAAAGTAATACCCTGATGGTATTGTTAGATTCAATTCTTGATAAGATCGTTCAATCAAATAAAACTTGAAAATACTATGAGACTTGAACGTATCCTTACAACCCTGTTACTTGGCCTACTTCTTCTTAGCGGATGCTCTAAAGAAGAACCATCCAAGCTAATTAAGGTTGCCATATCACCCGCGATTCCCCCAATGCTGTTTGAAAAAGATGGGAAATACTCAGGCGTGGACTTAGAGATATTTGAAGGCTACTGTAAGTCACGAGGTTGTACATTTAAGATAACAGCTTACGATTGGCTTGGCATGCTGGGCGCTGTAACTAGTGGCCAAGCTGATGTGGCATTCTCAGGAATCTCTATTACAGACAAGCGCAAAGAGGTGATGGATTTTTCTAATCCATACTTCACTAGCACCTGGCAGTTGATAGGTTTAAAAAACCGCAATATCAAAATAACTGATTTATCACAGCTCAGTAAGTACACAATTGCCTATCCAACAGGAAGTGTATTTGATGATTATGTAAAAAATGTATTGCAGCCAAAAGGCTATTACTCAGTTGAGCAAGTAAAACTATATCCTTCGCCAACCGAAGCCTTGCTTGCATTGCAAAATGGCAATGTAGATTTGGTATTTGTTGATAACGTAATGCTGGTTAATTATCAAAAAACCTTAAACCTCCCAGTAAGCAGCAGCTACCAAGTTGTTGGGTTTGATAATCTCGGATTTGCTTTCAAAAAAGACTCTAAGTTGCGCGATGACTTTAATCTATATCTTGCTGAGATCGGACCAGAGAAGTTAAAAGCCATTATTAATCGCTGGACACAATAAATTAAAGCAATTTCAATATATTGGGTTAAGGTGTTTCTTAAGTCGATTATTTCAATAATTTATAAGGAAAATATGTCCCATCATGACAAGCTAATGGCTGCATTTGAGGTGTACCAATCAGAAAATGAAAAGTTTCACGGAAAAGGAGTCAAAGCCTCTGCAGCGAGAGCTCGTAAAGCTTTGCAAGAGATCGCTGGTTCTTGCAAAGAGCGCCGTAAAGAAATTACCGCAGAAAAAGAGGCGCTTGAAGATAAGTCAAAGGGTGAGGGCATGTCACAAGATGCCGCCCGTCATGCTCACATCAGAAAGTAAACCTTATTTAAAAAACAAAAAGTCACCTAAGGGCGATTTTTTGTTTAGAGGTCTACGCCTTCTAAGGCGGAATCTTCGAGATGACGCGTGTCAGCCCATCTCTCAACTGACCAGCCCTCACCTTCCTGATGGGTAATCCAATTGAATGAAGCATTTGGCACTGAGGCAACCCGCTCAGTCCTTAAGGCTTGCTTGCTAGCAATTCGATACACCATGTCGAGGGTACCACCATGACTCACAAGCAAAATCGTTTGGCCTGAATGCTGCTCTTGTATCTTGTCTAAAACAGTTTGAACGCGTAATGCAAATTGCGTAATACTTTCACCGCCATCGAGATCGTGTTCTAGGTCGCGAGAAATATGAGCTTGCCAAATTGCTGGCTGTAATAATGGCGCCTCTTGAATCATGAGTCCTTGAAGTGCGCCAAAATGGCGCTCTCGTAGGGCGCTATCCACCCTTGCCTTTACGCCAAATAATTCAACAATAGCATTTGCAGTGTCGACGGCTCTTTTAAGATCGCTGGTATATAAAGCATTGAATGAGAGCTTTGTATTTTTTATAGCCTGTGCCATTTGGCTAGCCTGCTGAACGCCTTTGGTATTGAGGGGAATATCGGTATGTCCTTGAAGGCGTCTTTGTGCATTCCAAGTAGTTTCACCATGGCGGATGAGGCAGAGTTTTGTGGTCGACATATTGCGATATTCAGTTGAATTATTTTCTCATGGTACAGGCACGTGGATTGTGCTCAAAGCCCAGGTGCTCATAGTAGGCATTTGCCTTCGGAGCTGCAAGCAGCACAATCATGCAGCTAGGCTTTAAGCGCTCTTTAGTTTCTTCAATGAGCTGCTTTCCTATTCCCTGTCGCTGGTAATGTTCATCTACAGCAAGGTCAGCCAAATAAGCCACATAGGCAAAGTCTGTCAGGCTACGACTGATTCCAATGAGTTTTTCACCATCCCATGCGGAAATGGTGAGATTGGCATTGGCAAGCATCGCTGCAAAGGTTTCAACGCTATCGATTGGGCGGCGCTCTCCGAGAGTCGATCGGGTATAGAGGTCGATCGCCTGTTCTGGACTAATGCTTGCATGCTCGGTAAAGGTAATCATTTTTCTTGTTCTGATGAGAAGGTAAGCGAATCGCCATGGCTAATAGTTCCAGAGTCTAGCGCTTCTGCCCTGAGCCCACCTCTATTCTCAAAAGCATGCATGAAGTCGGGCCTTTTTAGCAAGTTGGCCGGTCTCTGACAAGGCTCACACAATTCAGTGCCTTTAAATGCGATACCTCCTAAATAGAAAATCTGTCCAACGAGACCATTTAACTCCTCCTCAGAAATTCCTTTGATCACCAGATTTCTTCGGGTATCACCCTCGCCAAAAGGTGTCTGCTGTTTAGTATGTAATTGGACATTAGCATTTTCTATGGCCGAGAGAGCAATGAGAGAAATATGGCGTATCTTGAGCTTGGTCTTAGAGAATGCACCAAGACCTAGTGCGTAGCGATCGCCCACAATGCCTTCGCCAGCAATAATCTCAGCTTGTGCAAGCTGCACCATCAGCTCGCCTGCTCGAGCAGCAATATAAATAGAGTGAACTTGAGGAGATGCTTTCATGCTGACAGCATATTACATAAGAAAAAGCCCCGGTAATTTCGGGGCTTAGTACTTAGTGATTAGGCTGCGACTTTTGTTTCAGCGGGTACCGCAACCGGGGGGCGCTTATTGAGCGCCCTCTGTATCTTTGCCTTCTCTTTAGGCTTGGTGCTCGATTCGAGCAATTTACTGAGTTGAGCCAGGTTAAGTGGTCCCAATTTAGCTTTTCCAGTTTTGCTCACCATGGGGTCGTTTTTTCTGTTTCTTTGATTTTGGCCAGCAGCCATATAGTTTCCTAGAGTCTTGGAATGATGAACCTCTGAGCTTTCTCAGCAGACTCCCCTATTTAGGGCGCGGAATAGTGATCACAGATCAGAATAACAGTTAAGCAGTCAAGGCGCTATGATTAGATCCTGATGAATATTCCTAATCTTATTTTTGCTGCCATCATGGGCGGACTCATGTCATTGAGCATTACTTTGGCCACCACTTTAGTACGCGTAGGTTTTGCGCGGGATTTCTTTTGGGTGTGGCTGGAGGTTTGGGCGCTTGCCTACCCAGTGGCGATGATTTGTATTTTGATTTATCGTCCATTTGCTAGCAAGCTCACTGCAAGTTTAGTAAAGAAACTGGAGCGATGACTCATTTCAAATATATTTTATTGCTAAGCATGGCTGGCTTGAGTGCTTGCGCTGCGGTTTATACCGATGCATCAGATGCAAATCATGTGACCTTTTTAAATAGTGACGGCGAATCTATTGCTTCACTGACACCAAAGGCCAATGCGTATTGCGCACAATACGGCAAAACTGCATCGTTTAGAAAAAACGATACTCAGTTACTTGTGGTGTTTGATTGCAATTAGCCGCAATCAAGCCCACGCTAGAGTTAACCAGCGAGGTCTGATTGATAGATCAAACCTGCATGCTCTCTTAGGGCATGGAACTGAATGGATTCCCAGCGTTGTTGAGCAACATCCAGTTCAGATTTATGGCTAGCTAAAAATACGGAGGCACCGACAACATCCTCTGCCATGCGGTGAATATTTTCTAGCATGAATTTTTTGAGTGCCACAGGATCTTCGGAGCTTACCCAGCGAGCCAAGTTGTAACGTGCCGGTAGCAAACGTACTTCCGCTCCGTATTCCGTCTGTAGTCGATGGCTCACCACTTCAAATTGCAGTTGTCCAAATGCGCCAAGCAACATAGTGCCACCAGTCATGGGACGAAATACCTGAATCGCACCCTCTTCGCCAAGCTGCATTAGGCCGGTGCGCAGTTGCTTGGAGCGAAGGGGATCTGCAGACTCGACCATGCGGAATATTTCTGGAGCAAAAAATGGTAAGCCCGTGAATTGCAATTGCTCGCCTTCTGTGAGCGTATCGCCCAAGCGTAGTAGGCCATGGTTTGGCAAGCCAATAATGTCACCAGGGAAAGCTTCATCTAAGATATCGCGTCGTTGCGATAAGAAAGAAAGTGCATTATTGGTGCGCACTTCTTTGCCATTACGACAAATCTTCAGCTTCATGCCCCGCTGAAAATGCCCCGAGCAAATACGCAAGAAAGCAACGCGATCTCGATGGGCTGGATCCATGTTTGCTTGAATCTTAAAGACCACTGCAGAAAATTTATTCTCTGCTGGGCTCACTTCGCGCTGTAATGCTTTGCGTGATCCCGGTGATGGCGCAAGCTCAACTAAGGTATTGAGAATTTCACGTACACCAAAATTATTAATGGCTGAGCCAAAGAATACTGGTGACTGACGGCCTGCTAGAAAGGCTTCTCGGTTAAAAGTAGGCATCGCATTTTTAATTAAATCTACTTCAGCAAGTGCATTTTCAAGATCAGTACCGAGACGCTCTTTTAGGACGGGATCGTTAATATCAACAATGGCATGAGAATCTTCAGTCACGCGATCTTCGCCTGCCTTGAACATACGCATTTGAGAGTTGGCAATATCAATTACTCCGGCGAAGGATTTACCCATGCCTACTGGCCATGTAAAAGGAACTACTTCAATGCCAAGTGCAGTTTCAATCTCATCCATGAGCTCCATGGGTGGCTTTACTTCGCGATCCATTTTATTGATGAAGGTCACAATGGGCGTATTACGCGCACGGCAGACTTCAAGCAAGCGCAAGGTCTGTGACTCAACACCATTAGCAGCATCAATTACCATCAATGCAGAATCAACTGCAGTCAATACGCGGTAAGTATCCTCGGAGAAGTCTTGG
>Ga0114960_10002245_pt1 | contig 15162 bp, 11 predicted proteins | sample C_130625_MF_Meta_FD_92637 | JGI IMG/M metagenome (GOLD analysis project Ga0114960, IMG submission 92637) | Freshwater microbial communities from Lake Croche, Canada to study carbon cycling - C_130625_MF_MetaG | ecosystem: Environmental > Aquatic > Freshwater > Lake | place: Lake Croche, Canada... | reverse complement strand
TGCTTTTTCAAGATTGCTTTTTTCCATGGCTGCCAATCCACCTTGCGCCTCGATCCATCTTAAGGTTAATAAGCTAACATATATAGAAAAAACAGGAGGTGTATTTAATAGTGAGCCAGCTTCTATATGTTTTTGATAATTTAAAATGGCTGGAATTTTTCTATCGATTTTTCCTAAAATTTCTTTCTTAACTACTACGATGGTCACTCCTGCTGCCCCCATATTTTTTTGCGCCCCTGCATAGATTAAATCAAATTGCTTGAAATTAGTGGGCCTACAAAAAATATCAGAACTCATGTCTCCTATCAATAAAGCATTCGTCTGAGGATATTGATGCCATTGAGTTCCCTCTACCGTGTTATTAGTGGTAATGTGTAAATAAGTAGCGTTAGAAGGTATCTCTAAAGCCTTATTGATATAGGTATGTTTTTTATCGGCAGTGTCGGCTACTACTTTTACAGGTCCAAATATACTTGCTTCTTTCACCGCTTTATTCCCCCATACCCCATTGTCACAAATAGCAGCTAGTCCATTTTCATCTAATAAATTCATGGGCACTTGCATGAATTGCATGGTGGCGCCTCCTTGTAAAAACAAAACTTCATAAGCATCGTCCAAACCCATCAATCTTTTAATAATTGCTTGCGCCTCAGTAACTACTTCTACAAAATGAGTCGTGCGATGTCCGATTTCTAAAATAGATAAACCTGTATTATTAAAATTATGAATAGCCGCTGATGCTTGTTCCAAAACTTCTTTGGGTAAAATAGAAGGGCCTGAATTAAAATTGTGCAATTGCATTATTAAAGTATAAATTAAATATTATTTTTCTATGGTTGATTTTATGTGGTTGACTTCGGCGTCGTCAACCGTGGTTACGCCACCTGAAATAGCATATTTCATTGCTTCTGCAGCGTTAATTTGTTTAGGTAATTTTCTAGTTTTAGACAATGGAAGTATAAAAGAGATGCCAGAGATGGCATAGGAGTGCGGTACATAAACAGTGACATGATCTTTTAATCCTAAATGTTCACAGTTTTCTTGTGTAATAAATCCTATTCTCCAAATATCCTCAGCATCAATACAAACCAAAACGGGTTTATCAAATTTTTTCTTATTGCCAGCAAATGCTTCTAAAAAATCTTTCACCGAAGAATAGATAATTTTTACGCCAGGTGTTCTTTCTAAGAGCTTATCAAAAATGGACATCAATCTTTCAATAAAAAATAAAGAAGACAACCAACCCACAATTAAAACCAATGCAATGACTACTAAGAATCCAAGTCCAGTAACTTTAGGTACTTGTCCATTGACTGCAATAAATTTTTGAGGAAAAATTACACTTAACACATTGGGTAAAAAATTATCCACCCAATTAAATAAACTCACCACTACCCAAATAGTAACTCCGATGGGTGCCAAAACAATAACCCCCTGAAAAAAACGCTGGGCAAGGCTGGTTAAAATCTTTTGTTTGATGAATTGGTGCCTGGGACTGGGCATTTTTAATTGGTTTAAGGCTCAAATTTCAAACAAATTTGCCATTCGGCATAAATAATAAAAAAATATGCTTGGAAACTTTGAAAACGGGTTAAGTTTCCGTAGTTTTGCGCCTTCAAATCAAGCTATGCAAGATAGAATATTTAATAAAGCCCGTGAATTGATGTTCCAAAACGGGGTCAAGCACGTCACTATGGACGATTTGGCCAACCAATTGGGCATCAGCAAAAAGACCATCTACCAGTATTATAAGGACAAGGACGCCTTGGTGGATTCGGTGGTAGAAAATGAATTGGCCAACCACGCCTTGATTTGTAACCAAAGCATGCAAACAGCAGATAATGCAGTGCATGAAATATTTCTATTAATGACCGTGATTCAGGAAATGTTTAGCAGAATGAATCCACTGACCTTATTTGAAATTGAAAAATATTATCCTTTGGCTTTTGAAAAAATTAAAAAACATAAAGACGATTATATTTTTTCTATGATTAGCACCAACTTAGATAAAGGTATTGCAGAAGGTTTATACAGAAAAGATGTAGATGTAACCATTCTTTCCAAATATAGATTAGAAACAAGTTTGATTCCATTTAATATTCAGGTGTTTCCTCCTTCAAAATTTGATATGTTAAAAGTGAATTTACAAATTATAGAGCATTTTGTATATGGGGTAGCCACCTTAGAGGGACATAGATTAATGGATGCCTATAAGCTTAGCCATGTTGGAACGATATAAAATAAAAAACAAACAAGAAAATAAATATACAGAAATGAGAAATTTTTTAATCGCAGTTTTTAGTTTAATAATAGCAAGTAAGGCTATAGCACAAAACAGTATAGTAGTCAATGCCTTTAGTTTAGAGCAGTGCATTGATTACGCAAAGAAAAACAATGTACAAGTAAAAAATTCATTACTTGCCATTGACGCACAAATTCAAACCAATCGAGAAATAGGCGCAGCCGCCTTTCCCAACATTGGAACGAATATTGGCGGAACAGATTACACTAAAATTCCTACCTCACTTTTACCTGGTCAATTTTTTGGTGGAGCCGCTGGTACTTTTATCCCAGTTCAATTTGGTACCAAATACAATGCCAATTATGGTGCAAATTTTTCACAATTACTCTTTGATGGTCAAGTTTTTGTTGCCTTAGCAGCTCGTGAGACCTCTTTAGAAATGCAAAGAAAAAACGCAGCAGTGACAGAAGAAGCCATTAAAGCCAATATTTATAAAATATATTATCAATTGTCTGCTAGCAAAACACAGTTGAATATTTTAGATGCCAATATTGATCGTTTAAGCAAATTGTCACACGATGCAGAAATTATGTATAAGAATGGTTTTGCAGAAAAATTAGATGTAGACAAAGTAAGTGTTCAATTAAACAATTTACAAACTGAAAAAATTAAAGCCAACAATAGCGTGGCTATTGGCTTTATGGGTTTAAAAATGTTGATGGGCATGCCAGTCAAGGACAGCTTGGCTTTGACAGAGGTGATCAATGAACAAAGCTTAAGTACAGATGTATTGGTAGAAAACGATTTTCAGTATAGCATTAGAAAAGATTACCAATATTTAAATACCGTAAGAAAATTAAGTGCGTACAATGTAAAACGTTATCAATTGAGTTATTTACCTACTGTAAACTTTTCAGGCGCTTATTCTAAAAATGCACAACGTACTAAATTTGATTTCTTTGAAGGGGGCAATTGGTTTACCACTTCATTGTTAAGTTTGAACGTTAATCTTCCCTTATTCAATGGCTTCGCTAGAGAAGCTAGGGTACAAAGAACCAAGATTGAATTAAAGCAGATTGAAAATCAAATAGTCGCTTTAAAAAACAATATTGACAATGAAATGACGCAGGCTAAATTGAATTATATCTCCTCGGTGGCCACTGTTCAATTTCAAAAGAAGAACATGCAATTGGCGGAGAATGTTTACCAACAAACCAAAAAGAAATTTGAAGCAGGTACCGGCTCTAATACCGAAATATCTGCCGCTCAGGCCGATTTAGTGAGTGCTCAAAATAATTTTATGAATGCTTTATACACTGCTTTAATCTCTAAAGTGGATTTATTAAAAGCCAATGGAAAATTATAAAAATATAAATAATAAATATTAAAAATAAAATAATGAAAAAGTTTTCTAAAGTAGTATTGAGTTCAATGATAATGTTGGCCACAGCCTGTGGCGGTGGAAACAGCCTAGAAAGTCAAAAAGCAAGTTTGGCTGCATTAAAAAAACAAAGTTTGGCTTTAAATGTAAAAATTGCCAACCTTGAAAAAGAAATTGCTAAAGCAGGGGGTGGAGAAACAGCAAAGGCACTCTTAGTAGCAGTAATGCCCCTTGCGAATCAAGATTTCACCCATTATATTGAACTACAAGGAAAAGTAGAATCTGAAAGCGTATCCTTTGTCACCCCACGTGCTGGTGGTGGTCAAGTAAAAGGCTTGTTTGTAAAAAGAGGGGACCTCGTAAAACAAGGTCAATTGATTTTGCAATTAGACAATTCATTGATCAAGCAAAGCGCAGCTGCAGCTACTCAAAATATTGAAACCTTAAAATCTCAGGCAGCTTTGGCCAAGGCGGTTTTTGAAAAGCAAAAAAATCTTTGGGATCAAAATATTGGAAGTGAAATGCAATTAATGACTGCTAAAACCAATGCAGATGCTTTAGCGAGTCAATTAAAAGCAGCCGCAGAGCAATTAGGGATGGTACGTGATCAATTGGCTTACACCAGTGTATACAGTGATGTAGATGGTGTGGCTGAGGAAGTGAATGTGAAAGTGGGCGAACTTTTTATGGGTCCTGGTCAAATAAAAATAGTGAATATGGCTCATTTAAAGTTAACGACCATGATTCCAGAAAATTATGCTGGTAAAATAAAAGTAGGTACTGAAACAAGTTTAAACTTTCCAGACATTCAAAAAATAGTTAGTGCGAAATTATCAGTAGTGGGCAATGTCATTGATCCATTGAGCAGAAGTTTTTATGTAGAAGCAAAATTACCCGTTGATAAAAACTTCCGTCCTAACCAACTGGTACAAGTTAAAATTAAAGACTACGAACAAAAAAATGCGATCAGTGCACCTATCAATTTGTTACAAAATGATGAGAAAGGAAAATTTATTTATGTGGCTATTACCGAAAATGGCAAATTAATTGCACGTAAAAAAGCAGTAACCGTAGGACAATACTATGGTAATAATATCGAAATTTTAGCAGGCTTAGTAGCAGGTGATAAGGTGATTACAGAAGGGTATCAGACTTTATTTGATGGTCAAAACATTACTACTTCAGATAAATAATTAAAAAATAAAGCTTAAAAGATCATTATGTCGACTATCAATAAAATAAAAGAAAAGTTTAAAGAATTTAAACCCACTTCTTGGGCTATTACCAATAAGACCACCATTTATTTAGTAATGTTATTTCTTAGCTTAGGTGGAATTTATCAATTCCTTACACTTCCTAAAGAGAACTTCCCTGAAGTAGTGATTCCTAATATATTCGTGCAAACAGTGTATGTAGGTAATTCCCCTAAGGATATAGAAAACTTGGTCACTCGTCCTCTTGAAAAACAAATCAAGAGTATCAGCGGGGTGAAAATTAGTAAATTCACTTCCACTTCTCAACAAGATTTTTCGGCCATTACAGTAGAATTTAGTACCGATGTAAAACCGGAAATTGCTTTACAGAAAGTGAAAGATGCGGTAGATAAAGCAAAGTCGGATTTGCCTACTGATTTAACTCAACAGCCCAGGGTCATTGAATTAAATATCAGTGACATGCCGATTATGTATGTGAACATTAGTGGTAATTATAGCCCCGTTCAATTAAAAAAGTATGCGGATGATTTAAAAGATAAATTAGAAAGTATATCTCAAATAAATAGAATTGATTTAGTAGGAGCTCCGGAAAGAGAATTTCAAATTAATGTAGATAATTATAGAATGCAAAGCTCAGGCATCACTTTTGATGATATCAGCGCTGCCATTCAAAGAGAGAACCTTGATTTATCGGGTGGTTTGTTAGAAGTAGGTACGATGAATCGTAACCTACAATTAAAAGGTCAATTAAAGAATGCCAATGATATTGCCAATATTATTGTACGTAATACCAATGGCGCTCCAATCTATTTAAGAGATGTGGCCTCTATTAAAGATACCGTAAAGAACAATGAGAGTTTTGCGCGTTTGGATGGGAAAAATGTAATCACTTTAAATATCATTAAAAGAAATGGTGAAAATTTAATTGCCACAACAGATGCAGTAAAAAAAATTGTGGAAGAAGCAAGCGCCAATGATTTACCCAAAGATGTGAAAGCCGTAATTTCGGGTGATACAAGTATTCGAACTAAAAGTTCGTTTACAGATTTAGTCAATTCCATTGTAATTGGTTTTATATTGGTCTTATTGGTATTGATGTTCTTTATGGGGGTGACCAATGCTTTCTTTGTGGCCTTATCAGTACCCTTGAGTATGTTTGTTGCCTTTGTATTATTACCTGCTGGTGACTTATTAGTGGGCTCACACATTACTTTAAATTTCATGGTTTTATTTGCCCTCTTATTTGGACTGGGTATTATAGTAGATGATGCCATTGTGGTCATAGAAAACACACACCGCATCTTTGTACAAGGCAAAGGAAAATTAACAGCCACTACTTCCGCTAAAATGGCCGCAGGTGAGGTATTTGTACCTGTATTAGCAGGTACCATAACTACTTTAGCGCCTTTCTTCCCCTTATTGTTCTGGCCTGGCATTATTGGTAAGTTTATGATTTACCTACCTGCCATGTTAATCTTCACCTTGGCAGCCTCATTGGTGGTGGCCTTTATCATGAACCCTGTATTTGCAGTAGATTTCATGAATCATGAAGAAGTAAAATCTGAGGAAGCTAAGTCGGCAATATTTAAGAAAAGAAATTTTTGGATTCCTGTTGGAATAGGAATTTTATTAGACTTTATGGGCTTTACCTTCTTAGGTAATTTGTTGATCTTCTTTATGATTTTAGTCGTAGCCAATAAATATTTTATTACCGATTTAATTGAAAAATTTCAGACCAATACACTTCCTAAATTAATGGAGGCCTATGAAAGAATATTACGTCGTGCTTTAAATGGCTGGAGACCAGTAAAATTATTGATAGGAACTTTTGTTTTATTGATTCTGTCCTTTATTATTTTTGGCATTAGCATTAGTAGGGGTAGAGTGGGTATTGAATTTTTCCCCAAAGGAGATCCGAATCAAGTATATGTGTATTTAAAATTACCAGTGGGTAGCAAAGTAAATTATACAGATTCAGTTACTAAAATAGTGGAACAAAAAGTAGCCAAGGCTTTGGAAATGGACAATAATAAAAAGAATCCACTCGTAGAAAGTATTATAAGCAATGTGGCCGTAGGTGCTGGTGATCCAATGCGAGGTGATAGAAGTACAAGATCTGAATTAGGTCGTGTGCAAGTGAACTTCATTGAATATGAAAAAAGAAATGGTAAATCGACTGCTCCTTATTTAGATGCTATTCGTAGCGAGATGAAGGGTATTCCTGGATCTGAAATTACAGTAACGCAGGAATCTAGCGGACCACCAACAGACCCTCCAGTGAATATAGAAATTCAAGGAGATGATTTTGACAAATTGGTAAAAACATCGGTAGGTTTAAAAAATTATTTAGACGCTGCGCAGATACCAGGTATTGATGGATTAAAGATGGATGTAGATTTAGTGAATCCTGAATTAACCTTAACCATTGACAGAGACCGCGCCTTGATTGAAGGGGTGAGTAGTGCACAAGTAGGCATGCAAATTCGTACGGCCTTGTTTGGTAAAGAAGTTTCTAAAATTAAAGATGGTAAAGATGAGTATAAGATTCAATTAAGAAACGAGGAATTACAAAGAAATAATTTAGTAGATCTACTAAATATGCGTTTGTCTTTTAGAGATATGGCAGCGGGTGGCATGGTAAAAAATATTCCTATCAGTTCTTTGGTTAAAGTAGAACCTACCAATACCTTTGGTAGCATTAATAGAAAAAATCAAAAGAGATTAATTCAATTAAGATCCAACGTAAAATTAGATCAAGGCTATAATCCAACCGCAGTGAATGCAGTCATAGCTCAATACATTGGTAATTTCAAGGGTATTTCTGAAGGGGTGACGGTTAAACAAACTGGTGAGAACGAACAACAATTAGAAACCGTTGCCTTTTTAGGAAAGGCCTTGGTGATTGCATTGATGTTAATCTTATTTACATTGGTACTGCAATTCAATTCTATTTCAAAGTCGGTAATTATCTTAACAGAGATTTTATTTAGTATTATAGGGGTGCTTTTAGGCTTCTCTATATTTGGCATGAAAGTATCTGGTGTAATGACAGGTCTAGGTATTGTAGGATTGGCTGGTATTGTAGTAAAAAATGGAATACTAGTGATTGAATTTGCCGATGAACTAAGATCAAGAGGTTATAAAACAAGAGAAGCTGTGATACAAGCAGGAAAGACAAGAATTATACCTGTATTGCTAACGGCCCTTGCAGCTATCTTAGGATTTTTACCTATTGCCATTGGTTTTAATATCAATTTCGTGACTTTATTTAGTGAGTTAAATCCACATATTTTCTTTGGTGGTGACAACGTAGCCTTTTGGAAACCATTAAGTTGGACCATTATTTATGGCTTGGCTTTTGCGTTTTTTATGACTTTGTTCATTGTTCCTGCTATGTACATTATTGCAGAACGTTTACGCAGACCCATGCGCCGTCATTTTGGTGGCAAGTGGATTAGTATACTAGGCATTCCTCCATTAACATTTATTTTTATTCCTTTGATGTTTATCACTACATTTATACATAGAAGAAATGAAAAAAGAAGAAAGGGAAACAACAATGCCAAGGGAGATGAAATCATCAACGGTTCTTGGTATTAATTTATAAAACAAAAAACAAGTAATTATGAAAAAATATTTAGTAGCTAGCTTATCTTTATTTTGCTTTTTATCCATTTTCAATTTGGCTTGTTCATTTAATAATACAAATAAAAATGCTATGGGCACTCCATCTGTGACCACAAAAAGTTTTGGAACCTTAGAAGGCCAAACAATTACGGAATATACTTTAACCAATGCCGCTGGCATGCAAGTGGGTATCATTAATTATGGTGCCATTCTTACCAAAATAATTACCAAAGATAAAACAGGTGCCTTGGGTGATGTAATTACAGGTTATGATTCTATTGATGGTTATGTTCAAAAAGGCAATCCTTATTTTGGTGCCATTATTGGAAGATACGCCAACCGCCTTGCTAAGGGGACTTATAAAGTAGATGGAGTAGTTTATTCAGCGGCCATCAACAACAATGGTCAATCCTTACACGGGGGTTTAAAAGGCTTTGATAAAGTTATTTGGGACGTAGTTGTTTTGCCTGGAGATTCTAGCATTCAATTAACTTATTTAAGTAAAGATGGGGAGGAAGGTTATCCAGGAAATTTAAAAGTGCAAGTAGTGTATACTTTGACTGAAAACAATTCAATTAAAATTGAATATACAGCTACCACAGATAAGAGCACTGTGCTTAATTTAACCAACCATGCTTATTTTAATTTAACAGCTGGTGCAAGCCCAAATATTTATGAGCACATTGTACAATTGAAGGCCAATAAATATACTCCTGTAGATAGTAATTTAATTCCAACAGGTGAACTATTAGATGTAAAAGGCACACCGATGGATTTTACTAGCCCTAAAAAAGTAGGTCAGGACATTGATAAAGTAGCAGGTGGCTATGACCACAATTGGGTCTTGAACAAAGCAGAAGGCTTAGAAGAAATTGCATCTGTATATGAACCAATCAGTGGGCGTTATTTAACAGTGGCCACTACGGAACCTGGTATTCAATTTTACACTGGTAATTTTTTAACCGGCACTTTAACAGGAACTAAAAAAGGAGTGGTGTACAACAAGCATTATGCTTTGACTTTAGAAACTCAACATTTTCCTGATAGTCCCAACCAGCCTGGATTTCCTAGTACTTTGTTAAAACCAGGCGAGACCTATCACCAAACTACCGTATATAGTTTTTCTACCAAGTAATTAGTAAGATCTAAATAAATTAAAAACCAGCTTTCAAAAGGCTGGTTTTTTTATGCTATTAGATGTGTGCCTGCTTCTATACTTGTATGATAAATGGCCAGGGGTTGCTGATAGGCTGATAAATAGTTTGCAGCCATTTCTTTGCTAATGGCCTCCAGTTCCGATTTTTTAATAATATTAATGGTGCAGCCACCAAAGCCTCCCCCCATCATTCTAGCACCAATAACATTTTTATTTGGCTTAACCGAATCCACTAAAAAATCTAATTCAGGACAACTTACTTCATAGAGCGTAGATAGGCCCTCATGGGTCTCGAACATTTTTTTCCCAAATGCTTGCATATTGCCTGCTGTTAAATCTTTTACAGCTAATTGTACACGTTCTATTTCTTCGACCACATATTTACATCTTTGATATATTTTAGCATTGGTTGAATTATGATTGGATGCCAAACATTCTTCTACTTGTTCTATAGTCAATTCCCTAAATGTTTTTACTGCTGGGTATTTTTCTTGAACTATTTGAAGGCCACTCTCGCATTCAATTCGGCGGGTATTGTATTCGGTACTAGCGAGTACATGTTTGATTTGAGTATCAAACAAAACAATACTGTACTCATTTAATGCTAAAGGATAATAGGTATAGGCCAAGTTAGCACAGTCTAATAAAATTACTTTATTTTTTTGTCCATGCAAGCTTGCAAACATATCCATCAGTCCGCATTTGACACCAGCAAAATAGTGTTCTGCTTGCTGTGCCATCAAGGCCATCTCCATCTTGGTTAATTGCAATGCATACAATTCATTCAGCGCAAATATAACTGCACACTCCAAGGCTGCAGAGCTAGACAAGCCTGCTCCACTGGGAATATTGCCTTGTATACAAATATCAAAACCTTGAGCTAGGGCATCTTTACTATTTTTTTTTTCTATTACTTCATACACCACCCCAATAATATAATTTACCCATTGGGTAGGATGAGGTTTTAAATTTTCAAAAGGAATAATCATAGTTTCGCCCAAATCCAATGCTACCAAATGTATGAAGCCATCCGTTCTCTTGCCAATGGCTACTTGGATGTATTTATCAATGGCTGCTGGTAGCACAAATCCATGGTTGTAATCGGTATGTTCTCCGATTAAATTAATGCGACCCGGAGATTGCACGGCAAGCAAAGGAGCATAATTAAAATGATTGAAAAAAAGGCTGCGAATGGGTAACATAAAATGAATGGGTTTTATGTTCAATTATACTTTTTGTAAACAGGCTGCAGCTGCATCAAGTGTGGCTTCTTTTTTTGCAAAACAAAGTCGTATTACTTTATGATCGGTACCATCATGATAAAATGCTGACATGGGAATAACAGCAATACCAAATTCTTTGACCAATCTTTGGGCAAATAGAGTATCAGATTCCTCTGAAATAGCTGCATAACTATAAGACTCAAAATAAGAACCAGATGAAGAAAGGTATTTAAATGGAGTGGCTGCTAATAAGTTTCTTAAATAATCTCTTTTCTCTTGGTACATTGTACCCAGTGTTAAATAAGCTTCTTTATTGTCCATATACTGGGCAATACCTAATTGCTTGGGGGTATCACAACTAAAGGCATTGAACTGATGAATTTTTCTGTATTCCTTCATTAATCCTGCAGGCGCCACACAATAACCTAATTTCCAACCAGTACAATGATAGGTTTTACCAAAGGAAAAACAAACAAAACTACGCGCGAGTAAATCAGGATACTTTATTACTGATTCATGTTTTTTATCATCATAAATCAAATGCTCGTAAACCTCGTCGCTAATTAAGTACAATTGATTGCTCAATACTATTTCTTGTAGTTGCAGCATGTCTTCCTTGGTCATCACTACGCCCGTCGGGTTATGTGGCGTATTCACTAATATCGCTTTTGTCTTTTTAGTAATAGCCGCTTTTACTTTATCCCATGGAATACTATAATTAGGAAACTCCAAAGCGATGGCCACTACAATGCCTCCATTGAAGCTAATATTGGGAATATAACTATCGTAAGCGGGTTCAAAAATAATTACTTCATCTCCTGGTTCTATAATCGTGGAGAAAGCTGAAAAGATGGCATAAGTACCCCCAGGGGTAATTGTTATTTCAGTTTCAGGATCGATGGTAGTTTGGTATAAGAATTTAATTTTCTCAGCTAGCCTTTCTCTTAATAGAGGAAGGCCATAAGCATGTGCATATTGATTACTTCCTCCATGCATGGCTTCTGTCACACAATTAATAAGTGTTTCACTCATTGGAAAATCTGGAAAACCTTGTCCAAGGTTGATGGCCTGATGCTGTATCGCCAATTGGCTCATAACCGTAAAAATACTAGTGCCAATATGGGGAAGCTTTGACTGCATCTGGCTATTAAAATTTCAATTGATTAGAAATACGTTTTAATTCAATCTCCGCCACCTTTGCTGTGTACTTTAAACTTACTAATCTAAAGCCTGCATTCTCAAAACTTTGTTGCGCTTGTTTTACATCTACCATGGTGGCTTGTCCCAATTGATATTTTTGCATGACTAAGCTAAGTAATGATTGTGCCATGCTATAATTATCCGTTTCAATGGGTAATTGTTCGATGCTATTTTTATAGGCATCAAAAGTTTTATAAGCATTTGTATAAATATCTTTACCTAAACTTTGCGTTTGTAATTCAGCATTTTTTGAATTGATTCTTGCATTGGTCAAAGTTTTTTTAGCAGCACCTCCAACATATAAAGGAATAGATAAGTTAACACCTAAAAACGGACCATAGTTTTCATTGAGTAAACTAAAGCCAGCCGCAGAACTATTGCTACTTAAATTATAACCCGTACTAGCTCTTAGTGTAGGATACATTAAGGCCTTGGTTTCTTTTTCTAACTGTTGATTTATTTTTACTTGCGTACTTAAAGCAGCCAATTGAGGGTTGTTGTTTAAGCCTAAGGAGATACTATTGGCTCCTTTGTCAAAACTTAAGGCATTATCGATAGCAATTGTATCGTTAATAACTATAGAGGAACTAATGTCTTCTTTATTATTAATAGTTCTAGCTAAATCTGTTTTAGCTTGTGTAATAATTAATAATTGATTCTGCTTGGCTTGCAATAAAGCATTTAAATCTATATTAGATTGTAAAATATCAGTTTGATTGGCTACACCAATTTGTTGTCTTGTTTTTACTATATCTACTCTTTCTCGACTAGTTTCAATTGATTTTTCAATAGTTTTTAAATAAGCTTGCTGGCGTACTACATTGTAATACTGTTGCATTACTTGCGCCGTAGTATTTTGCATTTGTGATTGCAATAAAAAACTATTTTGCTTTTCAATCATGGCTAAACGATCTTTTAAAGCCATAATTCTATACCCATTAAAAATGATTACTGAAGCTGTAAGCCCAGCTGATAATGTATTACCGTCTACTCCAGTTTTAGTCGTATTACGCGTTGGATCTGCAAATTTTTGTTCAATAGTGGATAACGATTTATTATTATTGGCAGTAGCTGAAACTGAGGGTAGTCCGCCGGCCACGCCATAATCATTATTGTTTTTGGCAATCGTTAAATTATTCTCTACCAATTGAATATCGTAACTATTTTGAATCGCTGTTTTGATGGCCTCATTTAAGCTAATCGCATTTTGTGCATTCGCATTAATCAAGAATGAAAAACAAAGGAGTAGAAATATATAAATGGTCTTTTGCATACTATAAAATTAAGTGAGCCAATACCAAAACTTGAATAAATTACATCAGTGGCGAAAGCGCAAACTTTACTATCCCACCAAGGTACCAATGGCAGCCCCTTGCACTACTTTTAATAAATTTCCAGGTTGGTTTATGTCAAAAACTATAATGGGTAATTTATTTTCCATGCATAAGGTGAATGCAGTAGTATCCATTACTTTTAAATTCTTTGATATACATTCTTGGAAGCTAATGGTTTCAAACTTTACGGCTGCTGGATTTTTTTCCGGATCACTATCATAGATGCCATCCACACGGGTTCCTTTTAAAATAACATCGGCCTTCATTTCAATAGCACGCAGTGAACCTGCCGTATCGGTTGTGAAATAAGGATTACCTGTACCGGCACCAAATATAACTACACGCCCTTTTTCTAAATGACGAAGTGCCTTACGACGTATATAAGGTTCTGCAACCTGCTCCATGACGATGGCCGATTGCAATCGCGTATACACACCAATTTTTTCAAGCATGGCTTGAATAGCCATCGCATTAATAACAGTGGCCAACATTCCCATATAATCTCCATGTGCACGCTCAATACCACTATCTGCTTCATTCATTCCTCTATATATATTACCACCTCCAATAACAATGGCTACTTGTACACCTAGTTCTACTACTTGCTTAATTTCGTTGGCATATTGTTCAATAATTTTAGGATCAAAGGGATCTCCATTTTTTTGATTGCCTAGTAATGCCTCTCCTGATAATTTCAATAGTACACGCTTGTATTTTGGCAACATAATTCTACTTATTTTGTACTTGCAAGATAAGAATTTTGGGGCAACAAAAAAGGGTCCCTATTGCTAGGGACCCTGTATATTTCATTAGATCTTAAGGTATTTGCTCCTCAAAGCGCCCGTTTATGGGGTGCTTTGAAAAAATCATAAGAGTGGGAAAGAATAAAAAATTAAATTCTTTAGAATTTTTTATTCTTATCCCAAAGCAACACGCTTAAATTCAGTCACTTTCAATGCACCGTCAACCGACTTTACATACTCACCCACTGTTTTACCACCATCTTTTACAAAGGCTTGCGCTAATAAGGTTTGCTCTTTAAAGAAAGCATTGATTTTTCCTTCTGCAATTTTCACAATCATTTCTTCTGGTTTGCCAGCCATTTTAGGATCTTCTTTCATGGTATCAATAATAATAGCACGCTCACGAGCCACTGTTTCAGCAGGAACTGATTCAGGATCTACGGCTACTGGGTTCATTGCTGCTATTTGCATGGCTAAGTCTTTTCCAACTTCAGCAGCTTCTGCACTTAAACCTACCAATACACCCATTCTATAAGAACCGTGTATGTAGGAGGCTACATAAGCAGCTTCTATTCTTTCAAATTTAGCAACACCTATTTTTTCACCAATAGAGGCTAATTTATCATTGATCATGTCTGATACTTTAGTACCATTCACACTTACTTCATTTAATTCAGCAGCAGATTTTACATTGTTGGCTACTGCAGCATCTGCAATCACTTGTGCAAAGGCCACGAACTCTGCATTCTTAGAAACGAAATCTGTTTCACAAGAAATACAAACTACAAATCCTGTTTTGTGATCGGCAGAAGTTTGCGCAATAATCACCCCTTCTTTTGCTTCACGATCGCTACGTTTAGCGGCTACTTTTTGGCCTTGCTTACGTAACCAATCTATCGCTGCTTCAAAATCATTGTTTGTTTCTGTTAATGCTTTTCTGCAATCCATCATACCAGCACCTGTTGCTTGACGTAATTTATTAATGTCAGCAGCTGTTATTGTACTCATAAAATATATTTTAAAATAAGATTGTTAAAAAATT
>Ga0114960_10002242_pt1 | contig 15187 bp, 8 predicted proteins | sample C_130625_MF_Meta_FD_92637 | JGI IMG/M metagenome (GOLD analysis project Ga0114960, IMG submission 92637) | Freshwater microbial communities from Lake Croche, Canada to study carbon cycling - C_130625_MF_MetaG | ecosystem: Environmental > Aquatic > Freshwater > Lake | place: Lake Croche, Canada... | reverse complement strand
ATCCGACCCCTAACCCAACACGTAATCCGATTATAACTCGAATTTCGGCGCCTACTATGATACCATTAAGCTGGGCGGTATTTTCTAGCGCTCCCACTATATTTTCAAATATACCCCCAACTAGGGTTCCCACTATGTCAATGTTTGGAATATTAACAAATAGACCAACCACAGCACCATCAAACAAACCTAGTTTCCTAACCACTACTCCAACGATTCAAAGTCTAAGCGTAAGACCCACACTCAACCCGACCACGCTCAATCCGACCATCGCTCAGACAATGAGTCCTACGCTCAACCCGACCATCGCTCAGACAATGGGACCCATGCTCAACCCGACCATCGCTCAGACAATGGGACCCACGCTCATTCAGTCAATGGGACCCAGCCAATCTGTAATGACATCGGCCAAAGCATCCGCAGGAACAACCAATAATACGCCAACTGGCACTATAGTAGCGGCAGTAGGTTGCTCGGTCGTTCTTTTGATTATGATTGGAGTATGTGTATACGCCATAAATAAAAAATCAAATAGCACACCCTATGAAACGTGGACGACTTATTATCAAAATAAGAGTAGACAATCCATGAACGTAACACAAAACGACGTCCTAACTGACGATATACACCACTATTATCGTAAACCAAATAGGCTGTCGGTTACGCCCAAAACTACGGTTCGAAATTCACAAATGCACCATTCTCAAGTAAACAGCGCCCTATGATAAAAGAGGCCTACCCATACTCGATGTTATACCACCGATTTCATCCATGCGTTGCTGTTGTAAAGTATCAATAGTGACTGCGTTAGAAACCTTGTCGGGTCTATATGTGTCGGGTGGCGTATTTATAAACTGAATATCATCCGTAGCGGGAACATAGTTATATAATTGTCGATTACCCCCTTTACCTTTACTGCTTAATTCTTCTGGCGTCAAGTTATACATGGTATACTGCTCGGACATGATGTTGGTATTGCCGGAAAAATTAGATACGTGATAGCCCATGGGTTCGCCATTGGACATAGTGGCGACTTCATTTTGCGATTTTAACACGGGATGATAATGCTTCATAATATCATCACACCCACAAATGACACGATACTGTTGTTTTACTAGGAGGAGAGAGGGAACACTGTTAATATTAGGCGGCATGATAACTTTGCTGCCGTTTTCGAGGAGAATATAGGTATGGTTTGTCTTGGTATCACGGGTCCGTTTATCGATACATATGAAACTGATTTTATCGGATAGGTTACCTTTCACTAAAGTAGATACTAGCTTTTGAGAGTGCTTACAGAAATTACTATAATATAAGATATCCATGGGAGTTCTTATATTATGCGAAAAAAGGTTTTTTGGCGAGTCAACGAAGGACCGGGCTTACCCAAGGTTGCTTCGCTTACTAAAATTTTTATTATTAACTATCTGGGTGAAGGATGGTTTTCGAAGGGTTCCCCGTCTAATTCATCGTTCCCATACACATGGAGTGTAAGAGGCGGTTTTGGAAATAAAAGATGGCATAACCGAAAGAAACGCCTAATATGGTAAAGTAGTAGTCAATACCCTTCTTCTTGGCAATGCCCATGAAGATGGCGGGAATCAAAAACAAAGCGAGTAAAACAAATCCGATGATGGATAAGATGTAGAAATAGATGCAGTAATCCTTGCTGAGGGGGCCAAAGAGGTTATCGACGACGTTGGGCATATTAGCTATAGCTATATCTTATATACAGAAATTTTTAGCGGGGAACCAAGGAGTCCCGCTTTCACTGCGTGAATCCCCTCCTTTCGCTGATTTTTACTAAATAATAATATTGATGTAAATATTCATGATGGTGTAAATAATATAGAGGATATTCGCGGGACTATCTAAATATGTCGTCTGAAAAGAACAACAAAAACACAGTATTGTTAATAGAGCCCCGCATTATTGACGGTTTACCTACTATTGTAAACGAATATCGAAACCATTTGGGCGACCAATGGAACTACGTATTCTACTGCGGAAAAGGAACTGTTCCGCATTGGCAAAATAATATGCCTTGTTTCGTTGAACTAAGAGAGTTAGAGGTCGATAATTTCCCAGAAGCTAGGTTATATAACGATTTCATGAAACAGCGCGAATTATGGGAATCGCTATACGGCGATTATGTATTGACTATACAAGCGGATACGTGGATTTTAAACATTCCCCCGTATGATATTAACTATTTCATTAATTTAAATAAGAGTTATATTGGAGGTAATATGGCCTATGTTTGGGGCGAATTATATCGCGAAAATATAAGGTTCGAACACCGTAATTTCAATGGCGGGCTTTCACTGCGTAAACGCCATGACATGATTCTCGTTATCGATGTATTTCCGCCGGAACCTACGGCAGCACATGGCGGGCTAAGTAGTAAAATGGAAACGGACGCGGAGGACTGCTATTATACTATAGGCTGTCATAGGTTAGGTTTACCCATAGGAGACACGAAGGAATGCTCGCATTTTGCCGTCACCACGCTATATAGGGACGCGTTTTTTGGTATACATCAGCCCTCCGGTGAAGCCTCGGATAATTTGATCCGGCGTCACGAATGCCTACGTGGCGTGAACCCTCATTTAAAGTTGGAATTTCCCACACTAAAAGTATTATATAGGTATAGCGATAGTAAAAATAATAAGCATCGCCCGCCTTATTTCTCCAAGGAGAAATGCTTTGAAAGTTTCGTCCGGATATTTAAGGGACACCCCATCATTGTCATCGCCGATAATGTCTGTGAAGAAACATATGGGTATTTGTCCGGAATCGTTGGTGAGAAAAACGTAATCAGGACGGCTTTAAATAACTCGAAAAGTTTTCTCTATTGCGTCCAAGTAGCCATACAAAATTTTGCGGATAATGATAAGATATACTTAGTGGAGGATGACTATCTTCATACGAAAGAAGCACCGAAGATTATATTGGAAGGTTTGGAAATCGCGGACTATGCGTCGGGATACGACCATTTGGATAAGTATATGAATTATTCGGAAGGCGGTGCGAATCCCTATGTGGAGCACGGTGGCGAAGAAACACGCGTTATTTTATCTCGAAGCCGTCATTGGAAATATACGAATAGTTGCTGTATGACGTTTGCCACCACAGTAAAAACTCTGAAAGAGGATTTTTCTGTATATGCGGAGCATTGTGTAAATCTTACACCGGCTGATTTTAATATGTTTATCAAGTTACGGAGTCAAGGCAGGAAGCTAATCTCTTGTATTCCTGCCGTATCGACGCATTGCGAAACGCAATGGTTATCACCGTTTGTCGAATGGTCAAAGGAACCTTAGTGTATGAAAAGGAACGTTAGTGTATGAAAAGGAACCTTAGTGTATGAAAAGGAATGTTAGTGTATGAAAAGGAACCGTAGAACTCATCCTTATATTTTATTACAATGACCCACAGTGTAATAAAATAACATAATAATATAAAGACAATGACGGACAGGTTATTTACCACCGAAAATTTAGATGAATATAGACAAAACCCCGATATTCAAAACGCCCTATACGGTGTATCTTTATTAAACCACGATGAATTTATGAATTGGTATTCGCCGCCACAAATTAGGTTGGGCGAACGCAAAGGCAGATTAGCCGAGACCCTACCCTCTCGTCTTCCTGACATAGAGATAATCCATCGGATTTCAAAAGATACCATGAGAACTTTGGCCAATTCGGTTTGTGAACAGAAAATTGGTCGCGATTACGGAGAAACTGCCATAGACAACCTTACTGAACATGGTTTCGATTTACTGGTTGCCGTTGCGCCAGACCACGAAGAATTAAATCTCCGAATAACCACTGGCACAAAGGGGCTAGCGAATCGAAAAATAAACCATATTTTGGGATTTATTATTGTTGAAAAGGGTGAATGTAATCAATACCCCGAAGAATTTTGTGTCAACTTGATTTGCGCTCGTGCCGAACCCCTATATAAAAAATTTACAGGCGACCCACATGAACGCCAGCGTGTGAAGGGTTCCCTCCTCATGGGTGCGTATTTATACTGTTCGAAAAAGCAAGGAAAGCAAATGGGTATTTTAGAACTGGCGGACGGATATAACAATGTGAGTGGTTTTATTTCATATACGAAAATGGGGTTTGCGGTCAATAAGGCATTATATGGATATCACTGTTTCGCATTATGTGAGAATTTACCCATGACCGTTTCTCTTCCCGATACAACCTATGAGCAAATCATAGGTAGGGCAAGTGGTAAATCTCCGTTATCCAAGGCCGTATTGAAACAGCTTGACCCTACTGGACTTTCGCTTTTATTGCCGAAAAATCGCATTCAAACCGACCGACAGAAAAAAGTGGCCATATTATGTAATTTGCTCTATAAAATGCCTCATATTATGAACTTGAGTTGTAGGTTACATTCTAAAAACGATAAGGAAGAGGTGGAAATGTTGTTTACAACTAAGGAGGAGATAAGAAAAGAAAAAAGTGACACGACAAAAAGACAGCGTGCGTTGAGTGAGGGTGAAATAGATGAATCAGAGACAATTATTGTCGCACCATCGTTGGAAGAGATAGTGGCGAAGTTAGAAGATAAAAAAGCTATGTTAATTGAATCATTTGAATTTCCGGAACAAGTAGTCGAACAGTTAATCGAACAAGAGCCGGATGATGAGTTGCTATTTATCCAAGCGCAGGCTATCAAAGCTAATAAAACAAAACGCAAACGCACCCCATTATTGATGGATGAATCAGATGATGAAGGAAAAATGTATGTGGGATTGGGCAAAAGAATGGACAAAAGAATGGGCAAAAGAATGGACAAAAGAAAAGATAAAGGAACCAAAAAACGTAAATATGCGAGTCGGTCTAAGAGTCAATCTAATAGTCGGTAAGCCACTAAAAAAGAACGTTTATATGATGTTTAAATAAGGCATATAAACGTAATGATAATGATATAATAATCTACCAACTCTATATAGGATGGATAACGCCACAATATGGAATTTAATTGATACTTATTTTCAAGATAATCCGCAAGCTTTAGTAAGACACCACATTGATTCTTATAATGACTTCTTTAAACACGGCATCTTCCAAATATTCAAAGAGAAAAATCCCATACGCATCAATACGCGATTCGACCCCGCGATAAACGACTATCGTTCCCAATGCGTTATTTATTTTGGTGGCAAAAACGGCGATAAAATCTACTTTGGTAAACCTGTCATATACGACGATGCCAATGCCCACTATATGTATCCTAACGAAGCTCGTTTAAGGAATATGACCTACGGAATGACCATCCATTATGACGTAGAAGTTGAGTTTATCAAGATTTTACATGAAGGTGAGCGACCAAATGTAGTCGGCATCGATGAAGCCGCCATGTTAGGCGGTAATATGCCCGGTCTATGGGAAGACGGATTAAAGCATAATTTTAAAGAGGATAAATTATCGGTGCTAAGAGAGCGCGATGAAGATAAGAAGAGAATACGTGCCGAGACGGGCGGATGGTCAGATTCGGTAGGCGCTGTTTCCGATAGTGATGAGGAGGAAGTTGCTGGCGAGTCTAGCGCAATGGCTAACGGTGGTGCCCCCACGAAACGCCGTCGTAAGAAGCAACTCGATATCGATATGACGCCCGCCGAACTAGCTCTTATTAAAGAGGCCACCGAGCAATCCATGGTTTCAGAAAACATCCAAAAGACGACCATGACATTAGAAAAAATATACCTAGGCAAATTCCCCATTATGTTACAATCCAATTATTGTATATTACACGGCCTGCCCAAAGAAATCCGTCATACGATGGGCGAATGTTTAAATGACATTGGTGGCTACTTCATCATCGACGGCAAAGAGAAAACGGTAGTCGCCCAAGAAAAGTTCGGTGATAATATGTTATATATTCGCGAATCGGGTGACGATAAATACTTATATTCCGCCGAGATTCGCTCCGTATCCGAAAATGTTTCCAAGCCCATTCGAACCTTATCAGTAAAAATCGTAGCACCCACGAAGAGTTTTACGAACGAAAACATTGTCGTGAATATCCCCAACGTAAGAAAACCCATACCCCTCTTCATCGTATTTCGTGCGCTAGGTATTATTTCGGATAAACAAATTATTACCACGTGCCTTTTAGACTTGGAAAAATACGACTCCATGATTGATTTATTCGTGCCGTCCGTTCATGACGCAGGGGGTATAATGACACAGCGCAATGCTCTTAAATTCATCGCCACATTTACCAAGGGTAAAACCACAGCACATGCCCTAGAAATATTGGCCGACTACGTATTCCCGCATATTGGCGAGATGAATTTTACTCAAAAGGCCTATTATTTGGGATATATTACGTTACGCTTGCTTTCGGTATATAAAGGGCTCGAATTACCCACCGACCGAGATAACTTCCGCTATAAACGCATAGAATTAGTAGGTAATTTGGTATACGACCTATTCCGCGAATATTATACCATACAACAGCGCCAAATACATTTGGGTTTTGAGGAAAAGATTCATTATAACCGCGCTATGTATGAGGATAACCTCCCTGAATTGATCCGTCAGAATTATAAGAGCATTTTCAGTGAGAGGGCAGTAGAAATCGGGTTTAAAAAGGCATTCAAAGGGAACTGGGGGTCGCAAACACATACGAAACGCATCGGTATAGTTCAAGATTTAAACCGCCTTTCGTTTAATTCGGCGCTCAGTCATTTACGTAAAACCAATTTGCCCTTAGATGCGAGTGTTAAATTAGTGGGCCCTCGTGTCCTACATAATACACAGTGGGGCTTTTTCGACCCCATCGATACTCCCGATGGTGGAAATATCGGCCTTCATAAACATATGGCTATTATGTCCTATGTAACCCAGGGGTATTCGAGAGAGCATATTATTAAATGGTTACGCGAAAACATATCCGATGTGAAATTATTAGAGGAATGCTCGCCGCAAATCCTATCCGCGATGTCAAAGATTATTATAAACGGATATTGGGCCTTTGTGACGAACCAACCCACCGAAGCCGTCGAAAAAATAAAACTTTTCCGTCGTAATGGCCTGCTTCCTGTATATACCAGTGTTACTTTTGATATTAAACAAAACACGGTATTCATATATACGGATGCGGGTAGGATATGCCGTCCTATATTCTATAAAGATACCGAGACGAATAGAATGTCATTTCAGAGCGGGGCCAACCAAAAGCGGTTGAAGGACAAAGTTTCGCTTACGTGGAACGAATTAATAACGGGATTTAATAAGAAGAAAGACGAGGGGTTTCATCCAAATAATTATAAAATATATGGGCTGACTGAACTTTATGATGTCGCGATGCCAGCCGAAGCGACTGAGGATACTGTGTCGAATCCGGCCAAAATGAAAAAGTTTTTGGATGATAAGGCCATGTTGGACTATATTGACCCCAACGAGACCGAAAACGCCCTTATTGCCATGAATATGGAGGAATTAAACGGTTCCAAGTCCGAATTTTATACTCATATGGAACTTCATGAATCCACCATATTCGGTATGATGTGTAACTTAATCAACTTCCCCGAAAACAACCCCGCCACACGTAACTCATTCTCTTGCGGCCAAAGTAAACAGGCCTGCTCTATGTATCATACAAACCATCAAGTGCGTATGGATAAAACGGGCGTGGTTTTAGTCAACGGACAAGTCCCTCTCGTAAAAACGCGATATATGGAACATATTAATAACGAGGGTAATCCCTATGGCGAAAACACGATTGTGGCGATTATGTGTTATACTGGATATAACGTGGAAGACGCTATTTTAATTAACGAAGGGTCGTTAAAACGCGGTCTGTTTAGAACTACGTATTATAGCACGTATGAGGCGCACGAAGAGAAGAGCAAATCGGAAGGCGGAAGCATCCAAAAAACGTTTACCAATATAGAATCCGACGCGACGGTGGTTCATACCAAGCCCGGCTATGATTACAGTAAATTGGATAAATATGGTATTATTCGCGAAAACACGCCCATCGACGATAAAACGGTTCTTATTGGATTATGCTCTAGTATCGCGAGTGTTCCGGATGTGAAAAGTGATATGTCGAAGACGCCGAAGAAGGGTCAATTAGGTATTGTGGATAAAGCGTTTATTACGGATGGCGAAGAGGGTCACCGCATTGCCAAAGTGCGTATCAGAGAGGAGCGAATTCCGAATATAGGCGATAAGATGGCATCGCGAAGTGGACAAAAGGGCACGATTGGTCTCGTCATACCTGAATATGATATGCCTTTTACGAAAGAAGGTATCCGCCCCGATATTATCGTAAATCCACACGCACTACCTACCCGCATGACTATAGGGCAGTTAGTAGAATGTATTACGGGGAAGGCATCGGCGATGTATGGTGGATTTGCCGACTGCACGGCCTTCAATAATAAGGGGTCGAAGATAGGGTTTTTCGGCGAGATGCTTACTAAGGAGGGCTACCATTCGAGTGGAAATGAAGTATTATATAATGGAATGACGGGAGAGCAAATCGAGACGGAGATTTTCATAGGACCCAACTATTATATGCGTTTGAAGCACATGGTGAAAGATAAGATTAATTATCGCGCATTGGGTCCCCGAACTGCTTTGACGAAGCAGCCGGTAGGCGGCCGCGCAAATGATGGTGGGTTACGTATTGGCGAAATGGAACGCGATTCGATTATTTCGCATGGCGCGGCGTATTTCTTGAAGGAGTCCATGATGGAGCGGGGAGATAAGTATTATATGGCGGTTTGTAATAAGACGGGAATGTTGGCCATTTATAATCCTGCCAAAAATATGTTTATGAGCCCTATGGCGGACGGGCCTTTGCGTTATGTCGGTTCTCTAGACGGGAAAGATATGAATATAGAAAACGTTTCCAAATATGGTCGTGATTTTAGTGTGGTTTGTATTCCTTATACATTGAAACTTTTGATTCAAGAATTACAGACGATCAATATTCAAATGCGGTTAATTACAGAGGATAATATTGAGCAGTTAGAGAACCTGTCGTATTCTAAAAATATCGAGGTTTTGATGAATAAAACGGGAATAACGGCGAAAGATATTATTAGTGGCATCAACAGGGAAATAATGGCGGAAACCGAAAAGCGCGGCGTTTTTGCCAAACCGGAGAGTATAAGCACACCGGTCGTAGAATCTATACAAGACTTACCAGGTCGTCCATACAAGGATATCGAGGCAGAATACGGATTTTTCGAGACGGGCCAAACGCCCAAGCCGAGCCCATCGCCGACTTATCCAGAAGGTGTTTCTCCTGCTTATGAGCCAAGCGAATCCAGTGAGCAGCCTGGGAACATCAGTAGCCCGGGATATAATCCGAATGAGCCTTATATATACTCGCCGCATTCGCCTTTATCACCTCCACCCCCGGGACAGCAAGTAGGCGGAGGTTCCATATTAGATGTATTATCAGAGCAGGCACAGACATTCCGTGTAGGAGAGCCGGTTTTATATAGAGGAGGCGGACAACACGATGCGAGCCGTTTATGGACGATTACGCATATTGGGGATAAGTTTATCAAAATAGAGCCGCAAGTAACAGATGGATTAAGCCCGGAGGATGATATCAAAATAGTAACGGCCATGGATATTTATAGACCCAATGATTTTTCGTATACTCAACAAGACCCTTACGGTCAAACTTCTTTCCCCGGGATAGCTCAATCGCCCATGTTTACAGGAACCCCCGCCATTAATTTTGCGCCGGTAATTAAGATTGTGAACGATGGAAATGATTTTTCTACGGAACCTTTACAAGGCACTAGTCAAGGCTCTAGCCAAGACCTAGTAACGAGCCCCAATGAATCGATTAAAACCGATTTTATAAATAGGATGAGTATCACGAAAGAAGACAAAACCGAAGACGACGGGAACGTTTCAGGTAAGATAGATTTCAATAGGTTGGTCATAAAGAAACTATAGAGGGGAACCGTAGGTAACCTTCGGGTTCCTCCGGAGTTCCTTCGGAGTCCCTTCGTTCGCTTCGCATACCCATCCCTTATCTTAGCTGGGATACAATACACAATTATCCCAGCCAAGAAAGGGAAGGGGTTGAAGGGGAAACCGTAGGTTTCCCCTCAAAAATTGAATCATCCATAACAATATAAATAGTAGATAACAATATACACTATTTATATAACAAAGCAACATGTCGGTCACCAGTAATCGCATTTTAACCATTTATAAATCACGCACTACATTGATGGAGCTGTTATTTACACAAGGTTACGACGTCGAGGAATACGTCGGATTTAGTATTAACGAAATCGACGCCATGTATAATAATGCGCAATTGGATATGTTGGTTACCCATAAGGAAACGAAGCAAAAGACCTATGTCAAATACTATCTTACGGCAAAACAGATTCGCCCCAGCAATTTAGACGATGTAATTGAAGACCTATATTCTATTGAAAACGTATTGACTAAGAAAGACAACCTTATTATTGTAACAGAAGACGAGCCGAACGATACGATTACGGCAAAGATGAAGTATCTGTATGACCACGATGGGGTTTTCGTCGTAATTCATAATATCAATCGCCTTCAATATGATATTACCCGCCATAGGTTGGTTCCTAAGTGTGTCATTCTATCTGATGCCGAAGTAGAGGCGATGATGGCGAAGTTTAATGTGAAGACACTCAAGCAGCTACCTGAGATTTCTAGGTTCGACCCGCTCGCACTTGCCTTGAGTGTTAGGCCGGGGCAAGTATGTGAGTTTATGAGGGAAAGTGCCACAGCGATGCATTATAAGTATTATAGGGTATGCATATGAGCATGACTCCGAAAGATACCTTGAATTTGCTTCACATACCACCCGCCCTTCTTGTCTAGTCATATAGTAAAGGAGTCTATAAAAAACATGCCAACGAATACTTTTACCTCAAATAACGTAATTGTAGGGTTTTCGCCCAATGATTTTTTTTATTACCAAGCACAGCATGAAAATTTAATGCCAAAGAACGACAATGACTTCGATGGCTCATGTAACGCATTAAAAATGAACGACGCAGGGTGGGATTTAAGCTGTAGTCAAATCCATTTTACAGATAATAGTTATAACTGTATAGCTAAGGAGTTATGTAAGAATAAAGATAAAGTAAAAAAAATATCGCAAATTCAAACGGTTCATTCGGGTTCCGACGAAAAATATTTAGACACAACGAGTAAATATACGAATAGTTTTACAGATACCATAAATTTAAGCATTGGTATTGTCGTGTTGGCTATATTCATATTACGGAACAGAAATGCATAATATATAGTATTATAATATACACGAAAATACAATACTATATATATGTCCGAGGGTCAAACTATACCCGCTAATGACGGGAAAGAAGGAGTTTATGTATATGGCGGAATTGTAAATCATAAGGACATCCGAACGTCCGGAGGAATGTGGTTAAGTGGAAATATAAACGACGCGAATGAAGTTCTTAATAAAAGCATAAAACAGATGAATTCTTGGCAAACTACCGTGTTTACAAATCGACCTAATATCATGTTTATTTACATGAATCCGTCGTGGAAAAATAGATGGATATGCTACTACGGGACTACACATGACCCTCATAATAAAAATTTTTTTAATGTAAAAGCGAATGGCTCTTTTAAACTAGGAATCAACAGCCCTCAACTTCAATTATTTATATTACATCACCCTACTGCGCGTGATTTTCCAGCGACCCCATTAAAAACCCAAATAACGAGCAATTCATTCAACGTCGGTTCGTATCATAGTTTCGAGGACAATTTTAGAAACGGGAAATACTTATTCTCGGCTTCGTCTACGGAAAAGAGTTTTGGCTCGGTCGCGATAGAACCGTGTCATGCCTTTAATCACAACGGGCGTAACCAAAAAGCATGGTTTTCTAGTGGAACCGCGGCATCTGCCTTCCCGCAATATAATGTGGGGTTAAACAACGGTTATAGTCAAGCGCCGTATGATGAAAAAGGAATTTATCAAGGCGGGGGAGGGTGTGGCAATATGTGGACCACGATTGATGTAGGAAAGGCTTCGCATCCAGGAGAGTGGCTTCAAATACAATTACCTTACACTTTACACTTAAAACGCTATAAATTAGTAACCAACGCGAGGCGATATGTAGTATTCGGGTCTAACGATGGGAAAATATGGAGGAATTTGGGCGAGAAAACTACGACGGGGCCATTAAATGATATGAGCGAAGAGCATCTAGTATATACGAGAGAGAGCTTTACCTATTTTAGATTCGTAGTTAAAGAAATACATAGACATATGCCTGCTCCGGCATGGACATCCTTTTCGGAATTTAAAGACATACGTGGCGTCGGAGTATTCCAATTCTCTTTAATAGGCACACATGGCCAAAGTAGCGGACACCATGAATATTTTCAGAATATAAGCAGTAGCGCTGCTGTATACGAAGGTCTCGATAATATCTATTCGCAAGAGACCAAATTATTATCCGATTTAACTGATTTCAACCAAAAATACACGGCATATATCGACTGCTCCCTATCTAATTGTTCAACCTTTTCGCAGAAAAAGGCCGATATGGAAAAAGCCTATAATTTAGTTATAAATACGGATATACCCAATGTGAATTCGGCGATGCCTTCGGGCGGATTAACCCCTGCGCAATATGACGCGTCCTTCGCCAGTTTAGTAGCGACTCATGATAACGTAGTAAAATTAAGAAACGAATTGGACGTAAAAATGAAAGAGCTGAACCATGACAAAAACACCAAATACTCCGACTTTAAGGGTAACTATGATTCTGCCATATATACGAATATATTAGTGACTGTTTTAGCGACAACGATAATATACTTTACGTTTACGAAGTTATAGATACGCACTTCTACGGAAACAATTACGTCGATAAATTTGTTATGATAATATAGATACATATTATGACAACAGTAATACAGGTTTTACCATTACCAAATAATACAAAGTTGACCGACAAAACTACCGCGGTGAGCGGGTTAAATTACGATAATAGTAATCCTAGTTATACACCCAACGGAAGTTATATAGCGTCTTCGTCCTCTTATTCTAATCATCGAAACAAGGTCTATAATATTTTTAATGGGACGACTACGAATCCGTGGAAGAGCGACTTTTTTCAAAACCCCGATTATAATGATAATACTTTTGCCAATCCCAAATATACGCAGCACCCATATAGTGGCGAAACTCCGTCGACGTATCAAGGTGGAGGTAATGTAAAATCGAAATATACCACTGTGGTCGGCAGTGGTTATAACGCATCAAACCATCTCGGAGAATGGGTTCAAATACAATTACCTTACAAAATCTACTTGTATCGTTATAGTTTATTAACTCCCGAACTACCGAGTGGCGTGAATTCGTTTCCTAAGAAGTTTATCATCGTAGGGTCGAATGACGGTAATGCGTGGGATATAATTCATATACGCGACTATAAAAAAATCCCACAATGTAATGGAAACCCGATTATATATAATTTAAATACTATTAATAACTATTCTTATTTTAGATTAGTGGTGACCGAGGTTGCCGATAGGCAAACTATAGCGGCCATAACACAATGGAATATATTCGGAACCATACGCCAAACTAAAAACAAAGAAATGTTTAGTAATATACAAGAGGGATTTTACGGGGCTAGCCATATAACGGGTAGCGCTACGACTATAGAAGGCGCGGCAACTATAACCAGTCCAGATATATCGATAGGAGGCCCCTATCCCGGTAAATATATAGACGGAACATGCGTTGACGAAAACGGTAATTCTACATATACCGATTATCAGACCTCTATAGATGCTCTACGTAGAAATTATCCAAAATGCCAGGGATTAACCAAAGAAACGCGTTATGTAAAAGTAACACCTCCATCGAGCTGTGCCATTATGACCATGCCCGGATTAGTAACCACCGATGACATAAAAGTGGGTGGAGGGTCGCTCTCCCTCGATGGCACCCCTGTCCAATACGTTACCTTACCGCCTATACAAACAACCAATTCGGGATTAACCTTCTCTTTATGGTTTAAATCGAATTATAATGGAACATGGACAAGGTTATTCGATATCGGAAATGGACCAAACAAAGACAATATTCTTATGGCGATTAATGATAATAGATTAATAGCATGGACGCCCAATGATTCAAAATGGGTGAGCAATACGAAAATAAATAATAATGTATGGCATCATGTGGCTTGGACGATGAGCGCGGGCGACAATAATGCTCGCGGAACATGGAAATTCTATTTAGATGGGTCATTGGTAAATTCGAGCTCCGGTGTTTTACCCCCTGCCGTTACGCGCACCAAGGCTTATTTTGGCAAAAGTAATTGGGTCAATGACCCTAATTATAATGGAAAAATGACTGAATTTAGAATGTATCGTAGTGAGTTATCGAGTGATAATATATCGTTTTTATATAAATTCCCTAATCTTCCGGGTTACGATGATATAGACGAAACAAAATACGATATAATAAAAGAGCCTTATCTGTATTATTCGTTTGACCCATCGACTGTCACTAAAGGCACGGGAATTAATAGCATCAATGCGCCAGTAATAAAAAAATCTATTCATTATACATTAAGGCAAACAAATCATTTAATGAATTTTTCGGATACGGCTTATGGAAATAAAATAAATTCGGTTGATAGTCGCGGCGAGCCGGTCCAAACATGGGTAGGCAAAGTATCGGCATGGAATACTATAAAAAGCACCGCAGAATCCTTCCATACCATAGCCGACATAAGTAACTCGGAAATTGGCCCATTGAATAAAGCATCTGTAGATTATAACACATTATTGGCGAAAATAAATAATAGATATCGCGATATATCCGGTAACGTGAATTTAATTACTAATTCGCAAGGTAGCGGAGTAAGGGATATTATGGTGGCGAATGACCGATATGATTATGCTGCGGGTCATTTAAATGTTATTCATAAAAAACCCGAGTTACAAGATGGCATGAAAGAAGATTCCATTACTATGTTATCGCAACAAAATAGCGTTTTTATTTTAGGCACGATTTGTTCGACGGCTCTACTCATATTGGCCATAACTCTCGCCAGCGAGTAAGATTGTATATTTAGTAGTAAAGCCCCGCTATTATATCATTGTATAATATATCTATACAATGACATCTTATT
>Ga0114960_10002241_pt1 | contig 15190 bp, 15 predicted proteins | sample C_130625_MF_Meta_FD_92637 | JGI IMG/M metagenome (GOLD analysis project Ga0114960, IMG submission 92637) | Freshwater microbial communities from Lake Croche, Canada to study carbon cycling - C_130625_MF_MetaG | ecosystem: Environmental > Aquatic > Freshwater > Lake | place: Lake Croche, Canada... | reverse complement strand
GGTGATCGCTTCGAACCACCAGCGCTATTGCGCAAAATGGTGGCTGACGGCAAACTGGGTCAAAAGAGTGGTGAGGGTTTTTATAAATGGGAGAAGTAACTTCAGTTGAACCATGGCGTGAGATTGCAGCGCGCTTAAGTAACTGGGGACGCTGGGGTGTGGCTGATGAAAAAGGCACCCTAAATTTCATAACACCAGCAGTCGTCGCACATGCTGCAACTCTTGCTCGCACTGGAAAAGTTTTTGCAATGGCAATTCCGTTTGATGAGACCGGACCACAAGATGGAAAAATAAGAACGAACCCAATGCGCTTTATGCGCGAGACAGGCCATAGCGATCAAGGCTATAAAGGGGTTTTTCGTTATGCCGATGATGTAGTTTTCATGGCCTTGCAATCAGCTTCGCAATGGGATGCTCTTGCGCACGTGCACTACGATGGAAAACTTTTCAACGGATTTTCAATTGATACCATCGACGAACATGGTGCCCAGCACGGTGCAATTACAAATTTAAATCCAGGGGTAGTTTCACGTGGAGTGTTAATTGATGTTGCTGGTTATAAAAAAGTTGACTGGCTAGAAAAGGGTTACGCAATTTCTCCAGAAGAACTAGAAGAAGTAATCGCTCATCAAGGTGTTGAAATTAAAAGTGGTGATGTGTTATTGATCCGAACCGGCTGGCGCAATCGATATACCCACGATTTAGATAAGGCAGCATTTAAAGCTGGCGAGCCCGGTCTATCAATTCGAACTTTAGATTGGTTAGCCAAGAACGAGATAGCGGCGGTAGCAAGTGATAATTATGCAGTTGAAGTAATCCCACCGGAATATTCTGATCAAGACCTGCCATTTCATTTAATCGCGATCCGTGACATGGGGATGCCGTTAGCCGAGATCTTGGATTTTGAGACTTTAGCTAAGGATTGCGCCGACGATGGGGTTTATGAGTTTCTCTTTGTCGGGGCGCCACTGCCTTTTACCCGCGGCGTAGGCTCACCAGTTAACCCAATCGCAATTAAGTAGTTGTAAGTCGTCAATTCCGACATTTCGGACATTTAGAAGTTAGTAGCGAAAAGCTCTTTATAACGGTTTTAGGCTCAAATTCGTTATCTAGAAGTGATTGACATCGGCCAAAATCAAACTAACGTTCGTATGGTAAGTGTCAGACCAACTACGGTTGAGGCGACACGAGCAGGCTCTCAAATCGAGATCCGTATGGGTAATTCTTGGAAAGGAATTGCGTAATGAAGAAACTAACGCGTGGGCTAGCAGTTTTAGCTGCAACTGCACTCCTTGTTGGAGTCAGTACCACCTCATTCTCTGCTGACCTAGTAGTTGTTAAGTCTGGCGACAAGTGTCCAACAATTGGCACTCTTGCTAAGAACGCTCAAGGCGGAACCATGATCTGTACAAAGGTTTCGGCAAGTGCGAATATTTACAAGGTAAAGACAACAGCTGGTCCAAAGCTAAAAATCGGTATTGTAATTCCTCAGAGCGGTGTTCAATCACCTGAAGGAAATGAAGCACGTCGTGGCTACGAAATGGCACTTCAAGATTTTGGTAACAGTGCTGGTGGTCGTCCAATTGAACTATTTTATGGTGACGCTATGACCACACCTGTTGCAACTTCTGAAACTATTCGCCTTATCACTCAGAAGAAAGTTGAAATGTTTGTTGGGTCATACTCAACCGGTATCTCACTAGGTGTACGCGATGCGGCTGCTCGTTACGACAAAACTTCAGTTGAAGTTCTTGCGATTACAGACTCACTAACTACAGCTGGTGCAACCAACTACTTCCGTGTTGGACCTCGCGCAGTTGACTTTGCTAAAGCATCTGCTGAATTCATTGGTTCAGACTTAGTAAAGAAGACTGGCAAAAAAGTATTCCTCGAAGCTGAAAGTGGTCTCTACGGAACTTCAGTTTCTGATACTCAAAATTCGCTTCTGACAGATGCAGGCATGACTGTTGGTCGTGGAAAGCACAGCTATTCAGCAACAGATGTAACAGATTCAGTTCTGGCTGCAAAAGCTTTCAATCCAGATATCTGGGTGATCACTAGCTACCTTGCTGCAGATACTCTTTTCTTAAAGACAGCTGATGCACTTAACTTCCACCCTAAGGCAATTCTTCTAGTAGGTGCTGGCGATGCTAAGTCACTATTCGATGCAGTTGGCGCAAAAGCTGCCACTGGCGTAATGGTTCTGGCTTACACAACACCTCTGGTTAATCCAACCTTCGCTCCTGGAATTTCAAAGTTCTGGGCAGCATATGAAGCTAAATTCGGAGTTAAGCCACTAGGAACTGTTGCTAGTACTGCTTACAGCGGCATGACCGCAACACTTCGTATGATCGATGCAGCTGGAGGCAAGGTTGATCCAACTAACTTTGGCGCAGCCGCAAAGACGATCACAATTCCTATTGGTGGTCAGCCAAACGGCTTCGGCATCAAGATGGACGAGAATCGTCAAAATACAGCTATCCGTTTGCTCGCAGTTCAGTGGCGTGCAGATGGAACTGTTCCAGCAGTTTGGCCAGATGCAGCACAGCTGCCAGGTCAAGCTGTGAAATTAGCAGGCTAATACAAAATAAGTAGTTACGCCTTAACTGGCTAACTCTGAGGGATATTGGCTCCTTGGGCATCGTCGCCCAAGGAGCCAATTCTTCGAAATTGCCTATTTAAAATTTGATAGTTTTAAGTAATTATTGGCTTTAGAAAAAATAAGAATTCAATTTTAGAGAAATAGGAATAAATGGATCTCGCAATTGTCTTAAGTTCGGGATTGCTAATTGGTGGAATCTACGCCTTCATTGCTATCGGTTTAAATTTAATCTTCGGAGTTATTCGGGTAGCTAACTTCGCCCAAGGTGAATTTGTAATGCTTGGCATGTTTGTTACTTATCTAATTCAGACTAATTTCCATATTGATCCATACATCTCGGCATGGGCAATCGTTGCTCCAATTGGTTTTATTTTTGGAGCGCTGGTTTATATAATCGTGATCCGTCGTTTACTTGATGATCACTACATGCAGATGTTCGCAACTTTTGGCCTAATCTTTGTATTCCAAAATCTAGTTCTATCACTGTCACGAGGCGAAGCCAAGCAAACAAAATCGGTCGCCGCCGGTAAGACAATCAAGGCATTTGGCTTAGATATCAGCATTCCAAGACTTATTGTGCTGCTAGCCGCAATGGGAGTTGCCTATTTACTTATGCAATTCTTGAACCGCACTATCGTGGGCACTGCGATGCGTGCAGTTGCCCAAGACCAGAAAACCTCAACGTTGATGGGCATCAATACCAATCAGATCTATATTTTAACTTTCGGTATTTCGGCCGCACTCGCCGCTATGGCAGGTGCGCTGCTTACGCCAAGTTATGCAGCTACTACAGAGATCGGTTTTGGATTTATTCTGCCGGCTTTCGCAGTTGTGGTGCTGGGCGGGCTGGGTAGCGTAAAAGGTTCGTTAGTTGGTGGAATTTTAGTTGGCGTAATTGAAGGTTTAGCTGGCTATCTATTAGATCCACAACTAAAACAAGCTGTTTGGTTCACATTGTTCTTAATAGTTCTGGTAATCCGTCCAAACGGCTTATTCGGTAAATCCGTGAAGGGTGGAATGCTCGCATGACTCTAGATCTTGAGAATACTTCGCAAAAAACTACCCTGAAATCTCCCCTTAAATCTTGGGGTGGCTTTGTAGTTGGAATGTTAATCCTAGGAATTATTTCAAAACTTATTTCGGCAGATGGTTACTACAACTCGTTGGCAAATGCTGGTTTCCTATTCGGTGGGCTAGCAACAGCCTGGAACATTCTGGGTGGCTATTGTGGCCAGTTCTCCTTCGGCCATGCAGTCTTCGTTGGAATTGGCGCTTATAGCGTCGCGCTAACCAAAACTGATCATAATTGGGGAACCATTCCAGGAATTATTCTGGGCATCATGATTTCGATAGCTGTCGCTATGGCTATTTCTTGGCCGCTATTTAGATTACGCGGCTCCTTTTTTGCAATCGGAACTTTAGCTTTCTCGGAAGTAGCTTTATCCCTTGCTATGTATTTCACTTGGACTCACGGCGCTCTGGGTGTTCAGATTCCATTTGAGCGGTTACCAATTGTTGATCAAAAAGTTTGGTTAATAGTTTTCTTTGTTTATTTGGTCTTCTGCATGGGAACTTCACTATTCCTAATTCGTGGTCGTATTGGTTATTACATGATTTCTGTGCGCGATGATGAAGCAACTGCAGCAGCATCTGGAATCAATCCATTGACTATCAAGACCATCGCATTTGCAATTAGCGCAGCGCTTACGTCTCTGGGTGGCTCGCTCTATGTTCTCTATTTAGGAAACTTAGATCCGCGCGCGTTCTTAAGCACGCTGGAAATTGGCGCTTTCATTCCACTGTTAGCTCTAATTGGTGGCCTAGGAACTGTGGTTGGCCCACTATTGGGTGCGCTTTTCTTAGAGCCTGGTCAAACATATCTTCGTGGTCAGTTTGCCGGTTCGTTGGCAGGCATCTCGCAAGGAACTGTCGGAATCATTCTAATTTTGGCAGCACTTTATTTCCGACATGGATTCTGGGGTGCGATACAAGGGTTAGCTAGACGGTTGCAAAGAATTTCGAAAGGGGCAAGCAAATGAGTAACACTCCCCTATTAGAAGTTTCAAACGTTACAAAGCAATTCGGTGGTCTAGCTGCTGTTGGTGGAGTTTCCTTAAAAGTTCGCAAAGGCGAAATTATGGGAATCATCGGACCAAACGGCGCAGGTAAGACAACGCTATTTAATTTAATCTCTGGCCACTTAGATGTAACTGCTGGAAATGTTTCAGTTAATGGCCAAGATGTAACTCAGGTCGGGCCAGCTCGTCGAGCAAACAGTGGTTTAGGTAGAACTTTCCAAATCGTTCGCCCAATCCCATCTCTTACTGTGCTTGAGAATGTAATGGTCGGTGCATTTGCTTCGCATCGCAATCGTAGGCACGCCGAAAAGCATGCTTGGGAAACGTTAGAGCGAGTAGAACTAACTCATCGTGCCTTAGTTTCGGCTAAGTCTCTTACATTGGCAGATCGCAAACGTCTTGAAGTAGCTCGCGCAGTAGCCGGGAAAACCGAACTGCTAATGCTCGATGAAGTTATGGCTGGTCTTAATCCAACTGAAGCAGATCGCGCGATTGAAATGATTAAGCGATTACGAAATGAAGGACTTTCGGTTCTTTTCATTGAACATAACCTAAAGGTAGTTAGAGCTCTAGCTGATCACGTTTTGGTTATTGACTATGGCTTACCAATTGCCGAAGGCACTCCGACCGAAGTTTTGGCCAATCAAAAAGTAATTGAAGCTTATTTAGGTGTAAAGAAGGCGGCAAAATGAGCGAGGTAATTCTTGACATAAGTAACTTGACTTCAGGATACGGTGACCTGCCAGTACTTCATGAGGTCTCACTTAGCGTTAATAAAGGCGAGATTTACTCGATTTTAGGAGCCAATGGCGCCGGTAAAAGCACTCTGCTAAATACGTTAGCCGGAACCGTAAAGGCAAATTCGGGTGCAATCAATTTTAATGGCGTCGACCTAGCAAAAGTTAAGCCTCATAAAATTGCTGAGAATGGTTTGGTCTTGGTTCCCGAAGGACGCAAGCTATTTCCAGATTGCTCAGTAGAAGATAATTTAAAACTTGGAGCTTTCCACTCAGCTGCCCGCAAGGTGGCTAAAGAATCAATTGCAGAAATGTATGAAATGTTTCCTCGACTTGCCGAACGTAAAGATCAGTTAGCCGGATCTCTATCTGGTGGTGAGCAACAGATGTGTGCAATTGCCCGTGGTTTAATGGCAAAACCAAAAATATTAATGCTTGATGAACCTTCCCTTGGTTTGGCGCCAATCGTAGTTAGCCAATTATTTGAATTAATTGCCGGACTACCTGCGCGAGGCTTAACTGTTCTTTTAGTTGAACAAAATGTAGCCGAAGCTCTTGCGCTATCTGCACGAGCCAGTGTTCTAGAACAAGGTCGTTTCACTTTAACTGGTACTGCAAAAGAGCTGCTGAGTAACCCTACGCTTCAAGAAGCATACTTAGGTGTTGCGTAATGGCTAAGGAGCCAATAACTCTACGCCCACTCCCTGCTTGGTCGCGCCGTAAAAATATTTTAAATTTAACACTGGCAAATGATCGCAAGATAACTTCGCCACTAGATGATCGCTTTCTACTTCAAGAAACTCTGCACCGTTACTGTTGGGGTTTTGATGAACGCAATATAGATATGCTCGATGAGGTTTTTGATCTTGAATCGCAATGGGAAGCCATTGTTATGGGCGAGAGCACAGTTGGCCCTTTTGTTGGCAAAGAGCAAGTTTTAGAGTGGCTTGGGCGATTCTGGAATTACCAAAAAGATCAACGTCGTCACATGATTGTTAACTTTATGGTTGAAGAAATGACAGATGATTCTGCAACGGCTCTGGCATACCTACTTTTAAGCGGTTCTAGCTACTCTAAGAGCGCTGTCGAAATCACTGGCTGGTACAAAATAGGCTACAAAAAGCGCGATGGCGTATGGCGAATTCATCGTCTTTATGCTGGTTTTGATGCCCCATTCTGGAAAATGGATATTTCTGAAATGTCACCTGAACTAATTCAGTTATTTGGCGTAACTAAACACATTCCTTCTGAACCAAATTATCCTTAACTTAATCTCCAGCAATCTGGCGAATTAGCGCTTCTTGTCTAACTGAAACAGCTAAGACTCCATCGGCAGTGAACAATTTGCCACTTGCAATTGATCGTGACCCTGAATAGCTTGCGGCTTGTTGTTCGAATAGCAACCAATCATCGGCACGGAATGGGCGATGAAAATGCATCGTGTGGTCTAGTGAAGCGCCAAGTTGTTTTGATTGTGGACTTCGAAGTGGCAAATGTGCGGTACGAGTTAGCGTCAAATCCGTAATATAAGCCAGAGCACAAGCATGCAGCATCGGATCATCGGGTAATTGTTCTTTGGCTTTAAACCAAGTTATCTGATGTGGCGCTGACGGCTCTGGCGAGATCATGGAATTATCTGGCCAGCGAAAATCAATTGGCTCGCGAACTCGTGAGTTAGTGCCAGCTGGCGTGTATTGGATTAATTCACATTCAGCGGCCGAGATAACCGCAGGCATCTGATCTTGATAACTCTGACTATCTTCCTGAATGTGAAAGGAGGAAGTTGAAGTCAGAATTAAACTCGCACCGTTTGCACCATCTTGATAGGCATCTACTCGATAGGTGCTTAGAGATTTACCGTTACGCAATTCAGAAACTTCATAACGAACTTTAAGTTCTGGGTTGCCCGGGCGAAGAAAAAGACAGGAGTAGGAATGAATTCCTCGATTTTCGGGAACCACCAGGGTTGCCGAACGCATCGATTGGGCCGCAACTTGGCCACCAAAAATCCGACCATGAGCACCAGTAAGACAGTTGCCGACGAAGCTATTTTCAGAGTTTTGGGTAACCTCAAGCAGCTCTGCCAGTACCAATTTTTCCACTATGACCCGGCTCTCATTTCTTAATTATATGCCTAGAAACCCTTCCCTACCTACCGTTTGGCATGGTACTTTGCCGCCATGATGAACGATGATTTAGAGCGTGTAGCCATAGTAGCCAGTGCCCAGACCCAACTTCGCAGTGCGTGGGGATCGATGCAGCATGTCGATCTGATCGGGGCAACCGTAAATGACCTCCTAAACGGAAGTGGTTTTAGGATTCAAGATATCGATGTAATTATCGATTGTGGAAGCGACGTATTAGACGGTCGTTCGATCTCTAACTGTGGCTTTCTTGGCGCAATGGGCGCACATCATAAAGAAGAATCACGGGTTGAAGAAGATGGCATCTTCGGGGCAATTTATGGCGCTAATAAAGTAAGTGGCGGATCAGCAGATGTTGCTCTGGTAATTGCTTACTCAAAACCTTCAGAGTCAAGTGTTTCGGGTTATTACTCAACTTTGTCTGAGCCGTTCTATCAACGTCCACTTGGCCTAGATCATGTGAGTGCCGCAGGTTTATTGGCAAATCAATATTTAACTTATTCAGGTGCCACTGAAGAAGATTTGATTACTATCGCATTTGAATCTTGGCGTAAAGCAAGTCACAACAAAGATGTTGAGATGTTAGCAGCGCCTTCACGTGATGATATCGCTCGTGCGGTACGAATTGCTGACCCGCTAACAGCGCCACAGATTTCCCGTAATGTCGACGGCGCAGTAGCAATTTTGATTGCTAAGGAAAGCGTTGCTCGTAAACTTTCTGATAAGCCAGTTTGGATTACTGGAATGGGATCAGCGATAGATAGTCACTATTTGACTGAAAGAGTTCCTGGAAAAATGAAAGCAGCCGAAACCGCAACTAAGTTTGCGCTAAAGAGTGCTGGTATTTCTGACATCAAACAATTTAAATTAGCTGAAGTAGCAGCGACTTCTTCTGCAAACGAAGCAATGGTCGTTGAGGCTATGGGCTTTGCTGAATTTGGTAAAGCAATCAACTGCTATGGCGAAAACTCAGCAGTTTCAATTAACCCTTCAGGTGGGGCGATTCCAGCAGATCCAATCATGGCTACTGGTTTAGTTCGTCTGCACGAGGCCTATAAGCAGCTAAGTGGTGGTTATGGTGAAGTTAAGTTTGATAAAGCAATTGCGCATGGCGCAGGCGGTCTAGGCATGCAGAATCACTGCGTCTTTACATTGGAGGCATAAGCCATGAGAAATGTTGCAATTCTTGGTACCGGGCAAACTAACCATGCTCGTCGCCGTACTGATGTTTCAACTATCGGACTTTCTCGTGAAGCGGTATTGCGCGCACTAGAAGATGCTGATTTAACTATGGATGATATCGATAGCGTTGTCGTATGCTCTGGCCCAGTGCTCTTTGCGGCAGTTAACCAACCTGAAAAATGGTTAGCTGATGCAATTGGTGCACGAAATAAGCCAGTTGTTCGAGTTACGAGCGGTGGTGGAACTGGATTGGCCGGTGCCCTAGCTGCAGTAAATCAAGTGCGCGCAGGTCATGCCAATCGCGTACTTGTAATCGCATACGACAAACTTTCTGAAGGTGCTTTGCAATATTCCATCTCAACTTTGTATGACCCATTCTGGGGTCGCGAGTTTGCAGTTGGAATCATGGGCTTCTCAGCTGCGTACTGGAAATCCCGTATGGATCTATTGGGACATTCCGAAGAAGCTGCTGCAATGGTTTCAGTTAAGAACCATAAGAATGCACTTCTTAATCCATATGCTCACGTGAAGAAAGAAATCACGGTCGAGGATGTTTTGAATTCCAAGCCACTCTGCTGGCCAATTAAATTACTTGACGTTCCACCTATTTCAGATGGTGCCTGCGCAATTATTTTGGGCAGCGAAGATGCCGCTAAGAAATCTGAAAAACCAGCCTGGATTCGCGGAATGGCTTACTACTGCGAAGCAGAAAATGCGGCTTATCGCTCAATGATTCAATCTGAACCATTAACGATCGCAGCAGCTAAGGTTTACCGCCAAGCTGGCATCACTAATCCACGACGTCAAGTAGATGTTGTTGAAGTACAAGAGCCATATACCTGTTTTGAACTTAGTTACTACGAAGGATTAGGTTTATGTCCATCAGGTGGCGCCGCCGAACTTATGGCATCTGGCGCGACACAAATTGATGGTGATATTCCAGTTAATCCATCTGGTGGTTGCATGGGAGCTAACCCAATTGGTGCCACAGCGCTAATTCGTTTGGCTGAAGTCGCTCAGCAAGTTCGTGGAAAAGCTGGCGCATATCAAATTGAAGGCGCCAAAGTTGGTCTAGCTCAAGCCGGTGGTGGTTGGGCAAACCTTCGTGGAGTTGCTGTCGTGTCTAGTGAGAAAGGGTAATTAATCATGAGCAATAAATTTACTTCCGGAATAGATGACGATGCAGTTCTTGACGTACAGATTAATCTGCCTTACACACTCACAACTGGCAAAGCTGCTGGTTCATTCTTAGTGGCCCTTGATCAGAAAATTATCTTGGGTACTACTTGTGAGAAATGCAAGAAAGTAATTGTGCCTGCGACAGATTATTGTGGAGCTTGTGGTGGCGACAATGTTGGCTTCCTCGAGATGCCACATACTGGAGCAATCACTGCAGTTACTAAAGTTAACGATAAGGTCTTTATTTTCGTTCGCTTAGATGGTGCTGATATTGATCTGCTGCATATTTTCCATGGTGAGTTAAGCGCTGCCAAAGTTGGTGCTCGAGTCACTGCAAAGTGGCCAGAAAGCGTTGAAATCGCTAGCCGCATTACTTCATTAGCTGGTTTCGAATTGGCAACTGATTCAACAGTTGGTACTAGTAAGCCTTTTGCCGGCACCATCGAACCTATTACTGAAATGCCTTACAAATTATCACTGGATTACAAACACTCGTACGGTCCTCACTACGGCCGGATGTTTGATGAGCTAGCTACGAACCAACGCATAATTGGTTCACGCTGCTCAGCCTGTCATAACGTATTAGTCCCACCTCGCGAATATTGCGATGTTTGCTTTGCCCAGACCGATCTTTACAAAGATGTATCTGATTCAGGCAAGTTGCAAGCATTTTCAATTATTAATCTTGAGTTCGTTGGCCAAACTCGCACTCCTCCATATGTATATGGCGAAGTTGTACTTGATGGATCAGCTACTCGCTTGATTCATAACATCGGCGGCTTTGATATCACCAAAGCAAAAGACATTTTGACTATCGGCATGCAAGTTAAAGCTGTCTGGCGTCCGAAAGATCAATGCACAGGTACGCTTGATGACATTGAATACTTCCAGCCGATCTTTGACTAACACCAACTAACTAGCGAATTCGAAAGAAGAAGCAATGAGCAATGTGGAATTCCAGGATCTAACCCTTGCTGTGAATAATGGCGTGGCTACGATTTCCTTAAATCGAGTAGATGCTATGAACTCATTGAACATGAGTTTGAAGGGTGAGCTCACGCGAGCAATCGCTCAAATTGCCCATGATCCTGATGTTCGCGCAGTGCTATTAACTGGAAATGGCAAGGCATTCTCAGCTGGTGGCGATATTGGCGAGATGGCACTAAATACTTCGGTAACTGTCAGCCGTGAACGGTTACAGAAGTTATTGGCCGAAATCTTTATTCCGTTACATGAGTTAGAGAAGCCAACTATCGCAGCTGTTAATGGGCATGCTCACGGCGCTGGGTTAAGTTTGGCTTTGGCTTGCGACATCATCGTGGCTTCCGATGCTGCAGTCTTTTCCTGCGCGTTCTCAAAAATCGGCTTGTTGCCAGATTGTGGTTCGATGTACTTCTTGCCGCGCTTGATTGGCATGAACTTAGCGAAAGAGTTAATTTTCTCTGGTCGTCGATTCTCAGCTGCTGAAGCAAAAGATATGGGAATTGTGAATCATGTTTATGCAGCAGATCAATTGCAAATCGAAGCTAACAAACTGGCGCAAGAGTTCGCTAGTGGCCCAACTAAAGCTTTTGGCTTGGCTAAGAAGATTATTAATCGTTCGCTCGAATCAACTTTGGCGCAGATCGCTGAACTTGAGTCATATGGTCAAGCGACCTTGTATACAACTGAAGACCATAAGAGCGCCAAGGAAGCTTTTGCGAATAAGAGTTCACCTGTTTATCTAGGACGTTAGATGCACAGCTGGGGACTTATTGGGAGTGGTCGAGTAAGTGAACAAATGGCTGCTGCAATTAACAAGTCTTCAGATGCTGAATTAGTCGCCATTTTTAGTCCGACTAAAGCTAACCGAGAGAAATTTGCCGCTAAGTTCCAGATTCCTAGTGCCTATGAATCTATCGAAGAGCTATTGGCTGACCCAGCTATTGAGATTGTTTATATCGCTAGTCCAAATAACCTGCATGAAGAACATGTCCGCTTGGCTGCAGCCGCCAGAAAACAAATTCTCTGCGAAAAGCCATTAGCAAATGATTTGGCAGCTGCTAAACGAATGATCGCTTTTGCCGAAAGCGCAGGCGTTAAATTTGGGGTTGGCTTTCAATATCGCCAACACCCGGCTCATCAGAAAATTAAGTCATTAGTTAGCAATGGCGAACTAGGTGAAATTGTCTTTGCTGATTCAGCTGTGCATTTGCCGCCAATGCCCTATCCAGCTTGGTACTCCGATCAAGAGATAGCTGGTGGCGGAGTGCTTCCAATGACTGGCGTGCACCGGCTAGATCTTTTGCGTTATGTATTAGGAGCAGAAGTTACTGAAGTGAGCGCCTTTGTCGAAAAGCGGGACAAATCATTGCCATTTGAAGATACCGTAACTGCGATGCTCAAGTTCGACAGTGGCGTATCGGCAACAGTTCGGTTCTCGATGAATGCGAGTTCGAGCGGTGAAGGAATCAGCGTTAATGGCCGAACTGGTTGGGCGGTTGCTAAAGACACTACTAGCCAATGGTGGAGTAAAAAACCAAGTTCAATTGAATTTCAAAGTTCAACTGAAACCCATAATCACACTTATTCCGAACCCGACCTATATCAACTACAAGTTGAAGATTTTAACAATTGGGTCACTGGCAAATCTGAGTTTGCTTGCCTAGCGATCGATGGTCTTAGGGCTATTGAAGTCACGTTAGCGATCCGCGAGTCAAGTATTAAGAATCAACCAGTTAAGATTACTACTACCAAGCAGGAGGAAAAATGAGTACCGAAGCCGTTGTCCAAGTTGAGATCGTAAATTCAATTGCAATACTAAAATTGAATCGCCCTGAAAAATTAAATGCCATGAATGGCGCTCAAGCTTTGGCACTGGGCAACGCTCTTGAGTCAGCAAACACCAACCCTGCAATCAATGTCATCATTATTACCGGCAATGGGCGTGCATTTTGTGCTGGCGCAGATCTAAAAGCAGTTTCTGAAAAAGAACCGCTGTACTCGACTGAAAATCCAGAATGGGGCTTTGGTGGAGTAGCGCGGCACTGGGTTTCAAAGCCAGTTATCGCTGCCGTAAATGGCATCGCATACGGTGGCGGATTCGAAGTAGCTCTCTCTTGCGACATAATCATCGCCGACCCAGAAGCGAAATTTGCATTGCCTGAAGTAACTCGTGGCTTGGTGGCAGTTGCTGGCGGAATTATTAGATCCCCGCATCGCTTACCTTTCACGATTGCCGCAGAACTGGCTTTCACAGGTGCTCCGATCACAGCTATTCGCGCTCAGAGCCTGGGCTTGGTAAACCATATTTCCGAGCCTGGCGAATCACTTGCTAAGGCAATCGAAATCGCAAATGTAATTGCCGCAAATGCTCCGTTAGCAGTTGAGGCTACTAAAGAATTACTACATAAGGGCCATCCGGAAAGTGATTTATGGAAATCTGCTGGTTGGAAAGCCAGTGAAGATGTTCGCACAAATCTATTTTCAACTAATGATGCCAAAGAAGGTGCACTGGCTTTTGTTGAAAAACGTAAACCAATTTGGAAGCGCAACTAACTGAAAGGTTTACTTAAAATGAGCCAAGCTAACCAAGATTTATTAGTCGAGTTTGATGGTCCAATTACCTGGATCACGCTTAATCGTCCAACAAAGTTAAACGCGTTAACCCATGGGATGTTCGAAACCCTAAGAGCCACTTTAGAAAGTGAAGCAATATCATCATCTAAAGTAATAATTATTAAAGGGGCTGGCGGAAATTTTTCAGCTGGACATGATTTGAGTAGTGATTCGGTCGAAGTAAACGAACCCGGTGACTCACTTGATGATTTAAATCGCCAACGTTATTACTTAAGTACTTTCTTTCAGATCTTTGATCACCCAAAACCAATTATCGCCGCTGTAGATGGTTACTGCATTGCCGGTGCTACTCAGATATTGCCATTCTGTGATTTCATCGTAACTTCGGAAACCGCTGCCATTTCTGGCTCACCAATGATTCCACTTGGCGGTGGCTTTATTACTCCCCTATTGGCTTACAAAATTGGTATCAGTCGCGCTAAATTGCTCTCCTTTATTCCAGGTAAGAGCATAAGTGGCAAAGAAGCAGTTGAATGGGGCCTTGCTGTGCAATCAGTTCCGTCGGTAGACCTGATAGATACCGTTAGATCACTTGCACTAGAGATTGCCCGCACCCCTACCAGTGTTCTAAGTCTTAAGAAGATGGCAATTAACCGCACACTTGTAGCGCAAGGTTTCCGTGATTATGCCTATGCGGGAGCTGAGACAGATGTAGTTGTCCACGGTATGAAGGAAGTGAACGAGTACAAGAATTTAATTGCTAAAGATGGTTTGAAAGCCACTCTTGCGCGCTTTAAAGCTGGCGAAATTTAAACCTCAATCACCATAGCAATACCTTGGCCAACGCCGATACAAGCTGCCGCTACACCGATTCCGCCACCGCGAGCTTTGAGCGCTCGGGCTAAGTCAGCAATGATGCGTGAACCTGAAGCACCTATTGGGTGTCCAATCGCAATTGCGCCACCGTTTGGATTAACTTTTGCGTGATCTATTTCTGGAAGCTCGTGAAGCACGGATAAAACCATTGCCGCGAATGCTTCGTTTATTTCAAAAATTGCGACATCGCTAAATTTCTTTCCAGCACGTTCTAACGCCTTACGTATTGCTGGTACTGGCGCAACTGTAAATTCATTTGGGGCAAGCGCAGCCACAGCTGAGCTTAAAATATAACCAACTGGTTCAAGCCCAAGTTCTTTTGCCTTAGCTTCAGTAGTTATCAGCGTTGCAACCGCACCATCATTTAGTGGCGAAGAGTTTCCAGCAGTTACTGGGCCAGTCTTGGAAAATGCTGATGGCAGAGTCGCTAATTTTTCAATTGAACTATCTGGGCGAATGCACTCATCTTTGCTAACGCCATTGACTTCAAAAACATAATCATTTACGCCTTTTTGCCATGCAGCAGCTGCGAGTTGATGTGATCTAACTGCCCATTCATCTTGTGCGGCACGAGAGATGCTATATCGCTCACCAACTTTTTCGGCGCTCTCACCCAAAGATGCGGTCCATTCAACTGGCATCTGTGAATTAATCATGCGCCAACCAACAGTTGTTTGCTGCAGCGAAAGTTTTGGATCAAGCGGGGTATCTGATTTCGGTAATACCCAAGGTGCGCGGCTCATGCTTTCAACGCCACCGGCAATTACGATTTCAGCATCACCTGAATTGATTAGTCGTGCGGCTTGCGCAATCGCTTCTGCTCCAGAACCACAT
>Ga0114960_10002240_pt1 | contig 15190 bp, 21 predicted proteins | sample C_130625_MF_Meta_FD_92637 | JGI IMG/M metagenome (GOLD analysis project Ga0114960, IMG submission 92637) | Freshwater microbial communities from Lake Croche, Canada to study carbon cycling - C_130625_MF_MetaG | ecosystem: Environmental > Aquatic > Freshwater > Lake | place: Lake Croche, Canada... | reverse complement strand
CCATCGGCAAGTTTGATTTGATTAGGTAGCTTATTTTTTCTATTTGATATAAATAGTATTGTTTTTGATTTAGAACCATACACACCACTATTTTCATAAATTATCATATCAAAAAAGTAGCTGAGCCAATCGGTTGCGTTATCAGATAAATATGTATCATCAGACCTAAAATATTGCCAAAGCATATATTTACGTTGACGAACAAAATCTTCTAACTCTTCAAAAGAAGCATACTCTTTATTAGCACCTTGTTTAATACATTCATTTGCAAAATTTTTAAATGATATTTCTCTTGTGCCAAATTTTGTTAAATCGCATACTTTATTAGAATTTAAAAAAAATTCTTTTATTTCAGCATCTTGACCAATAAGATTTTTTATATATTTCTTTGAATTGGTAAAATATGTGTTTTGTTTTTTAAATTTATTAAATGATGATTTTGTTCCGTGAAAAACCACTAAAGGCTCAAAATTCTCATCTACAACTTTTGATACATCTTTTGATATATAAGCTAAAGTAACGTCATCAATAGCAGGGTCTTTAATTTTCGACATAGCAAGTTTTTCCCAATCTCCGAACCACGATTTAAACTCTGGAGTTCTGACTAATTCGTATTGCTCTGGTGTTAAATTGCTCGGTTTCCCATTTGGTGCTAATAACTGATTCTTCATTGTTCCTCCTTCCGAAAATCGAATATTTGGATTGTTTTTATCTGCTATAAATTCATCATTATCAGGAGTTGTTTTAATGGGTTTTTTTGCTAACACTAATGCACCAACTTGTATAATTTCTTCGGCACTTAATAATGGCATACCATCTGATTTGTCATAAAACCAACTGTGCCTGTATGGATTCATTCCAACCTGCACCCAGTTTTTGTCATTCATATACTTAACTGCCATATCTCTGACTTCATTAGGGTCTTTATTTATCCAAGTACCAAACATTCTTGCAAAAGTACTTTTGGCATCAACGGTAGTAGCAATTCTTAACGCTTTTTTAGGTGAAGTTTTAAACTTTACATTTTTTAGATAAGCTGTTTTGCCATAACCTATTGAAATTTCTTTCAATCCATCGTGAACTGAAACTACCCAAATATCATAATCTTCATATGCAGGTATGTCAAGTCTTGTAGCAACATATTCGCCATCTTCAATAAACTTGGTGTATCCAATTATTCCTTTATTTACTTTATTTATATCTAAAGCACCTACAATTTCTAATAATGTTGGTATTTTAGGTACTTCTTTAAATGTCTTAATTGGTTGATTTATTTTAACTATTCCTAAATATTCTTTTTGTGAAATTTTACCTTGCGAAAGTAAAATTGCTGATTGCATTACTTTTGGAGTTGGCTTTTGTTTTTGTTGTACCTTATTTTCACTTTTCCAATCTTTAATTTCTTTTCCAGTAAAACCAAATTTTTCATATATTTCTTCTATCTCACCGCCCTGCTCAAACTTTCCAATATTAGTACATTCAATTTTATCTCTATCCGCAATAATTATATTTTCATTCTTAAAATTATTCAACATATCTAATGAAACCCTTTTAGAATGGCTTATTTGTTCAGAAACAATAATTCTTGCAACACTAATTTCACAACCAAGTAATTTTGCTAATTCAATAGATAGTAACGAGGAATTTATTGTATCTGATGCTTTTAAATTAGATTGACCACCACTATTGTATGTAATCAATAAAAGCGATTTTACGTTAGATATTTTTTTATCCTCTGCGCCAACATATACATTTGTATTTTTTATGTGCAAATAGTACCCGTTGTTTATTATAGATTTTGTATTCTTAATAAATTCAATGCAATCTCCCCCTACACCACTACCTACTACCTTATCCTTGATGGGTTGGTCGGGAACTCTTTCATCAATAATCCACGCAGGGACATAATCAAAATCATTATTCTGCCAATGTTCAATTCTATGGTTGCCGTCAAGTATTTCGATAGTGCCGTCCTTCTTAATTTTAATTTTTGCAGGTGGCATATTTTTAGGTTTGCCTTCCAATTCACTCCAATCATAATTACCGGTTCCACCCTTTTCATTTTCAGCTAATTTAGGGTTTGGCATTTCGTCCATTGGAATATATCCCTCATAAACTAAATCGCCTTCTTTTCCATAATCCTTCCGAATAGATTTTGCAGTAACACCATACGGCTTATCAACATTATCCTGTAAATCTCTACGATTAAAATTCACATCAGGAACTTTTCCATAAGTTTCTTGATACGGTAATTCTTCATCCAAACTTTCATCATCTATTTCTGAAATTGAGTAATTTTCGCTTCCCACATCTCTCTCTACACCGCCGCCATTTTCGTACTTTTTTGGATTATGCCCCCAAATTAGCAACGATGTATGTTTCCTTGTTTTATTGCCATTATCATCATACAAATCGCCATTAACACCACTCATTCTATTAATAAATGATATTTGTCTTTTTGCCCATCGCCACATAGGTAACGTCCATTCCGACATTGGTGTTTTTTTCATCTTCATTATCCATTCAGCACTCTCTCTACCGCTATGAATACCTTGTTCCCTTGCTTCGTTTTTCGATAAACCTGCTTCTTTACCTTCTTTACTTTCGTAAAAATCTTTCAATTCGGAATGACTCATATTAACAAGTTGCTTCCATTTTTTGTAGATTTCTTTTTTATCGGTAGATTCAAAATTACCGCCTTTTGCAAAAATGGGTTCTTCAATAGGTACTCCATTCCCTGCTGATTGGTTGATTTTTGAAAGTTCTTTCCAATATTTTTTCGCAGCGTGTTTATTTATAATAACTTCGCCTGATTCAACCTCAATAGGTCTTTGCGTATCAACAACTACGGCTTTTATACCGCCTTCTGCGTGTGATTTCCCAACAAGGCTACCACCTCTCTTACCGTTATTAGTTTGGATTGTTTTCAAGGAATTATAAAGAATTATTTGGACGTAAATATAACTATTTTTAACGTAATAACAAAACTTTACGAATAAATTAATATTGAGCCTTTATATGCCCACCTTTTTTCTGCTTTTTCCCACCAAATATCAGAATCATTATCTCTCAAAGCATCTTTTATACCTTTGGTAATGTTATCGGTATCGGGTCTTGATTCGTGTGCAGAGCCGTTCATTTTTTCTTTCTTTTTTTCACTCCAACTATCAGGCATAGGTAAGAAATAAACAGCGTTAAAAGTTTTTCCTAACTCGTATTTTAACTGCTTAGCTTGTAACCTCAAATTATCTTTGTATGCAAAATACTCTAAAACAACAGGTCTTTTTCGCCAAGCGTCAGCCTTGTTCATTCTAACTGCACCCATAGGTATAATATCCAATAGGTAAAAAGATTTGCTTTTGTCAAGTACAAACTTATCGTGGTTTATTTCACTTAAATAGCTTGTTCCTGCGTTGAAAAAATAACCGCCTATACTTTCTTTAACTCGCTTCATTCATTGATTTTTTATGTACTTTATACAAGTATTCGTAGTGTTCTTGTTTATCGCCATATTTTTCGTGGCAACTTCTACAAACAGCCATTAAATTTTCAATAACGTCTTTTTGTTTACTACCTCCCATACCCCGTGATTCGATGTGATGAATATCAACCGCTCTTGCACCGCAACATTCACAAGCAATAAACTCTTGACCGCTATACCCAAAGTATTTAAAGTAAACTTTTGTATGATTTTTCATAATTATTTGTTAAATACTAAAACGATTCCCAAACTATTTTACCTCCATTCCATAAACCATAATCAAAATCTGTTATGCCTTGCTCTTTAGGGAAGATGAACATTTTTGCAATTTTATTTTTTTCAATTATTATTTGTTTAGAAAAAGATGGATAAAACTGGATTGTCAAACTTTCTTCATTTGGTGTAGAACTTACGTCTGCATAAACCTTTCCCTCGTTTGTAGTTACCCTTAACCATTCTTCATTTGATATATTTATTTCCATTTTTTTTCCTTTATTATTTCGGTCAATAACTCCATCTTTTCATCAAAAGTTAACTCCTTTTCTTTAAACTCCCAAGAAAATTTCCAATGAGAGCATTTAAAATCTTTTTTTAATTTGGATTCTTCTATTGTTTCACATCCATCAATTGTAATATAACCATCATTATATTCAGAAATAACAACTCTTTTTAAACCCCAATCTTTTTCGTTGACATTATTTACAATCATAACCTTTGGGTATTTAGATTGTTCAATTTCCTTTTTTATTTTTTGGTTTATGCAATTTTCAATCATTTCTTTCCCATAAGAATTGAAATAGAATTGGTCATTATCTTTTATTGCCCAAAGGCATTTTAAAATTATATCCACATTTATATCGTGGCTTATGTGTTCGATTTTTTTCTGTTGCATATTTTAAAATTTTGATTTGAATTTATTAGCTCCTCCTATAATGTACTTATCTGCTACCTTGTTACCTTTCCTGCGTTCAAACATAACTACTACCTCGTTATTGCTATCAATTATGCTGACTACAAAAAACTGGCAATCTTTCGGATGATTCCACTCATCCTCGTACCAATTGTGAATGTCAATTTTTCGCATATTCGGTTTGTAAATAAAGTCCTCATAAATTGTTTTATCATTTATGGTATTGGCTTTTTTTACTATTAGTGTATATTTTCTATTAACGTATAATGATACTCTTTTTAATTTTCCTCTTGTGTGATTTTTCAACTTAAATTCTGAAAACAATTTAACCGCTTCTTCTTGTCTATTCGCCATTATTGTCAAGTTTATTGTAGTATTTGGCTTATTGGATTCCAAGTTTATTTTCCCACCTAAATAGTCAATTTCGCCTTTGTCATCCCCATTTATAGCACCATTTAATTCAAAGGTGAACTTATATAATCTTTCCATTTTTTAGTTTTTTACAGCCATCCACATAGTTGAATGGCTGTGCGTTTTTAAGTTTATAGTAAAGTTTGTTGTTTTTTATCAGATAATGCTTCTGACTGCTTTATTTCAATTGCAGGTACTTCGGTATCAGATAATGCACTTGTTTTTTTCTTTTCAAAACTATCGCTTTCGGAACTATCGCCTTCTGGTAATTCGCACCCTGTTATTGTATCAAACAACCATTTACGAGCCTTTCTTGTTGCTTTTCCGATTACGGCATCCGTTCCCATATATGCGTTTACTTTTACAGGAACATCCATTTTTTTGTTATTCGTTACCCCGTTGATAGTCCATTCGATGTTCATTACTACTGCGGCTGACTTCTCATTCATTCTTGGCAATTCTGGTATAACATCGTACTTTAAGCCTTGAATTTTTGAAAGTAAATAACCACAACCTTCTTTGGTAGCGTACATATTACCAGCAATGATGTTAAATTGATTTCCGCAAGGTTGCAACCCAAACAATACTGCTTCGATTAAGCAATTCTTTACAATTTCTTCAGGATAGCCACCTGCATTGTCTTTGTCTGTTTTGAAACCTAACTTATTGCCTTGTAAGTTCATTATCGGCTTCATATACTCCTTTGTTAGCGTTTCTTTTAAAACAGCTATTGCATCGGCAATGATGTAGGCACGTTGAAACCCTTTAATGTTTTCGTTACCGATAACTTGAAGCACGGATGAATTTAATTTTTCGGCTACTTCGTTTAATTTTGGTGAGATTGTTAATTCCATGTTTATTTGTTTTTTATTGTTAATTATTCTTCTATTGTTTCAATAATATCTAAAGTATTTCCTTTAGTATCAAATGGTTCTTCATCTTCTTCTAATAGATAGTCAAAAGGTGAATCCTCAAATTTTTCGATTGCTTGTTCTTTTGTTTCTGCTTCGACTGTTGCTGTGTAGAAATCATCTACGTTGTGTTTGAATGTAATTTTAAATGTTGTCATTTTGTTTTATTTATTGTTTTTAAAATGTTTTGAAATAAAATGTGTGATACTTCTTTTTGAATTGTTTTAGTACCTAAATCAGCTAATTCAGTCACTATAAGAAGTTTTTCTTGCTGTTGCTTTAAGTCCTCCATAAAATGAATTGCTTTAAAATTTTCTACCTTAAAAGCCTCTTTGTGAACTTCAACTTCTTTTTTAAGTTGTTCGATTGTTGGTTTGTTTGTGATTCCACCTTTTCCCATGTTTATTTTTTTTTATTGGTTAGTTTTTTCTTTAAATATGTGCGACTTTCAAAAGTAAATCTGAGGTTGAGTAGGTTTGCATCTATTAGCTTTACTCTAACCTTGTAACCTTGTTTTTTTTCTAAGTCAGATTTTATTTTTAGCTTTATTTTCTTTTTCAACTTTCGTGGCAATTTTGCTATCATACCTATTTGTTTTTATTGGTTAGTGAATAAATTTACAATTTCTTTTTTAGGAAAATATTTGCACCCACTATTCCCATAATCAAAATGCTCTATTTTGTAGTAAACTCTTGATATGTTTGTCATTTCTGCTTTTATTATTGGTGTTAAAATCTTTCTATAAATCAATCCTCTTTTTACTACATATTCAGATAGTTTTTCGGTAGTAAAATCTTCAATATAATTCATTCCGTATCTATGTTCAACAAAATCTTGCCTATTAAATCTTCTGCCAACTATTTCTCCAAATGTTATAATTAGTCCTTTTTGAGCAATTTGTAACGCAAAGTCAAAGCAATCATAAGCACTACCAAATGGGTCTAAATCTACTATGTCAAATTGTTTTTTCCTATGATGATACAAAAAATCAAAAGCATCAAGTTTATAGTCAGCACAGTCAATTTTAATGTCATTGTCAATTACTTTTAATTCTGTATTTTGCTTCCACCAAGAAACTCCACCACTAAAAGCATCTAACAAACTTTCGGCATTTACTTTTTGTAAAAATTGTTTATTGTAATCGTATTTTAAACCCCTATGTTTATCGTTATATGTATCAAGTTTTTTCATTAACTTGTAGTATTTTCTATTACAAGAATATGCGGTGCGATTAAGAACCTTGCCTATATCGTCAAATGAAAGACCTTCTTTTTTCAAGTCAAGCATTTTTGTTATTTCTTGCTCTTGCCAACATTTAGGCTCTGATTTTATTTCCCCATTCATTAGGTGTTTGTTCGCCATACCTATTTGTTTTTATTGGTTAGTTTATAATTGGTTTAACAACTGAATTTTCGTGCATTTTTAAGTTTTTATTTATTGAGAAATAGCCACAATTAAGAGATTTTATTGGAAAAAAAATAAAAACTAATTTTGTACAGGCGAGTAATTTAAACTCAAAATGAGTGCTACCATCAATACTAATTTTACTTCCTTTCAACATAAAGTTCATATCAATAATATCTTTCTCAACTTGTGCCATATCAACATAACCATAGTAAACTCGGTAAGGTATTGTATATTGCATCCCGTTAGCATCATTTTTTTTATAAGTTAATAATAAATCCTTGTATTTATCAAAAAGAAATTTAGAATGAACTCTAATTTTACCAATTTTAAAAGGTTTATTTGTTGATTGATTAAGGGTTCTTGCGTAACTAAGTGGGTTGCCCACACCAATTTGTAGATTGGTAACTTCTATATCTTTATTTCCAAAACTATCAGCGTTTGAGTAATCGTTAAAACCAAAAATTATAGCGGTTTTGTCTTCGTTGGTTTTGTTTTCATATTGCAAAATTATTGGATAATCAAGCCAACTTATTTCGTATTTTTTAAAAAATTTTGTAAAGTAATTTAGGATTGATTTTAATGTTTGTTTCATATTATTTGTTTTTATTGGTTAGTTTATAGATTCCAAGTTTGGTGTGTTTTTTGCTCACTTCAATCAAATCTTTTTTCTTTACAATGAATAATTTAGTTGTTTTGTCGCAAGGTCTTTTTAACGCTTCAAAAATATTTGTATCAAACCAATCTGAACTTCCCGTATTAAACAAAATAACCTCATCTTTTTCTGGAGTTTCTATTAGTGCAAATTTATCATCAATAAATTTATAATAATCTTTTACCATTTGAATTAAAATATTTGTGTTTTTTGGCTTTGATAAATATTCAGATATATTACCATCGTTTTTAAGCAAAGTAATTTTATAGTCATATTTCTTTATTTTTGGCAAATTTATTTTTATTTGATTAAAAACTTCCAAAATAAATTGTATATCTTTTGTTTGTGTATTTTTTTCTTTATCTTCAAAAATTAAAGTGTAGTTCATACTTATTTGTTTTTATAGGTTAGTACTTTTTGTTCTGCCATTTTTATTATTTCATCAATAACAAAAACTTGACTTCGCATTAAATTAGGATTATAACTTGCATTATTATCTGGAACAATTTGTTTTAATTCTTCAATAAATTCCTCTAAAATTTTTGTTTCCATACTTATTTGTTTTTATTGGTTATAAGATTGTTATTAGTTCTGAATTTTCTTTGATTTCAAAGAAGCTATCCAAGTTCCCTAATTGATAGCATTCCTTTAATATTTCAAACTCGTTGTAGTCACACCAATGGCTATTGTCTTGCGACCATTTGAGCAAATCTAAACCCATTCTATATTGCTCTCTCCCGTATTGAATCATTTCATCGTTAAGAGCATACAAGCTACATTGGTATGGTGCTTCCTTTTCTACTGCGGCAAAAATGTAATTCTCTCTTTTTAAGAAATCTGAATAAAATGCGGCACTAATTGAATAGCCATAACTATACACATTTCTTTTAAACTCCTTTGCGCTTGAATCCAAACAACTCTTAATGTCAACTATCGTGCTTTTTGTCTTACACATTGAATCGGGACGCATCTTTAACTTCAACCCTGTTTTTTCATCTTCCGTGTAACAACTTAACTCATAGTATGAATTGCTAATCAAATCGGTTAATGTTTTGTTTTTTCTTGCGCTTTCAGAAACTGCTAATACAATTGCCATTTCATCTGATGCTATAACTGTTTTACCTTTGTTGTTTTTTTCAAAGTTTTCAAAATCTTCTTTACCATTTTTTGTTCTTTTGTCAAATCTTGGAGATATTGCAAAATTGGTTTGAAACATTTCAGGTTCAAGAATCATTTCGTGTATTGCGCTACCAATCGCAAAGTGTCTTTCCTTTTCTGTTTTTTGTTTTATGAATTTTTGGTAGTAATAATATTTAGGACTCTTCATAAAGTTCTTAATATCTGATGCGGATATACAATCCGTTTTGGATAGATACTCTTCAAAAGTATCTTTGATGTAGTCTATTTTCATACTTATTTGTTTTGATTGGTTATTTTATACTTTTTCATTAAATCGCCAATTTGTTCGTGCCATACTTTTTTATGTTGTTCGGTTTTAAGATATTCAATAACATCTAACCAATTTGCAAGTTGTTCTTTGTGGCTATCAAACCACTCATTTCGTTCAGCATCGGTCATTGTGTTTATTGGCGATGGTTTTGTTTTGATTTTTGACCAATCTATCATACTTATTTATTTTTAGCAAAGATAATATACGTTATACTTTTTTGCAACTATTTGCGAATATTATTTTTATTTTTTTACTCTAAAATGAATAGTGTTTCTACGTTTGTTTTTAACACCTTTGCTATCTTCAAAGCCATAGGCAAACTAATACAAGAATCCTTTTTGTTTATTATCTTACTTATGTGCGCTTTATTGGTATTAGTTTCATCTGCTAATTCCTGTTGACTCATTTGTACGTTACTTAAAAATTCTTTAAGTCTGTTTTCTTTTAATTTTATTTTATCTCTTTTTTGCTTTACTTGTTGTGTCATTTTTTTTTGTTTTTTAAAAAGGCGTATCTGTTGTTATTACTTGTGTTATTTTTTTTACTCCCGAAAACTGATTTTCATCTTCTTGGTAGTTAGTTATTTTTGTTTGACTACCTATAAATCTTAAAGGTATTTCCCCTAACTCGCCGTTTCTATGTTTAGCTACTATACACATAAAAAGTCCATCGGAAGAAAATTGCTCACCATCAACTTCATAAGTTTCTATTGCGTAGTATTCTGGTCTATAACAAAATATTACCATATCTGCATCTTGCTCTATTTGACCACTTTCCCTTAAATCTGAAAGCATTGGTTTTTTATCTGCCCTTGATTCAACAACCCTACTTAATTGGCTTAACGCTATAATAGGTATCTTTAATTCTTTTGCTAAACTCTTTAAACCTCTACTAATTTCAGCTATTTCTTGCTCACGATTAAATATATTCAAACCAGAACGCATTAGTTGTAAGTAGTCAATAACTATTAACTCCACATTCATATCTCTAACTAATTTTCTTGATTTGCTTTTTAAATCAACTAAAGATATGTTAGGCGAATCATCAATGTATATTGGAGCATCTTCAAGTTGGTAACACTCTTTTCTTATTTTGTCTATTTCAAATTGTACTATTTGTTTCTTTACAATTCTTGAAACGTCAACATTCGATAAGTTAGATTGCATACGAGAAACCAATTGCTCTTTGCTCATCTCTAAAGAAAATATTGCAGTAGGTTTTTTTCTAAAGATAGCAGGATACATAGCTGCAGTAACAGCTATTGCGGTCTTTCCCATTCCTGGACGTCCTGCTACAATTATCAAATCGCTTTTTTGCCAACCATTAGTAACATTATCTAACATTCTCAAACCCGATTCAACACCAGAACTAATACCTTTCTCTAATATTTTTTCGCTTTGCTCTAATATTTTTTTATGTATTGAACCTACATCTTCTGAATGATACTTTAGTAACTCTGAAACCGAAGACTCAAGTTCTGTTAGTAATTTTGCGTGAGTGTCGAATATATCCTCAGTGCTATCGTAAGCCATTTTTACTGAATTTGAGCAAACGGAAATTAGCTTTCTCCTTAAAGCCTCTTGCTGTAATATTCTCAAATGGTATTCTACGTTAGCAGCAGATGCAACTCTATTCGTTAACTCTATTAAGTAAAATGTTCCTCCACAAATTTCTAAATTACCTTCTTTCTTTAATTGGTCTGAAACTGTTAGTAGGTCTATTGGCTTGTTTATCTTATACAAGGATATAACAGCCTTGCAAATATGTTTATTTTGCTCAAAGTAAAATAACTCCTCAGTAAATTCAGCCATTATGTTTTCGGCTACATAACTCTCAAGCATTATAGAGCCTAACACCGCTTCTTCTAATTCACGAGCCTGTGGTTGCACATTCCCAAAAGTAAATATTGATAAGTCATCATCTTCTTTTTTCTTTTTATTATATTCTCTTTTTGTGTTATTGTTTTTGTTCATTTCTTTAAAATTTTTGAAATTTCTGTTACCGTTATACAAATAAACAACAAAGCTATTAAAATAAACGCACACAAAGATGACGTTATTAATCTGTGATTATGTATTTGTTCAAATAATTCTTTCATCTTCCTAATATTTTACCTTTTGATTTAATTGTTTCTGATGGGACTTTTGCTGAATTTACTCCTATCCAAGATGTACAATGCCTCATTGCATCGCTCAAATTCATATAAGTCTTCTCGTAAGTTTCCTGCTCCTTTATAAATAACTCTACTAATTTTTCTACTTGCTGTGCTGAAATATGAAATTTCATTTGCGCTAATTCTGAAATTTTATAATTACCTCTCAAGTCTTTTTCAAAGTCCTTGATTGTCTTAAATTGTAATCCACCTACATATACGTTAGCGGGAACTTTTTCTAACTGCGACCAATCCATATGCTTTCCCCAAGTATTATTGAAGCTAATTTTATCGAAGCCTAATTCAACAAGTCCTGCTTTATGTAATTCTTGAAAATTTCGTTTATACTTTTCAAAATCTCCAAAGTCATCTTTGAATAAATCAAAAGCCATCATAGACGAAGGAATTGCAGGTTTGTTTCTAAAGTTGTGCATCAAACAATTTATGTAAATCATTTTTGACATTGCAGATAAGCTAATCGTTTCGCTAAATATTTGGTCAATAACGTATAAACTTATTTGTTTTAACATACTTAAATATTATTGTAAATTTTTTAATATTGTTTCATAAATATGCTCTGCAACCGCTTTCATCATTAATGGTGGCACTGCCCTTCCAATTCTTTCTGTTTTTTCTGTATATTTTTCTCCTAAATAGTAATCATCAGGGAAAGAAGATAATCTAATTAATTCGCTTATTGTTAACTCTCTATCTTCTGACCAATGTATTAAACAAGCACCTTTATTCCCTTGTCTTGCACAAATTGTTGGACTTGGAAAATTTCTATTAACCCTAACAAGACCATGATAACCACTTGGCGCATACTTGCTACCACACTCTCCTTCTTTTAACATTTTTACATATTCTTTTACCTTGCCTTCGCTATGCGTAGATTCCAATATTTCTTTTTGTGTATTAACTAAGTCTATTGTTGCATCTTCACACGAAATGTATTTGCCATTACATTTATTAATTGGGTATGTTATTTTAGCATTTATATCCTTTCTAACACCAATAAAAATTGTTCTTTCCCTACTTTGTGGAACACCATAATGCTTTGAATTTAAAACCTTATATCTAACATTATAACCGCAATTAATTAGTGCTTTGTATATAGTTTCTGGCTCATCGTTATCAAATAAACCAATTTGCTCGGAGCCTAATAAGTTAGCGGCAGCACCCATAGTTATACCTTTAACATTTTCGCATACAAAAACTTTAGGTTGTACCTCATTTAAAATTCTTGCAAACTCAAAAAATAAATCATCTGTTCTTTGTCGTTTATCGGAATATTTTTTTTCTTTACCCCATCCTTTTTCTCTAATTCCTGCCATAGAAAAACTACTACAAGGTGGTGAACCATCAAGAATATCAAGTTCTCCCTTTTTTAAACCAATTTGGTTTAAAATCATTTCACCATTAAGCAATCTAACATCTTGCTTAAAAATATATGTGTCAGGATAATTTCTTGAATAAGCATTTTGAGCAGCTTCAATAAATTCATTTATAGCTAAAACTTTCGCCCCAGCAAGTCTATACCCTGTGCTTGAACCACCACAACCTGCAAATAAAGACACTACATTAAATAGGTTTCTTTGCGATGATTTTTTGACATCATCTAAATTATAAATAATCGGTTTCATTTTATATGTTTTAGTATTGTATTGTAAACGTGGTTTGATATTTCTTTCATTAAAAGTGGTGGTACAGACCTTCCTATTCTTTCCCATTGTTGTGGAAATGTTCCAGAAATAATATAATCATCTGGGAATGACATAATTCTTTTTAATTCTCTTATTGTCAATTTTCTATTTTCAATTGGATGAATATGACTACAACCATTTGTAGTACCATGACTTGCTTGTATAGTACCTGCAATAGAATTAAAATCTAATCTAACCAAAGAAAAATAATGTCCTTTTGGATGATATTTTGAAGCGTTTTCACCCATATTCATTTTTAATAACAACTCATAAGCGTTTGTTGATTTGCTTATATAACAATCTTTTTTTTCATCTTCATTAATATCTAATCCAACCAAACATTCTCCCAAATTTATATTTTCGCTAAAAGTTTTTGGATATGTAATATCAATATCAAAATCATCTCTAACACCAATAAAAATAGTCCTTTCTCTATTTTGTGGAACTCCATAATTTTTTGCATTAAGAACCTTATAACGAACTTTATAACCGCAATTAATCATCTTATGTAATATCGTATCTTTTTGGTCATCAAAAATATCTAATTGATTATTTCCTAAAATAGATTTAGCACTACCTTGAATAATACCTTTAACATTTTCAGCAATAAACACTTTAGGTTTAATTTCGTCTATCAATCTAATATACTCATTGAACAAATCGTCAGTTGATTGAAAGATATTATCAGCACGGCTATATCTTTTTATTTTACCCCAATTTTTTTCTCTTTTACCAGCCATTGAAAAAGATGAACAAGGTGGCGAACCATCTAAAATATCTAATTCTCCAACTTTAAATCCAATTTGGTCAAGTATCATTTTACCAGTTAACTCTCTAACATCATTTTTAAATATAAAGGTTTCGGGGTAATTATTTTCATAGCATTCATAAGCCGATGGAATAAACTCATTGATGGCTAAAACATCACCACCACCAAGCCTATAACCTGTGCTTGAACCACCACAACCTGCAAATAAAGACACTACATTAAATAGTTTTTTTTTAGATTGCTCTTTTACAAAATTTATTTCGTAAATAAATGGTTTCATATTTCTTTTTGTATTTTAACTGATAATGAATGTATTTCTTCGTAAATATTTTTTAGATTCCCATACCTATTTAAAACTTCATAATATCTTTTATCATCATAAATTTGAATGCCTTTATCTTTTTTATACCTACCAATAGACTCTACATTTAAAATTCTTTGTCTTACCAAATTTATTATTTCATTATCTATATGGTCTATTTGCCTTCTCTCGTATTTTAGCAAACAATCATTAGTTAAATAATTAATTAATTCCGATGGTTTTATTTGTTGTAAGGAATCAGTAATAGCGTTGTCTGGTTCAATATGAGATTCAATCATAAACTTTTCATAGCCTAATGATTTTGATTTTGAAATTAACTCGGGCAAATACTCTCTTTTTCCTGCGATATGACTAACATCTATATAAGTGTCAATGTCAGTTTTAATTTGATTTTTAAGTTCTTGTATTGCATCAAAAATAGGGTTAAATCTGTAATTAGAATGAGTGTTAAATCCTCTAAATATAATAGATACATTTTTTATACCTGCCGAATGAAACCTATTTATAGCACCCGCCCATAATTTTATGTCATAATTTATAGGGTTTTTTATCAACACCTTCTTATTCTTATCTACTATACTATTGGCTATTTCTTGAACTGAAAAAGGGTTTCCTGTTGTTCTCGCACCAATCCAAAAGCAATCAATATCGTATTGTTCGCATAATAAAACTTGTTCTCTATTTGCAACCTCAACGTAAGAATTAAAAAAATATTTCTCTTTAACTTTCTTAATTATTTTTAATGCCTCTTCTCCAAGACCTTCAAATTCCCCTTGATTAGTTCTCGGCTTCCAAACACCACCCCTTATTTCTGTAATACCAATTTTTGAAAGTTCTAAAATTGTAGATTCGTATTGACTAAAACTCTCAATAGAACACGGGCCAGATATTATCATTTCATTCATTTTATTGCTATTAAACCTACAAAATTATAAGACTGCCAAAATGTAGTTATGTTAGTAAAACCAGCCTTATTTAAAAGCTGTAAGTTTGCTTGTAAGGTATTTGGTTTCATTATGTAT
>Ga0114960_10002237_pt1 | contig 15195 bp, 10 predicted proteins | sample C_130625_MF_Meta_FD_92637 | JGI IMG/M metagenome (GOLD analysis project Ga0114960, IMG submission 92637) | Freshwater microbial communities from Lake Croche, Canada to study carbon cycling - C_130625_MF_MetaG | ecosystem: Environmental > Aquatic > Freshwater > Lake | place: Lake Croche, Canada... | reverse complement strand
ATTCGGTTTCCCATGACCCTTCGCTTCCACTATTGGAACCAGACTTATTTTCATCAGAGTTATCGCAGGACCCTTCTTCATTATCACTGGACTCGCTATCACTGGACTCTTCACTGGCCCCGCTATCGCTAGCACTTGACTCGGAATCGCTTTCACTTTCACTTGCGCTAGTCCCATCCTTGTTATTTTCATACACGATTTCTTCGGCTTCTAAATCACATGATACATCCATTTCCTCTACCGAAAGATTCGTGATGGATATGTTATGTATATCCGAGGATGAAATACGTAATCTCTGTTTGTTGGTTCTTGAGCCAAAATTGGCGAATTCGTCTTCATTCGCGGTATTCATGGAGTATACTTTATTTTTATTTTCGATAAAGTAAGTGGACCCCATTAAATAATCCAAATCGTCGGCGATGTTCATCTTGAATTTGTTTTGGACACCTAAATAAGACCCATAATAGTCTATACAGTTTACCATACCATGTTCGTTTAATAATTTACTTGTGAGGAAAGAGAAGAAATTATCGGTATAAGAGGCGTTATTAGAGTCCGTTAGTTTTGGGTGGCTTCCTGCGGAACTCAGACTAGGTAACACACGAATGGTTTTATCGGAAGAAGAATATTTCCCGATTAAATAGCGGAGGGGGTCCAATAAGGGGGAGTATTTGATAAAAATAGGGTGGGTTTGGGTTTTATTCTCAGCTAAATCGAGAACCGTGCTCATATCGCGAATATGAAATTTATGGTTTAGTGCTACTTCGTTGTAATTGGTTTCGGTCAACGCGAAAAACTTACTATAAATAGGTTGATACCTCTGAAAGTTCTCGAGTCGGAAGGGATTATAAGAATGGTCTGCCTCTTCTTCGTTGGATACATAATCCTTTTCCAAAGTAGAAATGTCTAAAGATGGCGGTGTCGTATATTGAAGAAAGGTCATGAAGAGTATAAGTCATTTGTATATTAAATTATATGTCTACGAACGAGGGATCAGAGACCGCTTCTCGACATCAACCTTTGAGGAAACTGTAAGTTATCTTTGAGTTCCTCGCGAGCTCATTCATAAAGGGAATATTGTGAATCCTGTCCAGAAAAGGGAGGGTTCGCAAGGGAACCGTAGGTTCCCTGCTTCGTAGGATTACGTGTAGACCAAATATTCCTATACTATATTAGTTTCTAAATGACATTGGAGCTGAAAAAGTTTGATATGCGTTCGATTACATTTAAGCCCGACGAAAACAAAGGCCCTGTCGTGGTTCTCATTGGTCGCCGTGATACAGGTAAGTCTTATTTAGTAAGAGATTTATTATTTTATCATCAAGACGTCCCTATCGGGACCGTTATTTCGGGGACTGAGGCAGGCAACGGCTTTTATTCATCCCATGTTCCGAAATTGTTTATTCACGACGAGTATAATACCGTGTTAATCGAGAACGTTTTAAGGAGACAGAAAATGGTATTAAAACAGGTCAATAAGGAGATTGAAACCTATCATAGAACTACCATCGACCCCAGGACTTTCGTTATTTTAGATGATTGCTTGTATGACCAATCATGGACACGCGATAAGATGATGCGTCTACTATTTATGAATGGTAGGCATTGGAAGGTCATGCTAATCATCACAATGCAATATCCGTTAGGCATTCCTCCAAATCTCCGCACCAATATCGACTACGTTTTTATTCTCCGTGAACCATATTTGGCAAATCGCAAAAGAATCTGGGAGAATTATGCGAGTATGTTTCCCACTCTCGAGTCCTTTTGTGCTGTCATGGACCAGACAACCGAGAATTTTGAGTGTTTGGTCATAAATAATAACGCAAAGTCCAATAAATTAAATGACCAAATATTCTGGTATAAGGCACAAGACCACCCCAATTTCAGGTTGGGAGCTAAAGAATTCTGGGAAATTTCGAAAAATATGGGGTCCGACGACGAAGACGAAGCATATGACCCGAGTAAAGCTAAGAAGAGGAGCGGGCCGGCGATAAATGTGAAGAAGAATAAATGGTGAGGAGGAGGTGTCCTTACTGAGAAACCGTTTTGATAATTTGGACGAAAATTACCAAAGCATAATGGAGCGAAACTTACTTCACATTTGGGTGAAGCGAGTTTTGAAATAATTTCCATGTTTCCTACCCGAGAGTTTATTTTTATAATTTGGGCGAAAAATATCAAAGCATAATGGTATGACACCCCGATTTCAGTTTTCGAAAGCGGTTTTTGAAATAATTTCCACGTTTCCTACCTGAGAGTTCATTTTTTATAATTTGGATGAAAACTACCAAAGCATAATGGAAAGACATCTTTCTTTGGATTTGCCCAAACCAATATTTATAATATTATACCTAGTTTTGAAATAAGTTATTCGAAAGTTACAAGTATTCTTTTCTTAAACCACCCAATTCGTCTATTATGGCGAGCATATTTCAATAAATTATATAGCAGAATAACGCACCCAACCCGCTTTCATAAAACCGATTATTAAAATAATAAGCGCAAAAATGACTTAAAGAGAGTATTCCAATATAAATTATAATATGAGCAAATTTACCAAGGATTTGGACGACTTATTATATTTAACAAAACAAAAGACTAATATAGTAGACCATTTAAAGAAAAATTATAGAGAAAATATCCATTATATAGTCGAAAAAGCTTCTTTGAAAGAAAAACAATACGGAGGGCATAATAAAATCGCATATAAACTCACGGAAGAAGCATTCGAACTATTGAAAAATACATTTAATTTACGCAATAGATATATTGTGAACTTAAGTGACCAAATGAAATACGTAAATATTGGAATGTGTATAGAAAATCAAACTATAGGGTTTATCGAAAACTCTTATAATAACATCTTAAATGTAAAACGGCAATACGCATTCGGAAAATACAGAGCGGATTTATACTTCATTGATTATAAATTGGTCGTTGAATGCGACGAAAATAACCACGAAGATAGAAACCCAATACTAGAGAAAATTAGAGAGGATTACATAAAATCATTAGGAAACAAAATAATTAGATACAATCCAAACACTAGTTCATTTGATTTATCCAACGTTTTAAAGGAAATAAATGCCGTATTATTCGCGCCTAAAACATAAACTCGCTTTTTCCGAAAATAATAATTTAAGTAATAAGCGAAAAAAGGACTTAAAGGCAATACGCCAAGTTTAATTATAATAAGATGAACGAGCTGAACATCGTTAATCTTATTGAACAGAACCCTATTACTCGGCTATCTAGCGATTATAACAATAAGTTATTGTTAAAAATAAAAGAAACCTTTACTGGTTTTGAACAGAAGTTATTTGTAAGCAGTTTTTATTGCTATTTAAATTATGATAAGAATATAGATTTTGTGGTCGATTTGGACGATATATGGAAATGGCTAGGATTTGCCGCAAAATTTACCGCAATAAGGACATTAGAAAGTAATTTTAACATTGATGTAGATTATAAAATAGTCACGCCCGAAACGTCACCCCCTTCTTCACCTCAAGAAGATTCGCCAAAACCTAAACAGTATGGTGGCCAAAATCGCCAGATTATTAAAATGACTATCAAATGCTTCAAATCTCTATGCTTGAAGGCCCAGACCAAAAAGGCCGCCGAAATTCACGAATACTATATGAAAATGGAAGAAGTGCTACACCAAACCATAGAAGAAGAAACTGACGAATTGCGTCTCCAATTAGAACAGAAAGATACTATCATAGCAGAAAAAGAAAACGCTATTATAAAAACGAAGAAAGAAAAGCAGCGCGCCGTAGAGCAGGCCATTATCGCCCAATTCCCCGTAAACACCGAGTGCGTCTATTTCGGCACCATCGATAACGCCAACGCAGCCAAAGAAAACCTCATCAAGTTCGGCCATACGAACGACTTGGCAACCCGCGTCCAAAATCACCGCAAGGTATACGACAACTTCATTTTGACCGCCGCCTTCCGCGTCCAAAACAAGGTCGAAATCGAAAATCTCATCAAGGCCTACCCCAAAATCAAGCGCCAAATCCGCACCATCTCCGTAGATTGTAAAGTGAAAACCGAAATCATAGCCTATGACGCCACTTATTTCACTATTGAAAAGCTCACCAAATATATCAAGGACATTATCCATTCTAAGACGTATAGTATCGATAACTTCAACCGAATCATGAAGGAAAACGACGAACTACAACAAGAAAACCGCGTCCTCAAAGAGCAAATCGAACAACAAAATGCCACCATCACGAAACAAACCATCGAAATGAACGAGATGAAGGCCATCATGGATAGCCAAAAGACGTCCATATTAAGACACGCCGAAGAAACACAATCTGTCTACCAAAATACGTTATTGCCGGAGGACGAGCAAACCAAAAAGTTCGCCGAGTTTATCGACGCAATGTGTATTGTCAGGTCCGATGTTGAAGAGTCATCGACGAACATGGAAGGCCAATTTCGTATTTGGTGTAAGACGAAACCGAAGAAGGAGACATTCCACGCATTGAAAAATTATCTCGATACGAGGTTCAAGCACGCGCGGTTATCGAAACAAGACCAAAATCAACTCGTCCATGGTTATGTCGGTGTTCAATTAAAAGAAATTAATTATAAGAAGAAACGCGTGAATAACGATACCGAAGACTTCTTATTCCAAGTATGTAGGTTTTCTCCCAACGGTAAAATCCTGAACTCTACACTATTGACCGAATACCAACGCTGGAAAAGGAGCCTGGATAGGCCATGTTTGGAATCCGATATGAAAGATTTGAAGGATTACTTGAACGACTGCGAGTATGCTCTTAAGGCAACGGTTTGGACGGATGTAGGGGCGAATGAAGGCTACTATGGACTTTCGTTAAGAAGTGATGAGCAACGACCCAAGAATATTACGTCTAGCACTGGGAAAAAGGTGGAGAAGCGAATGGTGAATAATGACCACAGTATAGGAACATGGGATACTATTGCCAAAGCGGCGGAGGCGGAGAAAATGAGCGCTGCCAAAATGAGTAGGAGTATAAAAAACAAGACCATTTTTGATAATGACTATTATTATGCCACAGCCAACGCATAAAAACAACACTCACAATTTATTATTTTGAGTAAAAAATAATAAAGTAAACATGGTCATAACATACGTTATGGTCATGCGCTCAATAAAAAGGGTTTCAGTCGGCACCCTACTCTGACTCTTCTTCGTCTACAAAGTCATCGCGTAAATCAAAAATGGACTCGCTCTCACTACTACTATCATCGTCGTCAGATAAAACGGACTCGGCCTCTTCATATGAAGGCGACCTAGTCCTAGCATCCTCTGGCGAAGCAAAATCCACAATCTGCTCTTGGGTTAAATTAATAACCAGTTCATTCGTTATTACATTTTCGGCGATATCGTGACGAATTATACGATTGGCGGCCGACTCATTGGCATAGACAGAAATAAAATCTTCTGGTCTTTGTCTTGGGCCGTCCTCCTCGTCTTCCTCCGAACTCGTCTCATACTCTAAATGAGACGTATCAAAGTGCTTATAAATATTTACATCGCGTTTAAATATGCGCCCCGCATCATGATACGAAATCTTCCATCGATTCGTCCCCTCGATACGCTTCCTGATTTTACATCCGAACAGCGGGTATCTACGAACAAACTGATGTAACTTTTCTTCCAGACGATATTCGTTATAATATTGCGCATTTAAATCCAAAGAAAATACGTGCTTAAAATAGTGCGCCAAATAAGGTTTCATGGCCGCAACCAATTTCTCTTTCGGGTAATCCTTATTCACGTTCATGGAATAACCTTCTTCGCACCTACCATTATACCACTTGATCATGGCGCGCACCTCTTTCGTCAGAGTATTTATACAACTGCTCGATAAATAACGAGATATGGCTTCATCGCGTATCAAGACTTCGTTTTCTAGTTTAAAACGCTTGAGATTAAAATTACATAGGAAATAGTTATGAAACGCAGGTGATAATATGAAATCCCGCGATTTGATTTGAAAATATAAATTATATAGGGACGACTTAGTAAAAGGTATATTATTGTAAGGATTTTTAACGGCAATCGGCGAAGAAACCATATGAGCGGAATTCAGAATCGAATTTTCAATGATTTTCGTAATATCCATAATAGTAAATAAATATTTATTACCGTTATGATGGACGGCAACCACGTTTCGATGCGATTCGCTAATCGGATTTAAAATCAAATCGGTTTGGATACGTAGAACAGACCGACGCAACCGTAACTTATTTATAAATCTCAATAAGATATGATATTGTCGCTGGGCGGATTCGAACGCCATAATAAACCGGCGCTTATTCTCCTCCGAATAAAATAGGTTGGATTTGACCGTTTCCAAATACCCGAATTTTTGACGCGGGCATTGTAAAAGTGGATTGGATACGAAAAAATAGACAGTTGCCATGAGTAATCTATCGAAAAAGTCGGTAGTCTTTTCATTCTTAAATATAGTTTCCAAAAGCTGGCTTCGGTCGCCGCCTGAATAATAAATAACATCTTTATCAGTATAATTTTGCTTTAATAGGATTCTACCAAAAGTATTGATTGAGAAAGTCGGTGGCATGAGAATCGTTTTCTTGTCTTCCTCTGAGAAGTTAAATGAGAATGGGACATAAATAGAGGGGAGCAAGGCATTGTGAGTCCTTTCGGGGATTTCGAATTCTTTATCAAAATTTACGGTAGGATATGAAGTATTTACAAAGAAATCCTGGGTCGTCATGGGCTAAATATATAATCCATATTACGTTTATATATTTTCCAAATTATATTACAAAGGGCGGGTGTAATTAAACCGTCGAGTCCGAATTTGCCTTGACCAACTCGGCATTATACTCTTCCGTCTTCTTCTCGTCGGCCGCCTCGCGCTCCTCGAAATTGACCGTCTCCTTCACGCCAATCAAATTACCCTCTTCATCAATCGTCTGCGTAAGCACATTGCCGCTCTTCTGCGCCTTCTTCACATTCTCCTCAATAGCCTTACGTTTCGTCTCCATGACGCGCTTATCAAACTCCTGCTTAGCGAGCGCCTCATTCTTAATCTTCTCTTCATGTAACTTATTCAACTCGTCCTCCATAAACTCCACCTTGCCCGTCTTATACGCATCGGGGTCCCATGGCATCCACACACCCACAGGCCCAACAAAAATATCGTGATTCGGGTCCGTCTTACGCAACGCCACGCATTTATTTTGCGCCTCTTCTTGGGTGGGATATACACCGCGAATCTTCAATCCGCGCACCGACGTCTGGAAATCATTTTCCTTATTAAACCTTTCGTTTAGCTTATCTTCGTTCCTATCCATAAAATTATTAAAATCATCGACCACCGTGTTTTGCTTCAATTTATCGCCCTCCTCCTTGATAAAATCGTTATAGTCGCTAATCGCGTTCTCGACATTCAAGTTATACTTATAGGAAAGGAAATGGATAAACTCTAAAAACTTCTCGGCGGATTTAGTAAAATCCCATTGCTTGACGAATTGCTCGAATAAGTAGAGTTCACGGCGCTTTAAAATCTTTTCGGGAGAGACGAAGGAGAGGCAGGCGAATTTTTGACCGGCAATCGGGGGGTCCTCGTCACATAAGTCGACGTATTTAGGATTGGGTTGGCCGTTGGGTAGAAGTTTACGCTCGAATGCCGACATTTAGAGAAATATCAATTTATAGAGTAGCATAACTTTTTTTGTTTAAGTGTTTTTAGAGAGACATATTATTTCGGAGTTAATAGGCGGATTCAAAATGTATTGAGAAAAGGACTCACTTAGAGGAATCTTCGGTGTCCAAATATATTATTTTGTTTGATTATAGTATACAATCATATTGTAATGGTTGACGTAACTGAACTTCTTAAACGCGCCATCAAATACTTAGTAGAGGGTCTCGCCGTAGCCATTTGCGCCATTATCATCCCCAAGAAGGCATTAAATGTAGAGGAAATCATTATTATTGCCTTAACTGCCGCCGCCACGTTCAGCATCCTTGATGTATTCATTCCTTCCATGGGCAACTCTGCCCGCGGAGGTGCCGGCTTTACCTTAGGTAGCGCGGTAGCGGGTGGACTCAGGATTGCCGCTTAAAAAGGTAACCCTTACCCCTTTATAGAATAGACCTTATTGTCAATATATTTTGTTACTTGAATAAGTATCAAAATAGTGGGTTTGAAAAGACCCCCGTTAAAAGAGGGGGTTTATTTCGAGACGCTGACAGTGAACCTGTCTAATTTATTCCAAAACACCGTTTTTAACCTAACTGTTTCCGTATCGTCTCCCGCTAGAAAATCAGGGTTCATGTTGACCCTTTCCTGTATTACATTCCACGCGTTGCTTTGGCTATAGTCCAAATTAAATTTCGGCGAATAATTTATCATATGTTCAAATATAAACACATTTTCGCTGGATAATAATAGTGCCATTTTAATAACATACCTATCCAAAAGTATTTTACTTTTTCGCAAAGTCTTTTTGTCAGATACGTTAACAAACGCATTGATTTCTTCGGCAGTTAAAAATAAATCTTTATAGATAACCACGAGTCCAAAGGGCGAGCCGTCGAGTGCCCCATGCTTCGCCTCCAATAATAAAAGCGCTTCGTTTTGTTTTTCTCGGGTATGTTTATTATATTTGGCGTATTTTTCGCGAAGTTCTGGCTGGGTTAATAACGCATTTTTGGTCGCCTTTATTCGTTCTTTATAGGGGTCTGTCATATGAATGAGTAAATCAGCAGAGGCAATAACGATATTTATTTTGGCACGTATGTCCTCTGGGGTAACATTTTCGTTTTGTTCTTCTTGTGTTTTTGTCTCTTCTTCTTGTGTTTTTGTCTCTTCTTCCGATTGTTTTATCTCTCCGGGTTTAGCTTGTGTTAATGATTGCGCTGATGCTTTTAATTTGGCTTCCTCTTCGAGTAACAAATTTACTTTGACTTCCTCTTCCGCTTGTTTTGACAGTTCAACTTTCGCTTGTCTTAATATTTGCTCTGACGCTTTTAATTTGGCTTCCTCATTGAGTAACAAATTTACTTTGGCTTCCATATTCGCTTGGGCCGACGCTTTTACTCTGGCTTCCTCTTCCGCTTTTACTCTGGCTTCCTCTTCCGCTTTTACTCTGGCTTCCTCTTCCGCTTTTACTCTGGCTTCCTCTTCAGCTTTTACTCTGGATATACGTTCATTGGCAGCGTTTGCTATCGACGTCATAAGATTAAGCCTTTCCTGTTTTTTCTCTTCTTCCAACACTTTAGCCTCTTCCACTGCTTTGGCTTGTAACCTAGCCTTTTCTTCGCTGGCCTGCACTTCTAAAGCTTTCTTTTCGGCAATGCGTCTATTTAATATCGCCAATTCTTCTTCGAATTTGGATAGCTTTAATTGAGCGGCGTTCAATTTGTTTTCGTGTTCTTTATTTATAGCTTCTTTTATTCCAGATAACATTACAGATTGATTAGGAACTGAAGCGACAGACGAAGTAGGTGCCAAATCGGAATCCATTCTCTCGTTACCTGTGGTGAGTTCGGGACTTAATTGACGACTATCAACAGATGGCTGGAGAGACGGACTAAGTACCGTAGCTGTGCTAGGTTCCGTAGCTGCGCTAGGTTCCGTAGCTGTGCTAAGTTCCGTAGCTGTGCTAAGTTCCGTAGCTGTGCTAAGTTCCGTAGCTGTGCTAAGTTCCGTAGATAAAGGCGCAATCGGAATAGCCGCGCTTCTGGCAATGGTATCTTGTAATTCTTCTTCACTGGCAGATACAGAATCTCTATGCGCCATAAGCTCTTCAGAATCTGACGGTTTTATATCCTTGGGTAAATCAACAGCAGCCTTTATCATAGTAGCATTCGCATCGACGAGACGCGCCATAGATTGAATTATTTCGTTATTCGGGTCAAACACACCAACGTCTTTAACCCCCTCCTCGGCGATTTGGCACTGAGGTTCATATTGACCCAAAGGAAGAGATTTGAATTCGACATACATTATTTCTTTCTTTAATTTTTCTATACGCTCTGTAATTTTATGTCGTTCCAAAGGACTACTTGTACCGTTCCTTGTACCGTTCCTTGTACCAACGTCACGTTCCAATTCCAATTTGGTTAACTGATCTTTCAACTCGCGTAGATTGGTCTTAATTTTCGCGTTTCTTATTCGAATAGAGCATTTTCGCTTTTTATCAAAAGCCACATTATCCTCTTTTGAATACGCTGGTTTTATTACCGCCAATTTATTTAATAAACTACATACTTGTGTATCCGACCAGCAATAATCGCGCGGGGTTTTTTCTGCTTTATCTTTTATATTAAGCGACGAAATACTAGTTAAATGAGAGATTAATACATGAAAACACATCAAATTATCTGCGTCGGCGGTGGTTTTCAAAGCAAATAAATGAAGGGGTGTCATGCCGGACTCATTTTGGGCATCTATATTCGCCCCATTTTCTAAAAGGGTATTTAAAGTAATAAATTTGCATTTTTGGTCATAAGGGAAAACGGCGTAATGTAACGGAGTATTGCCTTCATTGTTTTTTAGGTTAATATCCGCCCCTTTGGATAATAGATATTTTGTGGCGGCGTAGTTTCCTACACCCGCGGCCAGATGTAAAAGAGAAATGCGTCCGCCAATTTTGGCACCGCCTTCGATTTGGTAGGGGCTTGTGAATATCGTATTATAAAACGCCGTATGTAGGTTAGCGGGAATATAGGTTTCTATCCATTTTAATACGGGGTCGGACATAGATTTGGTTATAATGGCATTAAACAGAATGGGCTGTAGATAATCAGTAACATATTTTAACTTGGCACCGTTTTCTAATAAAAGTCGAGTGATATCGTGATGCCCTTGCTCTAAAGAATATTGTATCGGGGTTTTTCCAGCTTCGTCATATTTATTTACGATTGCCGATATTTGGTCTTGTGTCATATTGAGAGCATGTTTAAATTGGGAGTCTAGAAGTATAATCAGGTCGGCTTTATTATTAGCCTTTACTAGAGCCAATAACCTACGAAAATTATCATTGACGAAATCAGAGTTGAATTTACCAGAGCCGTCGTCGAGATTAACCTCGTAAAACTCGCTGCCTTCTTCTGTGGACTCTTCGTCCGGTTCATCAGAAAAGTCTTCTGAGTGAGAAGGTCGTTCATCTATTTCAATACCATTTTGTTCTGTGTTATTTTTTTTGGGGGCAGATGATGTATTACCCATTTGGTTATAGTATAATTATATATTTCATTGACATAATCAACCAAATATATAAGGAAAACACCAGAATCAATTCTACCTTGGTTCCCCTACACCGTGGGAAAAAACTCCCAATCTAAATCATTACATACCTTTTTCCATATCATATCCTGCTCCAGCTGCTTTTCTCTATCTTTCATCATAGGAATATACGGTAAATATTGGGTTTGGTCTAACAGCACACAGAGCTGATAAAGAGTATACGTATAGTTAAAGAAATTCGTCCGATTCGCGGGACAATGAACCGCCCATGGCTGTTGTATCTCAATAAAAAGCACACATAAAGTCTCATGTAATTCCTCGTTCATGATCGGCGGTTTAATACCAAAAAGCGAATTAATATATTGGATATGCTCGAAATATTTGTTGAGCCCCAACTTGCGTAATATCTCGCGCATTTTATCATAATTGATAAGAGACATATCCTCAATACGTTCCTTTTTAATTCTCGCTTTAATGGCGTCAATGACCTCTTCCGGAATCTGAGTCGTTTCCTTGGCTTGAAATTGCGATAATATCTCTTTGAAATGGTTAAGCCGGATATATGCCGTATAGGATACTTCGTTCGGTGGCTCTTTATTCGTCGGCTTGGAATTGTCCACGATATACGAAATAAATTTCCCACATGCCATATTATTACAAATAAGAATACCCTCCTCATCTTGCGGAATGAGTTCTCCGCTTTTACAACTTTCGCATATATCGGTGGTTACAATAAAGTCCTGTATGCTGTTTAGTTCTCGATTTACGTTTCGCCAATAGTTTTGATAGGCTTGTTTGGCCTGAACGTATTTTTCGCTGTTCAAGTCCGATGAAGTGTCGGATTTTGCCTTGATTTTAAAGAACGAATTGAGAACCGTCACGTTTTTTACGGTAGTGCTCGCCCCGCCGGCCGATATTTGCTTTTTATCCTCGAAATATTGGAAGATATATTTGGAATTATCCAATAGATATTGCTTTTTTTGGGTTCGGAGGGAGCGGATTTTATCTTGAATGGCGTATATTTTATCGCGGATTTCGAGATATACATCTATCTGGTTCTCTTTTAGAGTAGAAATCTGGGCTTTTAATTTGTTTTTTTCTTCGACTAAGGCAGGTATGGTTTCGTTTTCTATGACGCTGAATTGGTTTAACATTTCAGTGTGTTTTTCGTCTATGGATAATAAAGCGGGCTTGGCTGCCAACTTTTTATTTTGCTGAGATGTCATGAAAATGTTGGGTATAATATACAAATAGTCTCATTAGTTTTTTATATGTGTTTTCCGAGGGTTTATATAAGGAGGGGGAACCAAGGTAACCTTCGGGTTCCTTCGGAGTCCCTTCTTTTCAATTGTATACCTTAAATATAAGTTCTTACATCTTCATTTCGCGTGCCTATCTGAAATGAAACTTCTTACTCATATAAGAAAAAAGGATGGGGTTATATGGGAAACTTTGGTTTCCCCTATGCGTGTATATACAAAAAAACGTATATAAATTAAATATATATAACTCATGTCCAGTCAGGGACCCATTGAGATACCAACCATATCTCAATTGGATAAGAAACAAATACAAAAGATGATATTCATCGCAAATGCTTTAGAAAAAGGCTGGACAGTAAAAAAATCAAACGATTCCTATATATTTACCAAAAAACATGAAAATAAAAGAGAGATATTCCAAGAGAATTATTTAGAGTCTTTTGTATTCAGTAATATAGCTGGAGGAAATTAGATATGTGTGCGAATCATTACATAATACAGGCATAATATAAATAGCATTATTTTCTCTGTAAAATATGTGTATCCGATTTGTAAATTACAATTGTGGCACAATCATTATATTTGTGTTTTAAAAGAAATTCGGACGATTTCGCACTGGAATTCAATAAGTCGAATGAAAAAATTGTTACAATGGGGGTTGACGCAAGGATTCCGAAGAAGTTCGGAGGAAAGCCCATCTCTTTAGGGAAATTCGCGATATAAAAATAAATTCTTGAATTAATTTATTTTTCGCCAAATTATTTTCTAGACAGAGTATATAACTTTGTTATACACAAAGGATGGCTGGTGGACTTATGCAACTTGTCGCCTACGGCGCCCAAGACGTGTTCCTCACTGGAACCCCCGAGATTACTTTCTGGAAGGTGTCTTACAGGCGCCACACCAACTTCGCGATGGAGTCCATTGAGCAAACCTTCTCTGGCCAAGCCGATTTCGGTCGCCGTGTAACCTGCACGATCAGCCGCAACGGTGACCTCGCCTACCGCACCTACCTCCAAGTAACCCTCCCTGAGATTAACCAAGACATGAAGACCGCCGGCTCCGACGGTGTCTATGCCCGCTGGTTAAGCTACATCGGTGAGCAACTCATCGCCCAAGTTGAGGTCGAGATTGGTGGCCAACGCATTGACCGCCAATACGGTGACTGGATGCACATCTGGAACCAACTCACTCTTTCCAGCGAGCAACAAAAGGGCTACTGGAAGATGATTGGCCACACCACCCAACTCACCTACATCACTGACCCCAACTTCGCGGCTGTCTCCGGCCCCTGCGCCGCCGCCGGTGGCCCCAACCAAGTTTGCGCCCCCCGCAACGCCCTTCCCGAGACCACTCTCTACATCCCCCTCCTTTTCTGGTTTTGCCGCAACCCCGGCCTTGCCCTCCCCCTCATCGCCCTCCAATACCACGAGGTCAAGATCAACCTTGACATCCGCCCTCTTGGTGAGTGCCTCTGGGCCGTCAAGACCCTCAACGGCACTTCCGGAACCGTCTCCGTATCCCAAGCTTACCAACAATCCCTTGTTGCCGCTTCCCTCTACGTTGACTACATCTTCCTCGACACGGACGAGCGCCGCAAGATGGCCCAAAACCCCCACGAGTATCTCATTGAGCAACTCCAATTCACGGGTGACGAGTCTGTCGGCTCCTCCTCCAACAAGATCAAGCTCAACTTCAACCACCCCTGCAAGGAGCTTATCTGGGTTGTCCAACCCGATGCCAACGTTGACTACTGCTCGTCCCTCGATGCCGGTGGCCTCCTCTACCGCACTCTCGGTGCCCAACCCTTCAACTACACGGATGCCATCGACGCCCTCCCCAAGGCCGTCCATGCCTTCGGTGGCCCCGCCGAGACTGCCGGCGCCAGCGGCAACGAGTTCATCACCGCCTCTGGCCTCTTCCAAATGCCCGGTGCCGCTGACGTCACCGTCGGTGGTAGCGCGGACTGGGCCGGTGCCTCCACCTACCTCCCCTTCGATGCCCAAGCCGGCTCCTCCAACGGCTCCTCGGTATCCGATGCGGGCACGTTCGTCCTCGCCGAGACTGCCCTCGACATGCACTGCTGGGGCGAGAACCCCGTAGTGACTGCCAAGCTCCAACTCAACGGCCAAGACCGCTTCTCCGAGCGCGAAGGGTCCTACTTCGATGTTGTTCAACCTTGGCAACACCACACCCGTGCCCCCGATACGGGCATCAACGTGTATTCCTTTGCGCTCCGCCCAGAGGAACACCAACCTAGCGGTTCATGCAACTTCTCTCGCATTGATAACGCTGTGCTCCAACTCGTTCTTTCTTCCGGAACGGTTGCGGGGACGGCGACCGCTAAGGTCCGCGTATACGCTGTAAATTACAACGTTCTCCGCGTCATGTCTGGCATGGCTGGAGTAGCTTTGACGGCAATTCAGATATATAATTATTTATTATTCTATCTAATTGCGACTAGAGCAGAAAAACAACGCGCCACAAGCAAACAGGCCCTGTTTGTGGATAACTTCGCTTTGACCCCTGTAGTTCACATGGTCAGTTGTTAGTAAGGGAACATTAGTTCTTTTGCGAGATTACTTGTTGTTCGGGGAACCCCTTAGAGCCTTAACTACTAAGTATACTTGGGAAACCAGTATATGGCGGAGAATAGAACTCCGGTATAGTAATAATGTTAAGGATTGGGCAATCCGCATGGT
>Ga0114960_10002236_pt1 | contig 15201 bp, 5 predicted proteins | sample C_130625_MF_Meta_FD_92637 | JGI IMG/M metagenome (GOLD analysis project Ga0114960, IMG submission 92637) | Freshwater microbial communities from Lake Croche, Canada to study carbon cycling - C_130625_MF_MetaG | ecosystem: Environmental > Aquatic > Freshwater > Lake | place: Lake Croche, Canada... | reverse complement strand
GTGACATGCTGTTTGCACCTACAGTGGTAGAGTATGGTGAGGATGCTGGAAAATCTACAGAATTAACTAAAGTTCCGTTAGTAGAACCATTGATCCCACTAGCCGTACATATAGTAATTCCTTTCAAATTTGCTGCCTTTAGTGCTCCACTAACAGTACCTGGATTTGATGGTGTTTTTAGTGTTTCAGTTGTTATGGTGCTGCTTGGCGTTAAAATAGTTTCTGGTGCCCCCCATGGTATACAGAGAACACTTGGATTATTTGTGTTATCATTAGCAGCAGTATTAATAAGATCTCTAAGTGAATTTAAACTATTTGTACCTATGTATAATACTATTGTTAATTTTGAGGGATTATTAAAACCTTGAACACATAGTCCAATTGTTTCTACTACAATTGTATTATTAGCAGTTGCTTGATTATCACTCATACTCGGTGAATTTGTTGCACCTACGGTTACAATCTTTACTATTGGTTGACCTGTATATGTTACACCGCTTTGACCTGTAGGTGGGCTTGCTATAGGTGTGCCTGATATGTTCCCAATACCATAAATATACCAGAATTCTTGAACATCTCCTTGTGTTAAGACTCCAGCAGTAAGCTTACCAAAAAGTCCACCTCCAAGAGTTATAACACCAATTGTTATAGTAGGTTCAACTGTTAGAGGCTGATCAAGAGAACCAGGCATCTTATGGAAAGCTGTAATATCGACTATATCATTTATAAAATAGTTATTACTCCACGCATCAATTAAAAGACATTTAGGAGAAAATGGACCTGGTGCTACTGCTGCTCTTGGAGAGAGTTCGATATATTTCTGAGGTGATACTGTAAGGGCAGATTCTTTACAATTAGATCCATGAGTCTTATTGTAGTTGTAATTCCAACAACAAGGCATTATATTATAACTTAGAAATTAATTTAGTTCCAATTATGGATCCAAGTCCTGTACAATTATCATATGTTTTAGATGGTGTAAATACAGCTGTATTTAAGTCTACATGCGTATCACTGGTAGGATTAATTATACCGCCGTATTTATTAAAACAATCTGGAGTTGCTGAGTATAACTTTTTATTTGCACTATTAGTAACTGGAAAAGTTTTATTATTTACAACACATAAGGCAAAAAACGCAGTTGCTATTGCAGCAGAAATACTTGTGCCACCACAAATAACATATCCATCAAAAGCGTTAGCGTTAGCAACTCCTGGATAAAAATAATATTTTCCAGTAGTCCAAGGATCCGCATTAAAGGATATATCTGGAATACTACGCATACTTGTAGAAGTGCCACCTATTTTTGAAAATTGATATGAAGGTCTTAAAAATGCTTTACTTACACCTCCTCCAGATATATTCCATGGGCTTTCACCTTCATGATAACCATCAATTATAGTTGAATAAGATAAAGATGAGCCTCCTACTGATGTACAGTATGGTGATGATGATGGAAAATCTACTGCATTTGGAGAGGTTGTTTTACTATCAGGTATATCACTAGAACCATTGATCCCACTAGCCGTACATATAGTAATTCCTTTCGCATTTGCTGCCTTTAGTGCTCCACTAATAGTTGTGGTGTTTGTTTCAGTTGTTATGGTGCTTAGCGTAAAACTAGATTCTGGTGCCCCCCATGGTATACAGAGAACACTTGGATTATTTGTGTTATCATTAGCAGCTGCATTAATAAGATCTCTAAGTGAGTCCAAAGTATTTGTACCTATGTATAATACTATTGTTAAGTTAGGAGATGGATATATTGTTCCAATTGTTTCTACTACAATTGTATTATTAAGGGTGGAATAACCATCTCCTGTGCTTGGTGCATTTATACCAGTACCTAAAATCTTTACTACTGGTTGACCTGTATATGTTACACCAGTACTAATACCGTCAACTGGTATTCCTGAACCTAATTTTGTCCCTATACCATTACCAATCCAATGTTCTTGGACATCTCCTTCTGTTAAGACTTTAGTTGTAGAATTAAGCTTACCAAAAAGTCCACCTCCAAGACTTATAACACCAACTGTTACCTTCTTTGTTGGATTATTTGGAATCGCTGGAAATTTATAAATTGTACTTATCCTTGTTTGATCAAGTAAATAATTTCCACTACTACGAGAAAATGTAGTAGCATAATCACCTCTCAAAAAAGATCTAATAGCAAATGGCTTAATTACTGTTACATTAGGAATCATTTCAGATTTACATGTAGATCCATGAACTCCATTATATGCGTAATTCCAGCAACACCGATTCATCTATATTTATAACTTAGAATATAATAATTTTCCATTTATAGATCCAAGGCCTGTACAATTATCATATCCACTCGTAGCATTGTATTGACCATTTGATCCTGATTTAATATCATGAAATGAGTTTGCTGTAGCTAAATATAATTTCGGATTTATAAATATTTTCTTATTACATAGTCCAAAATACGCGGCAATAGTTGGGGCAGCAATACTTGTTCCTCCAAAGATATAGTAATTTCCATGATCTTTACCTCCTATATAATATAAAAGCCCTGTATTTGGATCTGCGTTAGACGCAATATCCGGAATACTACGCTTTATCCGTGATCCTATTTTTCCAGTTTGATAGCTCGGCGTGACGAAGAATCTACTTACAGCACCTCCTCCGTTTGACCAAGCGGTTTCAACAGTATTTGAATTATAGGTTAATTGTGGGCATACAAGAGTTGTTCCACCTACAGCTGTGCAGTAAGGTGAAGAAGCAGGAAAATCTGCGCAGCTTTTATAAACAGTATTATCACTGGATCCATTATCTCCTGTTGCTACACAGATGGTAATTCCTTTTTCAGAAGCAGTTTTTAAAACTGTATTGATAGATGTAAGTAGAGATGACGTATAGTTTATTTCAGGAGACCCCCATGATATAGATAGAATAGAGGGTTTATAAACGTTATCATTAATTGCCTTATCAATAAGTTTACCAAGATAGGATAGATTATTTGGAGCAATATATAAAATAATTGTTAGATTTTTAGAAGGATAGCATCCACCTACTGTCTCAACATCAATTGTATTTTCAAAGGTATATCCACTGTCATTTATATCAGGAGTATTTACAGCACCACCAATTGTTTGAATAACGACAGTTGGATGATTTGCTACAGGAATTCCGATCGTTTTCCAGTATGCTTGAACATCCCCGTTTGTTAGAATTCCATTACTATCAAGATTACCATAGAGCCCACCTCCAAAAGAGATTACACCAATGCTTACTTTTTCACTAGAAGGACTATTAAAATTATATATTTTACTAATATCAATGGGTGTAAACCATGAATGTGTTCCTCCACTTGTAAATGGATTCGTGATCCTAGTATGTAAGGAATTTCTATGAGTATATGTAAGAAGTAGTTTCTTACAATAAAGACCATGCTTATTATTATTTTTACATGTTAAACAGCAATGGGTTCCACCATTATTATTTAAATCACTATGCCTCTGATATTCACAAGTCTCTCTAGAGCACTTCATCTAGAAAGAACTTCGGTAATCTTCCTAAGATTTGCCATACAGAGACTGGATGATTCGACGGTAAATCTAAGATAAGGGCCTCTTCTTCTAGCAAGCGGACTATGTGACCTCTTGAGATTCTCTTATCACGTTTTGCGGATTCTAGTAATGTTCTGTGAATCTGCCATAATGAACACTTTCTCGGAACCATATTATGTTTTGCCCATTTATAGGCTCTTTCATTTAGCTGAAATTCTTCTGACCATAGATCTAAATCAGGATACTCAATAAGTGTATTTATCTTTAGAGCCTTTGCGTATATTTTCTTAGACTCATGAGCAAGAGTTTCAATGTAGGAATGAATTTTTTCCATGGAATCCATTAGATCATTAGACTCCGTTGACATTACGTATCTCTGCTTAGTCCCTCTAAGCAATTTTATCACTATGTTCCATCTTCATTCCACTTGTGTGCCCATTTACTAATCGGATAGTGAACATCTGTGCGTGTCCACCAAACTGGTTTATTTAGATCAAGAGGCTCTATGGCAAAGATCCAGTGAGGTGGAATAAGTAAGGTAGTTGAAGGTCTTAGAATAATTTCAATTGTCTGAATCTGAGTCCATAAAGGATGATGTGCGATCGTAGCATCAGACCACCGGAGTCCCTTCCAACCTGGAGGTAATTTAGCGATTTGTGAACTATTTAGTAAGATACATCTGACTTCACCGTCTGTACATGATACAGATGTGGCCCATCCATAGGTTCTTCTAAGACCCTCGTGACCAATATGGGCCTCTGTCCGTGTAGAAAAAAGGATAGGTGAAAGATTAAACCATTTTAATAAAAGTTCTGCTTCAATCTTTGTTAGGCCTAAGATACTGGACCAAGTTGTCTGAAGACTACGTGTTCCTGTTTGTGCCGATATTGGATTTGTCTCATATTCATTCCAGATGGGCTGAGCTCCCCAGAAACGCGTCTGTCTTAGACTTCTTGAACTCCATATTTCTAGGGATCTTACATCAGATATTACGACAGGATTTTTCTCTTCCCATAAGGATGATAGGTTTGTTATAATCTGTGATTCCTTTAACTGTGAGATACTATACTTATTTGTTGACTGCGAATAATGCCAAACAAGAATACAAAATATTATTAAAAGGATTATTATCCATTCAATCATCTTCTTAACGCTTGCTGGCAATTTCTTATCATAATGCTTAGCGCATCAGCACCCCCATGCTCTACAGCCATTTGGCTCCATCTTCTTTTCGGTAGGTTGAGAGGGTTCGCATCTGCGTGGATCTGACCATATATTTTGCCGGGGTGGCTCTGTTGGGCCTCTATAGCGATCTTGCTTTGTGGCATTATTAAAGAGTCTAGGAGATCTTTCCCAATTCTTCTGATCAGCCTGTTCGCGACAGTTATAGCTTCCAACTCTTAGCAGGGCACTAGGCATTGAGATTTCCTCAACAAATCTTGAAGGAGGTCTTTTAGATTCAGGAACAAGAAGACGATCCACATACATGTCACTTCCTTCAGAGGGTGAATATTGCTTATCATCACAGGTTCCTAGAGGACGATCTAGACGTCTAAGTAAACTTTCTCTGTCTACTGCTCTAAGATAACGATCTGGAGGATAGACCTCTCCACCCTGTGGAAAGACCATGTTATCCGATATGTTAGGTAAAGTCTCTTCAGGAGCAGTTGTTCTGTATTCTAAACAGACCTTCGTATAAGGGCGAAAGCCAAGAGGTAGAGGAACTAGATTTTCAGGAACAGACCGCTTATAAATCTTTGTAGGATCCCAGTGTGATCTTAGACAAACAGGTGGAAAGAAGGGAGCCGTCGTGGAAGACTCAATTGGATATTTTTCAGATGAACTTCCTTTTTCATAATGAGTTCCCAAGGAATTCATTGGACTGATGGCGGATGACATATCTGACCTTGTATAGATTTTACTATGAGATATTTACGGATTCAACAATCTGTATGGCTCCACTCCATTCACAGTCATTGTTATTTAACAAATTCCCTGTAGAATCATACCAATTAAAACTAATCTTATCTATCTTACCAACAGGTGGATTAAATAGAACCGGGCTCTGAACAAAGGTCGTCGCAAAAGATCCAAAATTATTTAATAAGAGTTTTGAATTATACATTCCACTCTGTGCTGTTGTATCAAGTGTCTGAGCAAAGTTTTCAGGCTGACTTATATCCATACGATTCATATTATATTCTTCATTTAGTTGAAGATAGATATAATCATCTAGAATTTTAAAGAATGATGTGGCTTTATGAACAGTATTAAGTGGAGTATCTTGAAAGGCAAATCCTAAATTATATCCCATACCATAGGTATCCTTAGTCGCATTTGAATATGTCACACATGATGAGAAGGGTATGCTAAATTCTAAAGGATCGGTAACCTTATTACGAGTTGCTAAATAAGATGGCAATATATGTTGTAAATCTCCGTTAATTAGATTTAATATAGAAGCATTACTATATCCAGAGATTGTGCTTAAGATTAGTTTATTGGATATATTCCCCTGATTAATTGAATTGAAGACTTGTAAGAAATTTCCAAATCCTGTTGTTGAAATATTTGATCCTATGAATCCAGGTAAAACTCCTGCTCCATAGAGTTTATTGGTAATAAAGAGTGAATTAAATGTGCTTAAAAATGTCTGATATTTAGGATTTGCCGTCGTTGTTGTGCTTGTCAGTAAAAAGGGTTCTGAGGATAAATCCTTAAGAGAAATATAGCCAAAGTCATACCGTTGCGGTAAATAGAAACGAACGAGTGTCTGAAAGGTTTCAGAAGGTGAATACGCACGAATCGCTAGATAATTAAATGAATTTACATTATCGTTATTAAAATCGGTAGATGCCGCAAGATTTATATTATACATATATGAGTTAAATTCATATCCTGAAAAAACAGTGTCTGATCTTACAAAATTACTTGAATTCTCCATGGCATACTTTGTTCCAATATCATTTGACATGGATGTAAAATTATTATAAAAAAACATTTCAGTATGTTGCTTAGAAGGATATGTTTCTATATCAGTCACGGTTTGTATTGGATTTGATACGGATCCTTTTTTATTAAGAATAATTTTATGAGTAGGATAAAAGACTTGGTTCATAAAGGCCTGTTTTACTGTAAAATCGTATACAGATCCCAGTCGAACTCCATAAATCATTGAAATATTTGAGCTTGCCTGTAAATGCCAAATATTATCATACTTTGAAACAAAATGATCACTATAAGGATTTGAGATTGTGGTATATTGTGTTAAAATATATTTTGGACTAGCGTAAGAAATATTTGATTTAGCAAAAGCCTGTGGCGTTGATATCATTTGATATAAAGTATTCTCACCTTGATTTTCTGTAAAATAATAATTTCCATATAGATCGACAATTGATTTTCCTATTGTTGATTTCTGGTAATAAGAGTTTACCGTATATGTTAAAAATGGCATATATGTAATAGGATTAATACCTAAGGATGTGACAGACTGAACAGTTGTGCTAAGATATTCAGATACAAGTGTTCCTAGAATTGGATTTGATATCTTTGGCTGGTTTCCTACAAGTATTTGATTCAGTTGTAAGGTTGTTGATGTAAGAGCTATATTATAGATACTTACTGTGCTTATATTATCGGTGTTTGTATTATTAAAGGAATACATAGGAATATTCGGACCTTGAAAGTCATTAAGGAATTGAACTGGAACATTTGATGTATTTAGTGGAACTGTATAAACGCTGTATTTAAACAAGGATGTTCTAGCTTGAATGGCATTTTTAAAAGTGTAAGGTTGGACAATTATATTTTTATCTAAGGCTATACTGTTTGTTAAGGATCGTATAAAATATGATGTAGTAAACTGAGACGCCGTGTACCAAGCTGGATATATATTTGCGTCCTTCTCCTCTGGTTTATATGCCATGATATCCTTAAAACTGTAGATACCAGTTTTCAAGTCTCTTTCTAAGACAAGAGCATATATGGCTCTGACTTGCTTATTAGAACTAATAAGAGTAGCTAAGGAAGAGGGTATGATTTGGCCAAGTGATATATCAAATCCTATATAACTTGCGCTTGTTAAAAATGGATTTGCCCAATATCCAAATCGAGGAACTCCTCCAAGAATACGATCAAGCCTTGGGTTTGCTGGATTTATATGAGGATATCTTAAATTGTCTGGATTTCTTAGATAATCTAAGATACCATAGATTTCTGTAAATTCTATATAGGACGTGCTTGTATATGAAATAGTAATAAATAAAGACTGAAACCTCTGAAATATAGATTCTATACTTGCTATAATTAATGTTACCTTTGCAACTGTAATACCATTTGTATATAGATCGACTATATTTGAAAAGAGAGTTGTATTAGAGAGCAATGTATAAATTGACAAGGGTAAGTATTGAAAGGATCCTTGTGAAAAGGAAGGAATTGTAGTTGTTAATGTCATAGAGGGTGTAAGGCCTATTCCAATAAGAGACAGATATGATGAATACCATACCCAGTTCTTTCCAGCAAGAGGAGATGATTCAATAAGATCCTTATATCCTGTAAATGACATCTGTCTTTGATCATCATATGGTATCTGTGATTCAAGGACTGAAAGACTTGAGCCATCTATAAAGAGAGGAGTTGCTTGATTATTATTTGATGGATTAATTGAAACTATATTATTATATCCAATAATCACAAGACCATGTCCTCCACTTCCTGAATCAATGTCTTGAACTCCACCCTGTCCATAAATATTAGACTGAACAATATTATTTGTAATTATCATAGTCTGTTCTTCTAAACCAGGTCTAGCATAATTCGCACTTGGTGAACTTGAAGCATAGTCTAGAATTGTAAAAATATTAAGAGGTGCCATAAATCCTGATCCACCTCCTCCTGCTCCTCCTACATATACTGAATTATTATATCCTCCTCCTCCCCCACCATAATATCCGCCTCCTCCACCTCCTGCTCCATTTGTAAGATCATTTGTATTTACAATGTCATATTCATCAGGTAATATAGCAGGACTGCCACCTTTTAAGAAAAGACCATTTGTTCCATTAAGACCGCCATATCCACCTACTGTCGTTGATCCACCTCCTCCATCTGAATATAGAGCTGCCTGAGTTGTTTTATTCATTGTCAAACTATTTCCTGAAGCATATCCATTTTGTGTTTCTACTATAATCCCACTGGCATAGAACTGGATATCATTGAGTATAGGAGGCCCAGATGTATTCTTAAAGAGTTCAATATATAAGGTTGATACATCATTTATTTGTGTAATATCAAATTCAGTTAATGCATATGACATATATCTTGTAAATACTGGAAGAGTATTTGAATAAATTAAATGCGTCTTTGTTATATCAGTATATACATAAATTCCAGTAATATGTGTGTTTATAGAAGAAAAGGGTCCATTATATATTTGAATATGATTTATACGAATCACAGGTGTTAAAAAGTTAAATACTAATTTTACACTTCCTCCTGGCATAAATACTCTTGGAAACCATGGGTTTGTTATGATAAAGGGAACTGCTTGTAAAGTATCTATATCTGTAATTGTAGATGGAGTTTCTTGTGTATATATCATTGAAGGATCATAGGAAGCATTCATATCAGATATCTGTATGCTGTTTGGTGTATTTTTAATAAAGGTAATATATAAGAATTCAATATCCTTTAATGATTTTATAAGATGAACTGTAAATTTTCCATTTACATCAGGTAATATATTTAAATTATTATAGATAATTGAGGATGGGTCGCTTGATAAATATATATTAATTCCTGTAAAAAGAGCAGATTGTATATTTGGTGTATTTATAGTAATTGTATTCACATATGGAATGTGAATTCCAAGTGACACATTAAATGAATACTCAAGTATATCTGTTGTAATCAATTCAGGAGGATAATATATGCTAAGTGGATTATTATCTATGAGAGGAGCGGTATCTGTTTGAATCGTTTGTTTTCCTGAGTATAATTTAATTTCATTTATAGTGAGGGCTTCAGCTGTATAAATTTCTATATAGATTGAATTTGTCTCAGGTGTAAGAGTGACTGGGCCATATCCTATACATCTTCCAAAATAGGATCCTATATTTGAATTAAACCCTCCTGAGTGAATAAACGACCAGATAATTCCATCTGAACTTTTAAGAATGGATGCCTGATTTACAGAAACTCCCTGATTTATAGAGGCTTTTCCAGTACAGATAAATAAGCCATTTAGAAATTCAATATCAGTAAATGATACATTTACTGGAGCAGGTATAGAGGCATCAAGCCAGTGAATTCCATCAAGACTGTATTTAATAAAGGATGTGGAATCAGTAGTAAGACCAACGGATACAAAAATTCCATTCGCAAATACAATACTATTCGCGATAAAATTTACTATATTTAGAGAAGCTGCTGCTGACCATAAGATTCCATCTGAACTATAGACTAAGGATGAATTATAGGGCAGCGTTGTATTTAATTGAGCGATCACATATCTACCTAGACCATACGCCACATCATTTAATCCTGTTAAACCAATTCCAGGAACATTTGTCCATGAGAATCCATCTGAACTTACTTTTGCCACGGAATCTGAAGATCCGATTGCCCAGAATAAATTATTTATATATCTTAATCGTATGACAGAAGATGAAAAGGATGTAGATGATAGAATCCATGCGATTCCATTTGAAGATGTATAGAGCTTTCCTGTATTTGTGCCAGCAATTAAGAGGCTATTATTTGTAATAAGAGATGTAAAAATAGATCCATTATTAAATATTTCAGACCAATTTATTCCATCTGAACTTTGTATAATAGATGATCCTGTGGCAAGCCATATATTCAAATAAGAAATATAATTTACAGAATTTACATTTGATAAGATTGAATTATGTGTTGGAACCCAAAGTGATCCATCTAAACTATACTGAAGGCTATTACTTGATGTATTATTTACTCCTCCAATAATCCAGGCATTTTCAGATATGGTGTTTCGTATGAGCTGAGGTATTATGATATCATATACTTGATACGTTGATTGAATCTTATAATCAGAAGGAAGAATTGATGTATTAGAATATAACATATTAAGTTTATTTTGATTGTTGTAAACTATAAATCCTGTAGGCATCTGCGTGCCTTGACCATAATAGCGTATCTTACTAAGAACAGATAAATCAATAGAAGAACGAATCACAAATGAATTAAATTCTGGTGTTTGATCATACATATGTCTAGTTGCTTGACTCCAATATGTTGATAGATTATTGTCAAAGACTTGAGAAATATTTAAGGATGTTGTGCTATCTTCTACGGATAATATTGGTATCTTTGTATATTGTATAGTATCACATACCACACTAACAAAATTATATTGTATAATAGGCTCTAGAATATTCTGAAGACCAAACCCACCTGGGCCACCCATTGAAAAGACTCCAGCCGCACCTCCACCCCCTACAATTAATAGTGGTGTAGCTGTTAAAACATTTGATCCAGAAAAGAGCCCAGAAAACCCACCACCCTGTAAGAATATACTATTATTATCCGTATAATTTGCGAGAATAGATGTTCCACCTCCACCATATCGTGGTTGTTCATAATGCTGTAAGGATCCAAGTGATTCTTTAAAAGGCACATTATCACGATTTCCTCCCTTTCCAACTACAATATATAGAGTAGAAATTCCTCCTGGGCAATCAGTCGTATGTGTATTTAGTAAATTTTGAACATTAATCGCCGCTTTCACATAGGCTCCTGCTCCTCCTGTTGCTTGAGTATTTACTGAGGTTGCGCCTCCACCGGCCCACATCCAAACTATGATATCATTCATCGAGGATGTAAGCTGAATGGATTGTGTTGTAATATTTATATTATTTCCTTGTAAGGTTTGAAAGAGGAAAGGGTTATAAGTAAAAATAGGACCTTGAACAGGATAATTTTGTAGAGTAGAGGCTGGATTGACTAAATAATGAATACTATCTAAGGATCCTCCCTGTGAATAAATCACACTGCTAATTGAACTTAAATATGACTGTGACTGAAGACTTATATTTGAATTAGCAGGAGATGTAGAATTTACACTATATAGAGTGCTTGAATACTCGGTAAAAAATCTTGTAGGTCCTATTTGAGGTGTTGTATCGAAGCTGTAAAGTGAATCGCTATCAAATACAATCGGATTATATTGTTTATATCCAAGTGATGGTGTAGTAATAGGAATAGATTGTTGATACTGTGACTGAGTCTGAGAATATGGATCCTGAGGACCATATAATGCTGGAGCATTTATATTCTTGATTGGCATGATATAGCTAGACTGATTTGAGGCACCAGGAGATTGTATGACTGTTTTTCCAAAAAATGAGGTTCCTGTACTAATCGTTTGGGCCAGAGGATATGGTAATAAACTTCCTGTCAATAGACTATATGTAATGACATTGCCTGCCGAATCAAAAGGAACCATATAATACATAGAATTATAACTTAGAAGATCATTACTGCCAGGAGTAAATCCACTGAGATTTACATTACTCTTAGAAACAAAGGATGAGTTATATACATATTCATACCATGTTCCATATTGAAAGCTAGAGATATTTTCTAAGGTATTTGGTCCATATGGAACTGATCTATTATAACTAAGAACTGTTAGAGCAGTTGATAAACTAAGTGTTGTAAAGCCTGATCCTGTAAATACACCTATATGAGCAATCTGTAGATTTGGATCTTCCGTGGTCACAGATGTATTCGATAATGGATATATGGCAGATTTAAAAGTAAATGATTCTATCTCATATATTCCATCTGTAGGTAAAAATCCTATGGCATTAATTCCTCTTCCAAATTGTATAGATCCATCTTGATTATTAGGATATGATTTAATAAATGTATTTATAGAAGATGTCTGAGATGTAGAGATTGTCTGAAATGTGGTAAATATATTATCTGCTTGTCTTGGTATAGAATATCCATCATACCAGTGAACAATTTTAAGTTGCGAAGAAGAGGTTCCCTTATATACATAGGCATTGTGTGTCAAGGGTTCAAGAATACTGTTACTTCCTAGATAAGATCCAGTTACTGTGTCAAAAGGTGCTATATACTGAAATTCATAGTATGATAGTGGATCTATACTAAATTGTGTAAGTGGAACAAATCCTGACTGACCCGATGAATATCCAATATAATCTGTTAAATCATTGCTTACACCTGATATATCATATCCTATACTAGGACTTTTGATTGAAAGAGAGACTGAAAGACTTGATACAGATGGATCTATTCCAGAGAGAGAGGGATTTGTTGGAAGACGGATAAAATCTTCATTGTAGTTTGTAACGAAGGGATAGTTTGTTACATTTGATAAATCATTTGGATTTGAATATGGGTCAAAATTTACGTAATCAGTTTTGATCCGAGTATATGTCGTATCATTGTAGTAGATAATTGGTTTAAAACTTGTATTTGAACAAGATATATTATTGCTCCGAAAGATTGTATAATATGTATGTCCTGAAAATGTGCTAAAATTAACTGTTATATTAGACATTCTAGTATTTGCTGATTCGCTTCTTATATAATGTAAGGGGTTTTCAGATCTTTGAAATTGAAGATCTGCCATGAATGCTGCTCGGTCATGATATACAAATAAACTAAAATTATCTGGAAATAAGGTGCTTAGATTTCCTATAACTGATACCATGGATAATGATGTATTATTTACACAAAGACCAGAAGATATACCAGGAGGGTATGGTGCTATAAATTCAAATTGTAAGAAGCTTGCTTTACTCGATGCCTTAAAAATGGTAGCATTAAGAAGAGCGGTTGTTAGAGTTTGTCCAAAGCTTGGATTTAATTTATTTGTCAAGTAATTTGAATTATCCATGAATTTATTAGTGCTTGTATACACATAGGAATATGAAATATCAAAATATGTCTGAGGAACATTATTTTTATTTAAGTCAACGACTCCCTTAAATTTTCCACTTATATTATAATCTGAATATCTATAATAATAAGGAAGAGGTAAGGTTTCTACCTGTAAATTCTGTCTTACAGGTGATCTAAATTTAAATATAGTATATTTTGCTGGTAATATCTTTGCGACAAAATCAACCGATCTTGTAGAATTATTTATATTAAAATAATAAGATGTAGGATTAATACCTAGAGATCCAAACTGAAAATTTTTAGCACTTACACTATATGGAATTAAGGATGTATTTATATTTGTAAGCCCTGAGAATCCATTTGACGAATTTATATTTGGCCAATATCCAGGAGAGTTTGAATAGGATCCAACATTTGTAGTGATCGGTATAGAGGTTGAATTTATATTATATATATTACTACCCTGATTGGCAGCAGTTCCATCTTGGAAATATAAAAGATTATTGAGATTACTAAAAAAATCAGGAGAATATGTTGAATAAGGGATTCCTAGATATTTTGTAAGCTGAGCTTGTAAATATGTAAACATACTTGTATATACAACATTTGTCTTATTAATAAGAGTCTGTAAATCAGAATATGATTGTAAAGTAAGTCCGTATTTATTAAGAATATTTGTAAAGGCAGCCGAGCTTGTATTATTTATAAGATTTACAAGAGAGGTATTCAAACTTGTAGCAATAATATTTACTTGAAGAGAATTTGTATTATATGATAACTGATAGCGATTTACTAAACTATAACGAAAGGTGTGATTGAGTCTATATGTATCTAAGAGTGTAATGTTTTGATTAATTAAATATAAAGCCACTGGATCGTCTATACCACTCATATTAAAGATCATATGAGAATAAACAGTCTCACCTTCACCAAGTAAGTTTGCTGGAATATTTATATTAAGATTTGGTCTAGCTGTCTTATCATTCTTATCTAAGAGAATTTCGTAGAAAACTGGATAATAATATGCTACCTTAAACTGATTTGAGGTATAACTCTGTATAGGGGCATATCTAGATCCCCAGTAATAAGAGACAATCTGAGCGATCGTTGGATTATTTATATATTTTGAATTCATAGAATCATAATATGTATCTCCTGGTTGGTTAAAATTAATACTGAAATCTCCGTTAATGGCAAAAAGAGTTGCGAAATCACTAAACCCATTTGGAAAATCATAGAACAAGGGTGTATAATTCATTTCCGTTTGAATTTCAGTCAATAAATCATTAATTGAATAGGTTCCTTCGCGTATTGTAATAAGTTCCGTTAATGGATTATTATTATATGTGGTAATTGATCCACGTCCATTTTCAATAATTGGAAGATATATATTACTTTTTGCTACACTAAAATAATAGAAACTACATAAAAGCTTAAGCTGGGTAAGCTGTATAGATTTTACATTCTTATAGATCCTTGGTAACTTTAAGGTAAAACTGACAGGCTGAGGAAAAGCCTTCTTATCACGATTAATACTATCAATTAAGAACAAGGTAGTTATATCATTTGTCTTTGGTAAGGTTACAGACTGTGTAACGGTGCTTGGAAATACATAGGTATTCTCTAAAGCTTTTTGTTCTGTCATGTTATATGGAAAATAATATGTATTATTTCTGTATCCATAACTGTTATCATAGAGTAACTGTTTAGCAAATTCTGCGAAATTAGGACCTGAAACATCTTCTTG
>Ga0114960_10002233_pt1 | contig 15213 bp, 9 predicted proteins | sample C_130625_MF_Meta_FD_92637 | JGI IMG/M metagenome (GOLD analysis project Ga0114960, IMG submission 92637) | Freshwater microbial communities from Lake Croche, Canada to study carbon cycling - C_130625_MF_MetaG | ecosystem: Environmental > Aquatic > Freshwater > Lake | place: Lake Croche, Canada... | reverse complement strand
GTTGGCGGAGGCAGCGGGTGAAGTCCTCCTCGGACCAGGGAAACTCAAAGGCCTCCTGCTCGATCCCGATCACTTCGGGCATATCCCTGCGGATCATCCAGCGAACGTGGATGCCAAGGCCGTTGGGGGTGGTCGCCGTCACGATGGCTCGCTCCATGTGGATTTGAACGCGTCTCAGTGGGTGTGCGGTAGCCGCGGGCTCGCCCGGGGCGAATGGCGAACCGTAGCAACCGCCCCGGCACCGGGCAATCGCGGTCCCAGCGGTCCAAAGCACCCTTGACCCTCTTCCCATCTCGGACCTACTTTCCCGCCCCGCCCGTGGTCCGTTCCGACCGCCCGCGGCCTCCTTGGATGCCCTTTCCATGCCCGCCGACCGTCAGTCGTCACCGTCGCGGAGCCTTCCCGGTTCGAACGTTGCGCTTCCCATCCTCGCCGTCGTGGTGGCTGTCATCGCAACGGGATGCGCCGGGCCGGCGATCCGCAGCCAGAGTCCCGAACTCGAGGCGCTGTCGCAACTCGAGGCCGACACCAAACTCGTCGGCGACTACACGGCGCCGTGGGGACTCAACGCCAAACGGATCGAGCGGGCCGCCCTCGTCACCGGACTGGCCGACACCGGCAGCGATCCGCCGCCGGGACCGCAGCGGCAGACCCTGCTGGCCGACATGCAGTCGCGAGGCGTGATCGAGCCCAACTCGCTGCTCGCATCGCAATCGACGTCGCTCACCTGGATCCACGGCTACCTGCCGCCGGGCGTCCGCAAGGGCGACCGCTTCGACGTCTTCGTGGAGGTCCCGCCCGACAACGACACCTCGAGCCTCGCCGGCGGCTGGCTCATGGAGACGAGGCTGAACGAGATGGCGGTGATCGGCAACACGATTCGCGACGGGCACGAACTGGGTGTGGCCGAGGGGCCGCTGCTGGTCGATCCTGTATCCGGCGGCACGCTCGACTCAAAGTCAAAAATCCGGGCCCGGGTGCCGGGGGGCGGCGTCGCTCTCACCGACCGCGACCTCGGCCTCGTGCTCGCCGCCGAGCACCGCTCGTTCGCGATGTCGAAGCGGCTTGGCGACTGGATTAACCGCCGGTTCCACGCCGTCATCAAGGGCGTGAAGCGGGGCGTGGCCAACCCGCAGACCGACCGCTACATCGAACTCGAAGTGCCGCCGACCTACCGGCACAACCTCGCCCGCTACATCCGCGTGGTCCAGAGCATCGCCGTGATCGAGCCGCCAGGTGGCCGTCACGCCCGCATGCAGCTGCTCGCGCGGCAGCTCGAGGATCCCGTGACCGCCCCCATCGCCGCACTCCGGCTCGAGGCGATCGGCAAGGAGGCGATCCCGACGCTCCGCACGGCGCTCGACTCCAAGGACGCGGAAATCCGCTTCGCAGCTGCTGAGGCCCTGGCGTATCTGGGCGAGTCGGTGGCCGCGTCGCACCTCGCGGAAGCCGCCAACAACCTGCGGAGTGCCCGTCCTGTCGCCCTCGCCGCGCTGTCGGTGCTCGATGATGCCAACGGCGTCGATTCCCTGCAGTCGCTCCTCTCCAGCCGTAGTGCTGAGACCCGTTACGGCGCTTTCCGCGCCCTCTGGCGCATGGACCCTGAGCTGCCGCTCGTTCGCGGCGATCGGCTCGGCGACGCTTGCTCGATCCACGTGCTCGACGTTGATGGACCGCCGCTGGTGCACGTCACCCGGAGCCATCGGCCCGAGATCGTCTTCTTCGGTACGGACCACGACGTCGCCGATGGCCTTCGCGCCGAGGCTGGGGGCTCCATCGTGGTCGTCGTCGAAGGCGACGTGGCAACGGTCAGCCGGTTCATGCCCGGCCAGTCGGACCAGCAGGCCGAGGTGCCGGCCACCGCCGAGCGGATCGTCCGGTCGATCATCGAACTCGGTGGCACCTACCCCGATGCGGTCCAGTTCCTCCAACAAGCCAGCGCCGCCCGCGGCCTCACGAGCCGGCTGGCCTTCGACGCATTGCCCGACGAGCTCGACGGCCGGCCGTCGATTCACCAGGAGGCGTCAACCCGCTCCCGCGACATCCCCGACGACGCCGATCCTCCGGCGGCAGGCGTGGATCGCGGCGGTGACGAGCCTGAATGACGCGGCTCACCGCGCTGGAACTCTTCGGCTTCAAGAGCTTCGCCGATCGGACGCGGTTTGAGTTTCCGAACGGGATCACCGTCGTCGTGGGCCCCAACGGCTCCGGCAAGTCGAACGTGGTCGACGCCATCAAGTGGGTGCTCGGCGAGCAGTCGGTCCGAAGCCTCCGCGGCAAGGAGATGACCGACGTCATCTTCGCCGGGTCTACGTCCCGCAAGCCACTCAACATGGCCGAGGTGTCGCTCTGCTTCGACAACTCAGGCCGCACCCTGCCGGTGCAGAGCGACATCGTCCAGATCTCGCGGCGGGTCTACCGCAACGGTGAGAGCGAGTATCTCGTCAACGGCGAACCCTCGCGGCTCCGCGATATCCGCGAGCTCTTCTCGGGCACCGGAGCGGCGACCCAGGCGTACAGCGTCATTGAGCAGGGCCGCGTCGATGCGCTCCTCGTCGCCTCTGGACGGGATCGCCGCGCGGTCTTCGAGGAGGCCGCGGGCATCACCAAGTTTCGCAGCCGCCGCGCGGAGGCGCTCCGCCGGCTCGAACGAGCCGAGCAGAACCGGCAGCGGCTCGCCGACATCGTTGGCGAGGTTTCGAGCCGGCTCGAGACGGTCCGTCATCAAGCGGCCCGCGCCCGCCGCTGGCGGTCGCTGCAGGACCGCCTCCGCCGCCTGCGGATCGCCGCCGCCACCCGCGATCTCTCGGGCATCGATGCCACGATCGCAGCGGTCGAGGAGTTGCTCGCCGCGGCACGGGCGGCTGCTGTCGACAATGAGTCGAGGGCCGTGGACCTCGCGGCCTCGGTGGTGGCGCTGACGACCGATGCGGAGGCACTCCAGCCACGACTCACATCGGCCCGCGCGACGGCCGCTGCCGAGAACCAGCGGCTCGCGGCGGCAGAGGCCACCGAAACGCTCGTCCGCGGTCGGCGAGGCGAGTTTGAAGCCGACCTCAGCCGCGCCACCGAGGCCGTGAACACCGCCGTCAACGCCGAGCAGATGGCGACCGCCGCGTGCGGCTCGGCAAAAGCCGCGGCAACGTCAATCGTGTCGGCACTCGACTCGCTGCGGGCGGCGCTGGCCGCCAGGGAGTCTGCGGTCGCCGGCTCGCACCACGACGCCACCACCGCCCGCGAAGCGCTGACGGCCGCAACGGCGGCGCTGACCGACCTGTCACGCAGGCACCTTCGGCTCGAGGCAGAACACGATCGCGCCGCATCCGCGGCCAACGACGCCCGCGTGGCGGCCAACGCGGCGCACACGCGGGTCGCGGAGGCCCGCGGCCGGCATGCCACGCTCGGCGAATCGAGAGCGGCATGCGAGGGCCACCTCCGGTCGCTCGAGGCGAGGCGTGCGATGGCGGCAGGCGATCTCGAAACGCTCGAGGTCACCCAGCGTGACGCCACCGCCGCCCTGCACTCAGCCTGGAGGGAACTCGCCGGCTGGCGGGCGACGCTCGAGGCCTGTCGCGAGCGTCGCACGGTGCTCCAGGACGTCGTCGACCGCCACGAGGGCCTCTCGGAAGCGTCGCGTCGCCTGCTCCAGAGCGATGTAGCAACCACGGTACCCGGTCTGGCCGGCGTGCTCGCCGACCTCGTGGTCGCAGGGATCGAGTGGGCACCGCTCGTCGACCTCGCGCTCGGCGAACTCGGGCAGTGCCTCGTCGTCGACTCGCTCGACGACGCGATCGGCTGGCATGCCACGTGGGGGCCCACGCCCGCCGCCGAAGCCGTGCTCGCCGCCGGCGGCAGAATCAGTTTTCTGGCTGGGCAAATCCTTCATGATCCCGACGAGTTCGAGCCCGGCCACCACCCCGGCATCGTCGGTCGCCTCGACCGCCTGATCTCCGACAGCGGCCAGGCAGACGCCATGCCCGACCTGATCCGCCGCCTCCTCGGCCGCGCGTGGATCGTCGAGCGGGTCGAGCATGCGCTGCCGCTGCTCCCCGCCGCACCGTCTGGCACGCTGTTCCTCGCCCGCGACGGTACGAGCGTCATGGCGAACGGCGGCTTCACCATCGGTTCGCCCGCCGGGTCCGCAGGCCTCGTGGCCCGCCGCAGTGAGCTGCGGGCCCTCGACGAACGTCACGCGGAACTCGTTCGCACGGTGGACGTGGCCCAGATCGAGATCGATGCCACCCAGGCGGCGATCGACGCGCGTGCAGAGGAGATCACCGCGGCTTCGATCCGCCGCCAGGAGGCCGGCGAGGCCCTCGCCACGGCGCGAGCAGAACTCACCCGCGTCGGTCGTGACGAGCGGTCTGCGGGCGATGCCATCCCGATGGCAGAGGCGGAGGCCCGCCGCGCCGACCAGCGGGCGATCGCCGCCGAGGCCGCCTGCGAGTCGTGCGGTCGAGATCTCGAAGACGCGGCATCCCGCCTCGCGGTCGCCCGCCAGGAACTCGAGACCTGTCAGGCGGCGATCGACGCGGCCGAGCGGGACCGCGGCGCTACGATCGACGAAATCCACCGCCTGCGGATCGACGAGGCCGCGACCGTGGAGAAGATCGCTCGGTCCCGCGATGCCGTCGCGGCCACCGGCGCCACGCTCGAGACGAGGCAGGCTGAACTCGTGGATGCGCGGCAGCGCCTCGCCCTCGCGGGCCAGCGGGCCGACCACCACCAGCTCGAGATGCTGGCGGCGTCGGCACACCGGGCCGAGGCCGCCTGGATCGCCGAACAAGCCGTGACGGTGCTGACCGGCCTGCTCCTCGATGGCGACCGACTCGACGCCCACCGACAGGCCGTGGCGGCGGCAGTCGAGACGTCTCGGGCTGCCGCCAGCGCGATCTCCGAGCGACTCCACGGTCTGGAACTCGAAGCGGGTGAGGCCCGACACCAGCGGGCCCGGATTGTGGAGCGGATTCGCGACGAATACGACATCGAGGTCGACGGTGCCACCGCAAGCGGACCCACGACCACCGACGTCGCCACCGACGAAGAGCCGATCCCGGAGGATCGCGCGGACCTCGAGGCCCGCATCGAAGAACTCCGCCGCAAGCTCGGATCGATGACCTCGGTCAACCTGGAGGCGCTTCAGGAGGCGGAGGAACTTGCCGAGCGGCTGGCAAAGCTCGAGGCCCAGTTGGCGGACGTCACGGGAGCCAAGGAGTCGATCGAGCAGCTGATCGCAAGGATCGACGACGAGAGCCGGCGGTTACTCGGCGAGACGATCGAGACCGTCCGCGGCTACTTCCGCGACCTCTTCGAGCGGGTCTTCGGCGGCGGCCAGGCCGACATCGTGCTCGAGGAGGGCGTCGACCTGCTCGAAGCGGCGGTCGAGATCGTCGCCCGACCGCCGGGCAAGGAGCCCCGGAGCATCTCGCTCCTCTCCGGCGGCGAGAAGACGATGACCTGCGTCGCTCTCCTGCTGGCCATCTTCAAGTCGCGGCCCAGCCCGTTCTGCGTTCTCGACGAGGTCGACGCCGCGCTCGACGAGGCCAACGTCGACCGGTTCGTCGGCGTGCTCCGCGACTTTCTCTCGTCGACCCAGTTCATCGTGGTCACGCATTCGAAAAAGACGATGGCGTCGGCCACGACGCTCTACGGCGTCACGATGGAGGAATCAGGCGTCTCGAAGCGGGTGAGCGTGCGGTTCGAGTCGACGGCGGCCGCCGTGCGGCCGTCCTCCCGTGCGGCCTGAGCCCGCGAACCGCGGATCGCCCGAAATTCCCGCGATTCCTCGAGCGCTCAGCGCCTTCGGTACAGGCCGGTTGAGCGCTGCCACCGTCGCGTCCGTGAAGAACGGCTCAAGTCTCACGACGTGATCTTTCGATCTACCCTCCTGGACGGCCATGCCACGGAGGTGTCTGGGAGTAATCCCGATCCTCCAACGGTGTGGCGCAGGGGGGGAACCTGCGAGTCACGGCCTCGTTCGGGAGGCGTCCTGCCCAAGGGACGCGCACCTGGATGAACCGGTATTCACATGCCCCCCCGCGCCTCTGGCCGGCCTTTGTGGGGCACGACGACGCGGGCGTCCCCACGAAGCAGATCGCGTCACAGGGGGGCTGTGTTCGACGCTCGGAAGGGTGCCGACTGGCCAGGAACATATCCGGACACGAACGATCCCACAGGGAGTCCAGACGATGAAGGTTTTCACGACAGGCCAGGTCGCCAAAATCTGTAAAGTCGCACCACGAACCGTAAGCAAGTGGTTCGACTCCGGTCGCCTCAAGGGCTACCGCATTCCAGGAAGCCAGGACCGGCGCATTCCGCGGGAGTACCTGATCAAGTTCCTCAAGGAGCACGGCATGCCGCTGGGCGACCTCGAGGACGAGGCAATGGCCAAGGTGCTCCTCGTTGGCCAGGATCAGGTGCTCATCGAGAACCTGAAGAAGCAACTGCCGGTCGAACGGTCCTTCAAGATTCAGGTTGCCGCCAGCGGCTTCGAGGCTGGCATCCAGGCCGAGAGCTTCCACCCCGACTGCATCGTGGTGGACTACTCGATCGGTCGGATCGACGCTCAGCAGATCTGCCAGAACCTACGGCGGAATCCTGAGTACGCCGACACGATCGTGATCGCCCTGCTGCCGGACGACGGCTCGCAGATCACGGTCGACCGGGCCCACGTCAACGAGAGCTTCAAGAAGCCCTTCGACGTGGCCCTCTTGGCAGAGCGTCTCCGGACGCTGATCGGCGCCCGGAAGGAACTTGTTTGAGCGCCCGCCGGGCCATCCATGGCCCCGGCGGGCTCAGGCAGCCGGAGGGAACGCCAAGGGTTCCCTCGGCTGCCAGGCTCGACCTCCAGGCGAGCCGGTGACAACCTAGCCAGCCGGAGGGAACGCCAAGGGTTCCCTCGGCTGCCAGGCTCGCCCTCCAGGCGAGCCGGTGACAACCAAGGCTCGTCGTCAGGGCGAGCCGACGCAAAACCAAGTTCGACCCCGAATCGTCGGCCGGTCCGCCACCAGCGGGCCGGCCGATGGCTTCTGCTTCGGGGTATGCTCGTCACCATGAGCGACGACCCTCACGGCATCCGGATGATCGACGTCGGCGGCAAGCCCGTCACCCAGCGGACGGCGCGGGCGTCGGCCCGACTCTCGGCCAGGCCCGAGACGATCGCCCGAATCCGAGCCGGCAATCTCGACAAGGGCGACGCCATGGCCACCGCCCGGATCGCCGGCATCATGGCCGCCAAGCGAACGAGCGAGATCGTTCCACTCTGCCACCCGCTGCCGCTCGACGGCGTCGAGATCGCCGTCTCCTTCCCAGATCCCGGCCTCGTCTCCATCGAGACGGCGGTCCGCACCACCGCCCGAACGGGCGTTGAGATGGAGGCGCTGGTGGCCGCCGCCGCCGCGGCACTCGCGATCTACGACATGTGCAAGTCGATCGACCCGGACATGACAGTCGAGCAGATCCGCCTCGAGGCGAAGACCGGTGGCGTCCACGGCAACTACGTTCGCGGCGAAGCCTGATGCTCGACGGCTCGCCCGCGTGTCAGGCTGAGCCGTCGCGGGCCGACTCGTTGAGAATCGGCTCGAGTTCGTCCACGAAGTCACGCGCGTCCTTGAACTCGCGGTAGACGCTGGCAAAGCGGACGTACGCCACCTGGTCGAGGTCCTTGAGGATCTCCATCAGCCGCTCGCCGATCACGCGGCTCGGCACATCACCCTCGTAGGCGCCGTAGAGTTCGGCCTCAAGCGTCGAGACCGCGTGCTCGATCTGGTCCTCCGTCACAGGCCGCTTCCAGCAGGCCTTCGCGAGCCCGCGTTTGATCTTGTCGCGGTCGAACGAATCGCGATCTCCCCCCTTTTTGACGACCGTCAGCAACTGCCGCTCGACCCGCTCGTAGGTGGTAAACCGGCGGCGGCAGGCGAGGCATTCCCGACGACGCCGGATCGTGGCGCCGTCGTCGCCGGCACGGGAATCGATCACACGGTCGTTGTCGGCTCTGCAGAAGGGGCAGCGCATCGGCGGCCTCCGGGGCGGCGGGTGCCGACGATCCTAAGAGCCACCGCTGAAAACCAGCAAGAGCGGCTGCAACCCGCGAGTGCGATCAGCCGCCAGCTTCGTTGGTCTCGCCATCGTCGGCGGCTTGCCCGGCGTCGGGATCAGTGTCTTCGCGCACCAGTTTCCAGTCCCGTCGCTGCCTGGAGCTGGGGATCTTCATCGCCTTGCGATACTTCGTCACGGTCCGCCGGGCCACGACCATGCCCCGCTTGCCGAGTTCGCTCACGAGGTCGTCGTCGCTGAAAGGGGCGTCTTTCGGCTCGCCGTCGACGATCTCTTGGAGCTTGAGCCGCACCGTATCCCAGGCCACTTCCTCGCCGTCGGCGCTGGTGGTGCCACCGACGAAGAACTTGCGAAGCGAATGGAGCCCGCGAGGCGTCTGCAGCCACTTGTCGTCGACGGCGCGGCTGATCGTGGTGACGTGCATCCCAATGCGGTCGGCGATCTGCTGCATCTTGAGCGGCTCGATCGCATCCGGCCCCTCGGTGAAGAACCTGGTCTGGTGGTCGACGATCGCCTGCGACGTCTTGAGGAGCGTGCTCCGCCGCTGCTCGATCGCATCGATCAGCCACTGAGCAGAGTTGATCTTCCGCTTGATGTATTCGCGGGTCCCCGGGTCGGTGTCGGGCGACATCAGCATGTCGCGATAGAGCGGGCTGATCCGCAGATTGGGGAGGTCGATTTCCTCGAGCCGCACCTTCCACGTCCCGTCGGCCTGCTGGTCGACGTACACGTCGGGCTTCACCGGCACGACCATCGGCGAGGTGAAGATCGCGCCCGGCTTGGGTTTCAGCGAATGGAGTTGCTCGCGGAGCTGCTCGATCTGCTCGATCGTGAGCCCAGTCTTCCGCTCGATCAGCGGCAGGCGGTTGCCGGCCAAGTCTTCCAGGTGCCCCGACACGAGCCGCCGCAGGTTCCGGGCGTTGGGCGTGTCATGGCGAATCTGGAGCAGGAGGCACTCCTTGAGATCGCGGGCACCCACGCCAGGCGGATCCATGTTCTGGACGGCGGCCAGCGCCTTGTAGAGGTGGGTGATCTGATCCGGGGGGCCGTCGGCATCGACGAGATCCTCCAGCGGCATCGGCAGGTAGCCGTTCGCGTCGAGGTTGTAGATCACCTTGTCGGCCGCGGCCCGCTCCGCGTCGGAGAGTTCGTAGTTGGAGATCTGGGCATGGAGATGGTCGCAGAGCGTCTCCGGCCGCTCGGCCATGTTGGCCATGACGTCGAGATAGCGATCGCCGGCCTGCTCGATCTGGGACGCGGACGGACGGCTGCGGTCATCGTCGCTGTCGGGATACTCGTTGGCCCAGTCGTAGGTTCGCTCGAAGTCGGCCTGGTTGGCGTTGTCCTGATCGACGACCAGCGGCTTCTCGTCGACGGTCCGCTCGATCGTGGTCGGCTCGGCGTCGCCGATGAGCCCCATCGCCTCCGCAACGGGGCCTTCCTGGCCCGCCTCCTCCATCTCGAGCGTCTCGTTGTTCTGGATCTCCTCCTCGATCCGCTCCTCCAGGGCCATCACCGGCAGTTGCAGGATCTCCATCGACTGGATCATGCGCGGCGCAAGCACCTGCTTTTGCGCCATCCGCATTTCCTGGCCGAACGACATCCGCATTGCAGCAATCCTCGTGCCGGATTCCTGTCGCCACCCGACGACCCTGAACCCTCCCTAAGAATACAGCCCAAATGGGGCCTGTGCGCGGTCTGGCATGAAAATTGCTTCTCATGCGTTCCTCACAACGAGCCCGGGCCCGGAGAAGGCGTCCCTTGCCAGGAGAGGCACCATCCGAAACCCGCTTCAGACGCTCAGAACTTTCGTCGTCCGGCGAAGGCATCCACGAGCATCTCGCGGTTCGCCTGCTCCAGCGAGGCCCCGACCGTCAATCCGCGGGCGAGGCGGGTGAGTTCCACGGGCAGGCCTTCGAGGCGTTGGGCGACCACCAGCGCGGTGGCGTCACCCTCGACGTTCGGCGTGGTACCGAGGATCACCTCGCGAAACTGCCCCTGAGACACTCGAGCCGCGAGGGCATCGAGCGTGAGGCCGTCGACGCCCTTCCCTTCCAAGGGCGCGACCCGCCCCTGGAGCACGTGGTAAAGACCCCGGAAGTTGCCCGCCTGTTCGAGTGCGAGCAGGTCACGAACCTGCTCGACCACGCAGAGGACTGTCTGATCCCGGCGCGAATCGGCGCAGATGTCGCACTGCTCCCCCTCGGCGAGGTTGAAGCAGGTTCGACAGGGCCGGAGGTTCTCCTTGACCGCACGAATCGCGTCGGCGAACGCGAGCGCCTGTTCCTTCGGCATGTTGAGCACGTGATACGCCAGCCGCTCGGCCGTCCGCCGACCGATGCCAGGCAGGTCCGCGAAGCCGTCGATCAGCCGCTTCACCACGCCGCGTTTGTCAGCCATGCTGTTCCTCCATGTGGCCAGCTTCGTCGTTCGTGGCGTCGCCATGGTCGCCGTCGCCTGCGACTTGGCCTGATTCTGCAGCGAACGCGACAGAGGCCGCCGATGCCGTGGCCCGCGGCTCACGAGGCCGCGGTGGCTCGACCTTGCGGATCGCCGCGTCGAAGAGGGTGCGGGCGTGGGCCACGAGCGGGTGCTCACCGGCCTCCCGGAGCAGCGATGCCTGCGTCTGCACACTCACCGGCCGGGGCTGCTCCGCCGGCGTGGCAACCACCGGCTCGGCAGGAGCCTCGATCATCACGATCGCGTGCCGCACCCGCCGTCCGGCCAGCGACTCGAGGGCCCGCGAGATCGCCGCCGAAATCTCCGGTCGCCGCAGGAAGGCTCCGGCGGTGGTTGCGTGCGCCGGCAGCGTGACCTCCAGTTGGTCGTCTCGCCACGCGGCCCCGATCGCTTCGGCCGCACAGTCACCTGCGAGCCCATCGAGCGTCGCCGAGGCGGCTTTCCAGGCAGCCGAGGCATCTGCGGGCAGTTCCGGCGTCGGCGTGATTCCGGCCGGCGGAGGAGGCGCGACAGCGGACGGAGCGGGCTCAACGCCCCGATCGGTCAGGTCGGTCGTTTTTTTTTGAGGCGCAGGCGCCGCCACGACCGGCAGGGAAGGCCGCGGAGCCGCGTTGCCGGCAGCCGACGCAGGCACCGCAGCGACCGCGCCCGTTGCGGACGCCAACCTATCGACTGCGGCGGCGACGCTCTCGAGATCCTCGAGCGTCGCCAGACGGATCACCGCCATCTCCGCGAGGAGCGCTGCATGGCCGCTCGTCCGCATCCGCGAGAGCGACTGATCGAGGATCTGCAGCATCGCCAGCAGCGTGGCGGTGCCCATCGACCCACCGAGTGCCGCGAGGTCGACTCCCAGCCCCTGCGAGCGAGTGAGCATCGAGGGATCGCAGCCGACGCTGGCGAGCAGGCATTCGCGGAGCGCCGCGATCAACTGGTCAAGCACCCCGCCGGGATCGGCTCCCCCTTGGAGCGACGCGTCGAGTGCGGCCAGCCCACGGGCCGGCTCGCGGGCCGCGATCGCCGCCACGAGCTCACCGATCCGCTCCTCGCGTCCGGTGCCGATCAACGCGTGCACCTCGTCCACGCCGATCGGGCCGCTCGCGGAGCCAAGCAACTGCTCGAGGAGCGACTGGCTGTCTCGCATGCTTCCGGCGGCCCGGCGGGCGATGAGGGTGAGCGCCTCGGGCGACACGTCGGCCCCTTCGGCCTCCACGATCTGCGCCAGCCGGCCGGCGATGGAGACCGTGTCGACCGTCGTGAAGTCAAACCGCTGACACCGCGAGAGGATCGTGACCGGGAGCTTTTCGGGCTCCGTCGTGCAGAGCACGAACTTCACGTGCTGCGGCGGTTCCTCCAGCGTCTTGAGGAGGGCGTTGAACGCCTCCCGTGTGAGCATATGGACTTCATCGATGATGTAGATCTTGAACCGGCCGCGAGCTGGGCGGACCGCGACGTTCTGCCGGAGTTGCCGGATTTCATCGATGCCACGGTTGCTGGCGGCGTCGATCTCGACGACATCGACGTCCTGCCCCGCGGCGATCGCCCGGCAGGAGTCGCAGTCGTTGCAGGGCTCGGCCGCCGGTCCTCGCTCGCACTCCAGCGCCTTGGCGTAGATCCTGGCGGCACTCGTCTTGCCCACACCCCGGGCGCCGGTGAAGAGATACGCGTGGCCGATCCGGCCGCTCTCGATCGCCCCCGACAGGCCACGGGCGACGTGCTCCTGGCCGACCAAGTCGGCGAAACGCTGCGGCCGATACCGCCGGGCAACAACCTGATAGGCGGCCGATTCAGCCATGGATCAGAGCACCGTCGCGATCAGAGACCACTTCCGAGGGCGCCGGACCCGATGCCCGCCGGCCGACCGGAGGCCGATGAGAGGCCCACCGCACAAAGAGACGACTGCTTATGGCTGCTGCGGTTAAGCCCTGACCAGGTTCACAGGTCCCCATCGCAGGGGCCTCTCATCGGCATCCGGTCCGACATGATTTGTACGTCCCGCCGCCAAACCGGTCAAAGGCTGATACATTTCCGCCCATGGCGTCGACGACGTCCCCCATGATGCAGCAGTTCGAGGCCGCGAAGGCCCGCTGCCCGGGCGCGCTCGTACTCTTCCGGATGGGCGACTTCTACGAGCTCTTCGGCGATGATGCCCGCGAGGCCGCCGACCTCCTCGACCTCGCGCTCACCAGCCGCGACAAGGGCCCCGACGCCCTGCCGATGGCGGGCTTCCCGCACCACCAACTCGACGTGCAGCTGGTGAAGCTCGTGGCCGCCGGGCGACACGTCGCCATCTGCGAACAGATCGACGACCCGAAGACGACCAAGGGCCTGCTTCGTCGCGAGGTGACGCGAATCGTCACGCCCGGCATCGCGGCAGACGAGACACTCCTCGATCCCGCGCGAAGCAACTGGCTGCTCGCGATCCTCCCGCGGGATAATCGCGATGGCGCCGATCCGAAGGTGGGCCTGGCCTGGATCGACGTCGCCGCGGGCCGATTCGAGGCGGCCGTGGTGCACCGCGACGACGTGGCCGATCACGTGCTGCGACTCGATCCGTCGGAGTGCCTCTGCGGCGAGAAGCACCGCGAACTGGTCCTGGAACTCGTGCAACCTGCGGGCAAGCGGCTCGTAACCACGCGACCCGACTGGTGGTTCGACGACGCCACGGCCGACGCGGCGGTCACCCGCGCGGTGGGCGGCCGGCGGCTCGAGGGTCTCGGCTTCGAACTTCCCGCCGACGCTCCCGGCGTGGCCGCCGCGGGAGCGGTCGTGGCCTACCTCGAGCAGAACGAGCCGGCGGCGATCGCGCGGATCGACACGCTGGCTGCGTGGCGTCCTGGCCTGCGGCTCGAGATCGATGAGGCGTCGCGCCGCAGCCTGGAACTGATCCGGGCAGCAGCCACGGGCCGCCGCGACGGCTCACTCGCCGGCGTGCTCGACCGCACGCGTTCGCCGATGGGAGCCCGCCTGCTCGGCGAATGGCTGTCAGCACCGCTGGTGGACAAGTCGGCGATCGACGATCGGCTCGACGCGGTGGCGGCGCTGGTCGCCGATCCGATCCTCGCAGCGCGGCTCGCCGAGAAGCTCTCCGGCATCGGCGACATCGAGCGGCTCGTCGGCCGCGTGATCACCGGCCGCGCCGGCCCGCGCGACCTCGAGCGGATCGGCCGGGCGACGGCGATCCTGCCGGACGTGGTCTTCCTGCTCGCGTCGTGTGGCGGTCTGCTCGCCGACCTGCGAGACGGCCTCGATCCCTGCCCCGACGTCGCCAGCCGAATCGGCGCCATGCTCCGCGAAGGCTGCCCCGTGTTCGCCCGCGAGGGCGGCTTCATCCGCCCCGGCTTCGACGCGCCGCTGGACGAACTCGTGGAACTCGCCAGTGGCGGCAAGGCCTGGATCACCCGCTACCAGGCTCAGGAGATCGAGCGGACCGGCATCGCCTCGCTCAAGGTGGGCTACAACCGCGTGTTCGGCTTCTTTCTGGAAATCGGCCGGGCGCATGCCGAGAAGGTGCCGCCGGAATACATCCGCAAGCAGACGGTGAAGAACGCCGAGCGCTACACCACGCCGGAACTCGACGAGCGGCAGCGGCAGGTGCTCGGTGCCGAGGAGGAGGCGGTCCGTCGCGAGATCCATCTGCTCGAAGAACTGCGAGCCTTCGTGGCGGGAGAGCGAATCCGGCTCGACCGCGCTGCCGAGGTGCTTGCCGTGCTCGACGTCTTGCTGTCGTTCGCCGAGGTGGCCCGAACCCGCGGCTGGGTGCGGCCGGAGGTCTCGACCGGTGGCGAGCTCATGATCGATGCCGGCCGGCATCCGGTGCTGGAGGAGCTCCTGCCGCCCGGCACGCTGGTGGCCAACGACCTCGCGCTCTGTGCGGGTGGCGAGACGGCTCCGGCGATCCTGCTCGTGACCGGCCCAAACATGGGCGGCAAGAGTACGTTCATCCGTCAGGCCGCGCTCGTGGCGGTGATGGCGCAGGCGGGGAGCTTCGTGCCGGCGAAGCGGGCACGGGTCGGGATCGTCGATCGGCTGTTCGCCCGGATCGGTGCCGGCGACGACCTGGCTCGCGGTGCGAGCACATTCCTCGTCGAGATGGCGCAGACCGCGCGGATCCTCAACCGGGCCACACCGAAGAGCCTCGTGATCCTCGACGAAGTGGGCCGGGGCACGAGCACGTTTGATGGCCTCGCGATCGCCCAAGCGGTGGTGGAGCACCTCCAGTCGGCGGTCGGCTGCCGCACGCTGTTCGCGACACACTACCTGCAACTCGCCGCGCTCGAGCGACTACCGGGGGTGGCGAACGTGCAGGTGCTCGTCAAGCAGCATCACGAGCAGCTCGTGTTCCTGCACCAGGTGGTCCCGGGCGCGGCCGACAAGAGCTGGGGGGTGCACGTGGCCCGGCTGGCGGGCGTGCCGACGGAGGTGATCGACCGCGCCCGCGACCTCTTGATCGGGTTTGAGTCCGACGCCGCCGCGCCGCTGGCAAAGCCCCGCCGCAAGCCCCCGCAACGCGACCAGCTGTCGCTGTTCGAGTAGCGCAGGTTTTCAACCTGCGGAGGAGTAGCGTAGGTTTCCAACCTGCGGATACACAGGTTGAAAACCTGTGCTACGGGGAAACCAGCGAGGGGCTGCCCATGCCCCGAGAGCCGGCGTTGGCGGCAAGCGAAGGCAGGATGCCGAGAGCGCAGCCGCCATCGAGTG
>Ga0114960_10002231_pt1 | contig 15221 bp, 15 predicted proteins | sample C_130625_MF_Meta_FD_92637 | JGI IMG/M metagenome (GOLD analysis project Ga0114960, IMG submission 92637) | Freshwater microbial communities from Lake Croche, Canada to study carbon cycling - C_130625_MF_MetaG | ecosystem: Environmental > Aquatic > Freshwater > Lake | place: Lake Croche, Canada... | reverse complement strand
TTGGATGCAACGCGCCAACGAGATCAAGAACTGAAGCGATCGGTTCAGAGAGTTGGCCTTCGAGTCGGGTGGACAAGTGCTGCACATTGGCCACGGCCACGATCGACGGTTCCGCTTCTTCATCGAGATAGGAACACCACGGCAGCAACGTGTCGTGCACCATGTCGATGGTGTGGCGGTGTTCGTCCTTCGTGTTCGTCGAGGCGAGTAGCGCCGCAGCGAGTCGTGCATCGGTTTCCGGATCGCCGCTGCGCGGTGCGGTTCCGGCCATGGGATGAGCACGAACGACCGTGCCAGATCGTTCCACCAAAAGTTCGGGAGTCGCTCCGACGAACCCGTCGATGGAGAACAGATGACTTCCTGGGAATGTGCGACGAAGTTGCGACAGCACTGCGCTGGGGCTGACGGGACGGTCGGTGATGAGCTCGATCCCACGAGCAAGAACGACTTTGCGTGCTTGGCCCGAAGCAAGACGTTCGGTGGCGGTCGTAACGGCCGCACACCACTCTTCAGGGCTACGCAAGGGGCGGATGTCAAAGCTCGAAGGCGAATCGCTTGACGGGTGAAGGCCGGCGTCGCGTGCGAAACCGGTACCAATGCGTGTGCCTCTTGCAAGAACTTCGGCAAGTTCGGCTTCTGTGGGTTCTTCGTCAGCGCGCGCAATCGTCGTGACCCAAGAAGTGCCCTCGGCATTTCGACCAATCGCAATACGGGGAATGACGAGCTCGCCGTCGAGACGGCCATCAAATGGGAATGCTCCGAAGGCAACTGGCCCAGAACCAGGAAGCTCAAGTTCGTCGATGACGTCGATGGGTTCGAACGCCGCACGCGCGGCCACCGCCGTTTGGGTCCGATCATCTCGGGGGACGGCAATTCGCGCTGCGCATCCGATGCCGACAATGCCGACGCCGTCAGTTACGAAAAGCATGTCGTTGTCGTCGCAGAGGGCAACGAGGTCGATCTCAACCGCGAGTCCACGAGTGCGAGCAACGAGGCCCACGGTCTGTTTCACTGCTTGTCGTCGCTCCGCGTCGCAGTGATGAGTTGCGAAATACCGGTCGAAAGCAGTTGGCGTTCGACCTGTACAAATCCGGCGTCGGCGAGTTGCTGCAACATCACGCCGGGTTCGGGAAGATACGCAACCGATTTTGGAAGGTACTGATAGGCCGAAGGATCGGAGAGGAGGCCACCGACCTTGGGAACGATTGAACCGAAGTAAATCGAGTGTCCCCAGCGCAAGAAGCGGTTGGGGGGCTCGGCAACATCGAGCAGCGCGATGCGGCCACCGGGGCGAACCGTACGAGCGAGTTCGGTGAAGAAGCCACCGAGTTCGACGAGATTTCGGAGAGCGAACCCACAGGTAATTCCGTCGAGTGATGCATCGGGAACTGGGAGGGAAAGCGCGTCGGCCTCGGCAAGAGGTGCAGAGGTACGAGCAGCAGCAAGCATTCCGAATGAAAGATCGAATCCGATGGCTCGTAGACCTTGCTTCTGCAATTCACGACAGAAGTCGCCGGTGCCACACGCGAGGTCAGCAACGAGAGAGCCTTGGGGAAGTCCAAGATCGCGAACAGTGCGAGTGCGCCATCTGACGTCCATGCGGAACGTCATGATGCGGTTGACGAGGTCGTAGCGGGGAGCGATCGCGTCGAACATTGAGCGAACGGCGCGCACTTTCTCTTCGCCCTGAGGGAGCTGCTGGCTGTTCATCTTGGTCACGAGTTCAGCCTACGGGCCGATCGGCGTTCGTGACGAAGCAGGGGCCTATTGAGATTTCCCTGAGAACCGGTCGCCTTATCGCGGGGTCGTCGTTGAGGTTGTCGACGGCGCTCTCGGTGTGGCGATTCCAAATTTTGCGAGGTTCGAGACGCTTGGGTGAGCGATTCCTGCAGGACCATTCGAGAAGGCGGTGAGGATGTTCTGGGTCACTTTTTGCAGTTTGCAGATCGGGGTCGTCGGAGGTCCCGCAGGACATGCCTCAAGAAGCCGCGGGGACCATCCAAACGTCGCAGCGGTGAACACGCCTGCTCCACCCGGGACCGTGTACCAGGTCGAGTCGGCAAACGATGCGTTGCCGCGGCACGTGACAGGTGAATGGGCGAGTACCTGAATGTTCGGCGGTGTGGGTGCGCTGGGCGTCACCCGGTCGTATTCGTTGCCGACCATTTTCGAGACTCGGTCGCCATTTTTGAATTCGGAACCCTCGAACATCCACATCGATGCATCGCCGACAACCCAATCGGCTTCAACCGGATTGCATTCGTAATACGAACCGGTGAGTGTGCTTTCCGGATTCGGCGATGGGCTTTCGCGGAACGATGTCGTGACGCGTTCGTTGTCTTTGCCATTGAGCGGATCGCGAGTCGCGTCGCGATAGTTGATCTCGACGCGGTTTGATCCGCTGTCGGCGTTGTCAAGACGAATGCGCCGGTAGACATTGTTGGCGCCGAAGAAACCGATGTTGACTCCGGCATCGCGCGCTGCCTCAAGGTTCTTGCGCATCTCAACCGTGTAGTACTCGTCGTGTCCTGGGATCACGATGCCGCGATGGTTCTTGGCTAACTCTCCGCGCTGATGGAGATCAATGTTCGTCCAGTACGAGACATCGAACCCATTGCGCTCGACGAATTCGATGAACTCTCGCTCGCGGCCAAGGAACTCACCGCTGCCGTTGCCGGTGTAAGGCCGATCGAAACTGACAGCGTCAGCACGGCCGTTGGTGCCGGTGTAAACGCTGGCGCCACCCCAAGCGTTATAGGCCTGCCACGTGGTCACGGCGCTCTGCATGAGTAAGTCAGACGTGCTCTTGTCGTCTCGAACGACAAGCGGAACATACGACGCTCCACCGTCGACACTTTCGAGTTTGAACATGTATTGGCCGGGTGGCCACGTGGAATCGGTTTGCACAGTGAGCGACGGTGCCCAGGGTGCGATCCATGCTTTTGGTGCTCCGACCTGTGTTGCTTTGGGCTGGTTAACACCAGTCATCGGTTCGCTTTTCCAGATAAGGCGACCGCCTGTTCCCCCGTACCAACCGATGCGATAGGCCGAGACCTGCCACGTCGCAGCGCGAGTTGAGGTTTTGAGGACCGCAGAACCGCCGACGTCGATGCTCGTCGCGTCGAAGAAGCCTTCAACCTTTGCCCACGCAGTTTTGTCGTCTGGAACCATCCAATCGGTGGTGCCTAGCTTTGCGTTTTCTTCGACGATCCATCCCTTGACCCGGTACTGCGCGTAGGGATCTTTCTTATTGACCGCAACTGGTTTGGTTGTCGAGTCGGTGCTCGAACTTGATGAGCGAGAAGAGGTTGCCCGACCGGCAGAGAACGTTGCGGCCCCAACGCCAATCGCAAGAATGGCGATGCCAAGAACGATCAATTTCCCTCGTGAGGGTTCGGGCTCCTTGGCATGCTTCACAGAAGTCGAAGGTTAGGGGGCTGGTGGCTCACGATGGTGTCGGTAGCGAGACCTGTTAGGCGTCGGGCCCGACAACGACCGATCGGGCCCAGCGGTAGTCGGCCTTGCCTGCCGGCGAGCGTTCGATCTTGGGGACGACCACGATGTCTTTGGGGCACTTGTAGCGAGCGATGTGTTCCGCGCAAACCGCAACAAGCTCCTCGATCGTTGCCGTCGTGCCATCGCGGAACTGCACGATGGCGACGACCTCATTGCCCCAGCGCTCGGAAGGTCGACCAGCGACGATGACGTCGTACACGGCGGGGTGGTGAGCGAGGGCAGCTTCAACTTCTTCGGCGAAGATTTTCTCGCCTCCGGAATTAATGGTGACCGAATCGCGGCCGTGCAGTTCGAGAGTGCCGTCGGCAGTCACTCGGGCACGGTCGCCCGGTACCGAATAGCGAATGCCATCAATGGTCGGGAAGGTGCGTTCGGTTTTATCGGCATCGCCGAGATAGCCGAGCGGAACGCGACCGCATTGCGCCAACCAACCGAGATCTTCGTGGCCGGGTTCGAGGCGACGGTCGAGATCGGCCGACACGATTGCCATGCCGGTACCGGGCTTAAACGTTCCGGTGGTGATTGGCGCGCCAGCGCTAACGACCTGACTCGCTTGTTGTCCGGTTTCGGAAGATCCAAGGCCATCCATGATCGCCACCGATGGAAGGTGTTCAAGGAGCGCAGTCTTCACTGGCGCAGTAAGCGCTGCGCCACCACTGATGAGAAGAACGAGCGACGAAAGATCGTGAGTTCCGCGATCAAGTTCATCGAGAAGTGGTCGACCAAACGCGTCGCCGACAATGAGAGCGATGTTGACCTTCTCACGGTCAATCGTGTCGCAGAAGTCGACCGAATCGAAGGTTGAAGCGTTGCTAGGTAGGACGATGGTGTTGCCGTTACCCAACGCATTTATCGCCATCCAATGAGCGGCGCCATGCATGAAGGGTGCAGACGGAAGCACGCGCATTCCACCTTCGAGCGCGTTTTCGACAATCGCTTCGATGGAGTCGTATTCAGCTCCGGTCGAGATCTTTCGTCCGCCAAGTGCGGCGGGATAGATGTCGCCTTGTCGCCAAAGCACACCCTTCGGCATTCCCGTTGTTCCACCGGTGTAGAGGATGTAGAGATCGTCGGGCGAGGGTGTTTCAAGAGGCGCCATTGGTGCAGACGCGAGGAAGTCCTCGTACCACTCGGCTCCGGGAAGGAGTGGTGCACCGCTGCCATCGTGGACCTGTAGAAGAAGTTCGAGTTCTGGAAGGTCGTTGCGAATCGCGTCAAGCGTTGCGGCAAACGCGGAATGAAAAATGATCACGCGTGCTTGTGAATCGTTGAGCAGGTAACGGAGTTCTTCGGCGACGTAGCGATAGTTCACGTTGAACGGAGCGAGCCGCCCTGCGTAGGACCCGACCATGCCCTCGATGTATTCGGGACAATTGTGGAGATACAGCGCCACGTGGTCTTGGCCGCTCTGCCAGTTCTGTAGTTGCGAACGTTCGGTGTGGTGGCCAAAGCCACGATGGGAGAGAGCGGAAGCCAGTCGGTCGACACGGCTCATGAATGCGGCGTAGGTCAGACGTTTCTCGTCATGCACCAGTGCTTCACGTGTGGGCACAGCGTGAGCGACTGATCTGATGACCTCGGCGAGGTTGAAATCCATGACTGATTATGAAAACCAGATTCGCTGGTAGTCGCGGCTTTGGTGATGGAGAAGCAGGCCGAACAACGCCAGCGGCATGACGAGTGACAGCAAGAAACTCAGGTTGAAGACGGAACCGACTCCGTTACTGGCGATCGATATGAGAAAAGGGAGGAGTCCAACTGTGGCGATCACGACGCCCAACCGGTAGCCCCAGCGTTTTTCATTGGCAATGCCGAATCCGGCTGCGCCCTGACCGATCACGAGTATCAGTCCGAGCGGGCTCAAGAATCCACCCAGCAATGCGGTGAATACGGCGTTGATGTAGAGCAGATACACAGCAATCTGAAGTGTTTGGGGCTGGGTTGGGTTCGTCCAACGGCGGGTCTCCATGGAGTGCGAGTCTGTCAGGGATGGAACCAGTTGCTGCACCAGGGAATCGAATTTCTCGCTCCGACCTTGTGGGCGTGGCATTGGCTGCCGGAGCCGGGACGCGGCTTGCGCCACTTTCAGGGTTGCTGCCCAAGGCGCTCTGCCCGGTTGGGAATCGTGCACTTGTCGATCTGGCTCTCGACCGACTCCAGCGCGTGACCTCGAGCATGGCGGTAAACGCGCATCACTTTGCCGACGCAGTCATTGGCCACCTCGACCAAGAGTGGGGCGATGCCGTCACCGTTTCGGTTGAGTCGGGTGAAGCATTGGGAACTGCCGGTGGGGTGGCGCGCTTGCGTGACTGGATCGATGGACGCGGCGCTGTTGTCGTGAATGCCGACACGTGGTCGCCAACCTCGCTTGCTCCGCTGGTCGACGGATGGGACGGCCACAACGTGCGAATCATGGTGAATGGTGACGGAGGGTTTGGTCCGCGTGCGCGCATTGTCGCCAGCACGCTGCCGTGGTCGGAAACGAAAGATCTCGTCGAGCAGCCCACTGGTCTGTACGAGGTTGTATGGCGCGATGCCTTTGCGCGCGGCGAACTCGAAGTCCTTGACCACCACGGAGCCTTTCTCGACTGTGGCACTCCACTCGATTACCTCGAAGCGAATCTCGCTGCAGTGGGGCTCAACGGCGCAGCCATTGTCGGAGCCGGCGCCGCGATTGCGAGCGGTGTCGACATCAGCGGGAGCGTGATCGGGGCCGGGGCCCGCATCAATGCCGATGTTGTGGACTCGGTCGTGTGGCCGAATCAGTCGGTCGAGCCCGGTGAACGTTTGATTCGCTCAATCCGTGCTGGCACTTCGGTCACCGTTGGTCCGTTGTGATCGGCGCGTAGCTGGCCGCATGCCGCATCGATGTCGTTACCTCGATTTGCACGAACAGTGACATTCGCTCCGAGGTCAAGTAATTGATCGGCAAATTCTTTGACCTTCGCTGGCGACGAACCAGTCGTTGGCCAACCAGGTGTGTCGTTGAGTGGAATCAAATTCACATGGGCGCGCAACCGGCGTGTTGCTGCTGCGAGTTCGCGTGCATCGCTGGGACGATCGTTGACGTCGGCGATCATCGCCCATTCAAATGACAGGCGTCGGTTCTTTACCTTGAGGTAGTCCTCGCAAGCGTCGTACAGATCGGCAAGCGGATAGCGACGGTTGATAGGAACAAGTTCATCTCGCAGCTCGTCATTCGCGGCGTGAAGTGACACAGCGAGATTTACTGGCAGCGGTTCGTCGGTGAGGCGACGAATGCCGGGGATGATGCCGACCGTCGAAATGGTGAGGTGTCGAGCGGAGATACCTATGTCGCCATGGATGCGATGCACTGCGCCGATCATGCGGTCGTAGTTCGCCATGGGTTCGCCCATTCCCATGAACACGATGTTTGAAACGCGTCGGGGTGTGGGTCCTTCGTTGGCTCGTCGTGCTGCGCGCACAACTTGTTCGACAATTTCGCCGACAGTGAGGTTCCGTTCGAACCCACCCTGTCCGGTCGCACAAAACCCGCATGCCATTGCGCAACCGGCTTGCGTGCTGACACACACTGTCGACCGGTCCGGGTAGTGCATCAACACGGTTTCGACCGAAGCGCCGTCGGGAAGTCGCCACAGCCATTTCACGGTGTTGCCGTCGGCGGTCGCCGATTCGGTGACCATCTCAAGGGCAGACGGAAGCGTTTCGCTCAGCCGGGTTCGCAGTGAAGCGGGAAGAGAGGTGATGTCCTTCGGTTCGGCGAAGTCGACATACAGCCCCTTCCAGAGCTGGTCGAGGCGATAGCGAGGCTCGCCGTCGAGGATCGTTGTGAGTGCTTCACGATCGGCATCGAAAAGCGAAAGCGATTCAGCGTTCATTTCGATTCGCCTTCGACCACGCCCCACCAGCAGTGAGAATCGTGCTCAACAAATCCCAGATCTCGGTACAACGATTGCGCCGCGAGATTGTCGTGTTCGACATGGAGCATGCCGACGAGGACGGACTTCGATGAAAGGTGTGTAAGTCCGGCGATCGTGAGCGAACGGCCAAGGCCTTGTCCATGAAAGGCGGGGTCGACGGCGATCACATAGATCTCTCCGAGTTCAGGATCGGTTGCCGTTGCAGGGTGGAGTCGTGTCCAGCAGAAGCCTGCAAGAACACCGTCGATTTCGTGGAGGAGAAACCCTTCGGGGTCGAACCATGGTTCGCGAAGTCGGTCGTTGAGGTGTTCGCTCGTCCAATTCGACTGGTCGGGGTGCCATTCGAATGCACGGTTGTTCACGCCCAAGAACGCCTCGTCATCACGACCAGGAACGAAGGGTCTGGTTGGCAACGATGGCGTCGAATCGTGGAGGGGGAGTGGGATCCGCAGTTGTTGGATGCATCGCGCAAGTTCGAGTCCGGCCGCGGCGGCTTCGGCTGCGTCGGCCTCGGTGGAGGGTTGTGTTTCCAGCGAGAGAAGCCGGCCTGCGTCGTCGCGACGGTCGTTGCGCACGGACGGGACCCTACCGTTGCTGACGGCGGTAGGGTCCCGTCTCCATGGCTAAGCCCCGTTCTCCGAAGGGTCGAGCGAAAGAGACGCTCGCTCGACTCGACCTCGAATATCCCGATGCGCAGTGCGAACTCGACCATCGCAATCCCTACGAACTGTTGGCCGCCACGATTCTCTCGGCCCAGTGCACCGATGTTCGGGTGAACCAGGTGACACCAGCGTTGTTCGCTCGGTTCCCCTCGCCCGAAGATCTTTCGGTCGCCGATCCGCTTGAGGTCGAAGAGCTGGTTCGCAGCACTGGCTTCTATAAAAATAAAGCTCGGTCGCTGATTGGCATGGCCCAAGCTCTCGTCGAGCGCTACGGCGCCGAGGTTCCCTCCTCGATGGAGGATCTGGTCACCGTTCCGGGCGTCGGTCGAAAGACCGCCAACGTTGTCCGAAGCGTGGCGATGGACCTACCCGGTTTGCCCGTCGATACTCACGTCGGTCGGTTGTCACTTCGACTCGGACTTACTGCGGAAACCGATCCGGTCAAGGTGGAATACGTGCTTAACGACATGATCCCGCCAGAAGATTGGGGGCGATTCAGCCTGCTGCTGATCCTCCATGGGCGTCGGGTCTGTGCCTCTCGCAAAGCGCGGTGTATCGATTGCGTCTTGGCCGACTATTGCCCGTCGGCGAATCTTTGAATCTGGTTCGAAATCCCGGTCGGCCCTTGGGCCTAGACCATAGGAATCTTTCATGGCGGGCTGCGCGAGATCGTCAAATTTTCGCGCTATGTTGGCCGGGTCAGGCTCCCGCCGCCTGACACGGTGACAATCATCTGGGATCCGCCGCCCAGTGTCACCTTGCCGACGCCCCCTCGTGGGGCGTCGGCGTCTTTTTGCTCCCAAATGTTTTGGCACAGTGCATTCGGCGTTGTTTCGCAGCGAGAATGCGTTTCGGCGCGCTCAGCCTGAATGACGCAACGGTTGGTCTGCGAGACTGGCTCGGTGCATAACGAACGAGCCCAACTGTCGAGTGCGACCACCACGCTTGAGGAGCTTCTTGATCGGGTGAGTTCGACCGCCGAAGCAGTGTTGGCTGCCGGCGACGAATCTCTGGCTTCGGACCTGTATGAAGTTGAGCGCTCCTTGCGCACGGCTCACCGTCGGTTGGTCTCAGCGACACGTCGAGCGGGCTGAACCGGTAAACCTCTCCGGCATGCGGTGGGCCGACCGCTAGCGTCCTATGTCGTGTTGAACCGCCTTGATCTCCGTGGACGTACTGGCGACCGCCTCGTTGCGGATCTTCCGCGACCCGATCCGGCCGGCGAAGGCCCAACTGATGCAGTGCGATCGATCATCGCTCAGGTGCGCGCCGGTGGCGATGGCGCTGTGCGTGAGCTCACCGAGAAGTTCGACGGCGTCGATATCGCCGATTCTCGAGTGGGCCGCGAGGAACTCGACGCGGCACTTGCCGCTATTCCCACTGAACTCGCTGATGCGCTTCGCGAGGCTGCCGAAGCAGTTCGTGGGTTCCACACCGCTCAACTCCGAACCGACCACGCCGTTGTCCGGGGCGGAATCACCGTCACCGGACGTTCTGTTCCTGTCGATCGTGCCGGCTGTTACGTGCCCGGTGGGCGTGGCGCCTATCCATCGTCGGTGTTGATGACGGTTATTCCTGCGCGGGTTGCTGGCGTTCCTGAAATCGTTCTGTGCGTTCCACCCGATCGCGAAACCGGCAAGATCGCGCCGGCCACACTCGCCGCCGCTGCCATTGCTGGCGCCGATGAAGTTCGGGCTATTGGTGGCGCCCAAGCAATTGCGGCAATGGCCTACGGCACCGAAACGCTGCGGGCGGTCGATGTCATCGCTGGTCCCGGAAACGCGTTCGTTGCCATCGCCAAGCGCGAAGTAGCGGGTCGAGTCGGGGTCCCCATGGCCTTCGCTGGTCCATCCGAAATCGTCGTTGTCGCCGACAACACTGCGCCCACCGACTTCGTCGCAATCGACCTCATGGTGCAGGCCGAACACGGGCCCGATGGGCTTGCCTGGCTTGTGACGTGGGACGAATCTGTCGCCGACGCGGTCGACGAATCGCTTTCTCGTCTCGTTGCGCAAGCGCCGCGTCAGGCCGAGATCGAATCCACGTTCGCCTCCGGTGGATTCTGCGCTCTTGTCGACTCACCCGAAGCTGCCATCGCTGTGGCGAATCACATCGCTGCAGAACACGTCGAAGTCATGACTGCCGATGCGGCAACGCTTGCCTCGGGCATTCGTCATGCAGGCGCAGTGTTCCTCGGGCCGCTTGCCCCTGCGTCAATCGGCGATTACGTCGCTGGGCCAAGCCACGTGCTTCCCACCTTCGGAACAGCGCGGTTCGGAAGCGCACTCACTGTCGATGACTTCACCAAACAGGTTCACGTCATCGACATCAATCGCGCTGGCTTCGATGCGGCTGCTCCTGTCGTTGCCGCAATCGCCGACGCTGAAGGTTTAGCGACGCATGCTGAATCGGTACGTCTTCGTAGCCGCGCGCTCGAGGCCGAATCATGATCACGCCTCGCGACGATGTCGCGCTCATGGATGGCTACCACTCTCCTCAGATCGACGTCGCTGTTCGGCTCAACACCAACGAGTCTCCCGAATCGCCACCGGAAAGTTGGACGCGCGCGCTTACCGACGCCGTCGCAACTATCGACTGGAATCGCTATCCCGATCGTGCGGCTACAGAACTTCGCACTGCCATCGGGGCACTCCACGGCGTCGGTCCCGAACAGATCTTTGTTGCCAACGGTTCCAATGAAGTTCTGCAAACGATCATGCTTACGTTTGGTGGTCCTGGTCGCGCTGCTGCGGTGTGGGAACCCACCTACGCGCTTCACAGTCACATTTCGCGCATCACCGGCACTGCCGTGGTCGAAGGCGAGCGCGCCGCCGATTTCTCAACCGATCTCGCCGAGGTCCGCCGGGTTATCGACATGGCAAAGCCTCAGGTGAGTTTCTTGTGCTCGCCAAATAACCCAACTGGCGTCGTCGACGACGAAGCAACTGTTCGCGCGGTGCTCGAGATGGTGACCGCGGTCGATGGGTTACTTGTTGTCGACGAGGCCTACGGCCAGTTCGCTCCGTGGTCGGCCGATGTCCTTGTTGCCGACGACGTACCGCTTGTTGTCAGCCGAACCTTTTCCAAAACCTGGTCGATGGCAGCTTCGCGTCTCGGTTATCTGATCGGCCCGGCGTGGATCATCGCCGAACTCGAAAAAGTTGTATTGCCGTATCACCTCGATGCGTTCAAGCAGTTGGCGGGAACGTTGGCTGTGGCTCATGTCGAAGAAATGAACGAACGTGTTGCGCGTCTGGTTGAAGAGCGAGGCCGATTGGTTGCCCGCCTCGCACAACTCGATGTCGATGTTTGGCCATCTGGCGCCAACTTCGTGCTGTTCCGTCCCCGTTCCATCGACGGTAGCGAGGCATGGCAGCGGATGGTCGATCAATCTGTACTTGTTCGTAATTGTTCGTCATGGCCGCGACTTCAAGGCTGTTTGCGTGTCACGATCGGAACACCCGGTGAGGACGATGCGTTCCTTGCCGCTCTTGAGGAGGCCCTCCAGTGAGTGCAACACGAACCGACGATGGTCGCCGAGCAGCAACGGTTGCTCGCGCCACCTCAGAGACCTCAATCCTGATCGAGATCGATCTCGATGGTCAGGGTCGCCACGAGACCTCTACCGGCCTCCCGTTCTTCGATCACATGCTTGCGCAACTTGGTCGTCACGGTGGCTTCGATCTCATCGTTCGGGCCGAGGGCGATCTGCAGATCGACGCGCATCACACCGTTGAAGATGTCGGTATCGCTCTTGGTGAGGCCTTTGCGGTAGCGCTCGGCAACAAAGCCGGTATTCGTCGCTTCGCTTCGAACCGCATTCCCCTTGACGAAGCTCTCATCGATGTCGCTCTCGACCTTTCTGGCCGTCCATTCCTTGTCTACGAAGTTGAATTCCCAGGTCAGAAAATTCTGAGCGATCCGCCATTCGACCCTCAGCTCATCGAGGAGTTCTGGCGCGCGTTCGCAACCTCGGCCGCACTGACGCTGCACATCACGCTTGTACGCGGCGTGAATACTCACCACATTGTTGAAGCAACGTTCAAGAGCGTTGCTCGTTCACTTCGTGACGCAGTCCGCATCGATGGTGGGGGAGTTCCCTCTACCAAGGGCGTGTTGTGACCAACGAGGTTCAGCCGCTCGTTGCGGTTCTCGACTACGGCATCGGAAATCTTCGTTCAGCGCAGAAAGCGCTTGAGCGCGTAGGCGCTGATGCTCGACTCACTGCCGATAGCGGACTCATCGCCGACGCCGACGCTGTGGTGCTCCCTGGCGTTGGCGCATTCGGCGCGTGCATGGATGCACTTCGGGACTGCGGACTCGACGAGGTCGCCATCGAAGCTGCGAATGACGATCGTCCCTTTCTCGGAGTCTGTGTCGGAATGCAGATGCTGTACGAAGGTTCTGAAGAAACGCCGGGCGCTGTGGGGTTGGGCGTGTTGCCTGGTCGACTTCGACGGTTGCCCGACACGGTGAAGCGTCCGCAAATGCAATGGAACCTTGTTGACGTCCGCCGTCCGAGCCAACTCTTTGCGCCCGTGCCGGAACCGGTGTGGGTGTACTTCGTGCACTCCTATGCCGCTGATGCTGACGGTGAATCCGTCATTGCAACATGTGACTACGGCGGTCCCGTCGCTGCTGCAGTTGAGCGCGAAGGTCTGTGGGCCACGCAGTTCCATCCCGAGAAGTCGGGAACGGTTGGTCTTGAACTGCTGCGTGGCTTTGTCGATGCTGCTCGTCTGAAGGTTGGAAACTGATGGACCTCTATCCCGCGATCGACCTTCTGAATGGTCAAGCAGTTCGTCTCTATCAGGGCGACTACGCGCGCGAGACCGTGTACAACAACGATCCGGTTGCCCAGGCCAAGGTGTTTGCCGAAGCCGGAGCGCGTTGGATCCATGTCGTTGATCTCGATGCAGCCCGCACGGGCTCGCCTCTAAATCGCGAAGTCATTGCAGCGATCTGCGATGCGGTCAATGTTCCGATTCAAACCGGCGGTGGTGTGCGCAGCGAAGAAGCCGCCGACGCATTGTTTGATGCCGGTGTCACCCGGGTCGTTCTCGGTACCGCCGCTCTTGAAGATCCTGAACTTGTTCGGACCCTCGCATCTCGCCATCCGGTTGCGGTTGGTCTCGATGCTCGTGGTCGAGAGGTTGCCGTGCGTGGATGGGAGGAAGGTTCGGGTAAGGACCTTCTCGATGTCGCTCGCGGTTTCGCCGACGCAGGAGTCGAGGCGTTGATCGTTACCGAAATCGGACGCGACGGAACGCTCGAAGGTCCTGATCTCGATGGTCTCGGAGAAGTCCTCGAAGCAACGGAATTGCCCGTCGTCGCTTCTGGCGGCGTCGGTTCATTGGCTGATCTTGTTGCGCTTGAAGCACTTCGCTCTGCTGGGCGTCGGCTTTCGGGTGCGATCGTTGGCCGTGCGCTCTACGAAGGTGCATTCACGTTGCAAGATGCGCTTCGAGCGTCGGCTGCAAACTCCTGAATCGCTGAATCGTTCCTCGTCCTACACTCGAACGATGGATGCTTCCGATTGGAACGCGCGTTATGACACCTCTGAACTCATCTGGAAGGGCGAGCCCAACCAGTTCCTTCCCCTCGAGGTCGCCGATCTGACACCAGGCACTGCTGTCGATCTCGCCTGTGGTGAAGGCCGCAACGCCGTTTGGTTGGGGAAGCAAGGCTGGACCGTGACTGGTGTCGACTTCTCTGAGGTGGGCGTCGAGAAGGGTCGAAAGCTCGCTTCGGAGAACGATGTCGAAGCCTCATGGGTTGTTGCCGATGTCACGACATGGGAACCGCCCGCAACCGGATTCGATCTTGTTGCGGTGTTCTATTTGCAACTCGGTGCCGAGGAACGACGTGAATCAATGAAGACAGCAGTTCGCGCCCTTGCCGTTGGTGGAACTTTGGTGTTGGTCGGTCACGATCTACTCAACCTGACCGAAGGTCACGGCGGTCCGCAGAATCCAGCGTTCCTGTTGACGGCAGAAGACATCATCGACGATCTCACTGCAGCAGAAGTTTCGCTCGACGTGGAACTGGTTACCGAGAAATCTGGGCGTGTCGAACGAACTGTGACGACCGATGACGGCGAGCGCACCGCGATCGACACCCTTGTCCGCGTTCGACGCGTGGCCTGATTTGAAATGAAAACTGCTCGTATCATTCCGTGCCTCGATGTCACTGATGGTCGCGTCGTTAAGGGCGTGAACTTCGTGGGTCTTCGCGATGCCGGAGATCCGGTCGAACTCGCAGCCCGTTACGACGCTGATGGTGCCGACGAACTTGTGTTTCTCGACATCACCGCAACCTCCGACGGGCGCGAAACAATGGTCGACGTCGTTCGCCGTACAGCGGAACAGGTGTTCATCCCGTTCACGATCGGTGGCGGAATCCGCACTGTTGATGACGCTCGCACGATGTTGCGAGCAGGCGCCGACAAGGTTTCAGTCAACAGCGCGGCCGTTGCGCGGCCCGAACTCATCAGCGAAATCGCTGAAGTGTTTGGAAACCAATGTGTTGTCTGTGCAATCGACGCTCGTCGTCGAGCATCGGATGGCAGTGCCAGCGAGGGCTGGGAGGTTTACGTCGCAGGTGGACGCACGCCAACCGGTATCGATGTCATCGAGTGGGCTCAACGAGCCGAATCGCTCGGTGCGGGCGAGATTCTCCTCACGTCAATGGATCGTGATGGCACTCGTGACGGTTTCGATCTTGAACTCACCGCAGCGGTGTCGGGCTCGGTTGGCGTTCCCGTGATCGCGTCTGGTGGGGTTGGCACGCTCGATCATTTAGTCGAGGGTGTTGTTGCGGGTGGCGCCGATGCGGTCCTTGCTGCGTCGATTTTTCACTTCGACGATCACGCCATCGCCGAAGCGAAAGAGCACATGATCGCCGCCGGAGTGAATGTCCGCCCGTAGGCGCTGTTCATCTACGACGCGAGTTGCGCGTCGATCGCGGAAACGATGAGCGCCGCAACTTTGTGCGTGCGACCAACAAAGAAATGATCAGCCCCGGCAACGGCAACAACTTCGGTGTTGAGCCACGACGCGGTCGCTTCGATTGCTGAGGAAGGGTCGCGGAATTGATCGTGCTCAGGAACGATCAGCAACTTGGGGCGCGGATCAGAACCTGC
>Ga0114960_10002230_pt1 | contig 15223 bp, 21 predicted proteins | sample C_130625_MF_Meta_FD_92637 | JGI IMG/M metagenome (GOLD analysis project Ga0114960, IMG submission 92637) | Freshwater microbial communities from Lake Croche, Canada to study carbon cycling - C_130625_MF_MetaG | ecosystem: Environmental > Aquatic > Freshwater > Lake | place: Lake Croche, Canada... | reverse complement strand
TCTCGAGGTCACAATCGTAACGACGGCGAAGAGCGACGAGGAGTCCAAGAAGCTCCTCTCTATGCTCGGCATGCCGTTCGCGAACTGAGGGGGCTGAGATGGCAAAGAAGTCGTTGGTACTAAAGTCGGCAGCACCGGCAAAGTTTTCTACGCGGAAGTACAGCCGTTGCGCCCTCTGCGGGCGTCCACGCGCATTCATCCGTCGGTTCGGCCTCTGCCGAATCTGTTTCCGAGAGCGTGCCCTGGTCGGAATGATTCCGGGCGTAACGAAGTCGAGTTGGTGAGAATATGAACGTCACTGATCCAATCGCAGACATGCTTACTCGCATCCGGAACGCGTCGCGCGCACGGCATGCTGAGGTGCTGGTTCCGGCCTCCAAGTTGAAGCTTCAGATGGCTCGCATCCTCGTGGATGAGGGCTTCGTGGCGTCCTTCGTGGAGACCAAGAAGGGCCCCGAGAACTACCTTCAGGTCACCCTGAAGTACGTCGATGGCAAGGTGCCTGTCGTCTCGGGCCTCAAGCGCATCAGCAAGCCTGGCCTAAGGGTTTATGCTGGTAAGACAGAGATTCCGCGCGTGCTCGGCGGCCTCGGTGTTGTCATCTTGAGCACATCTAAGGGGATCATGACCGGAGCGCAGGCCCACAAGGCCCAGCTCGGCGGCGAGATCCTCGCCTACGTCTGGTAGAGGAGGGGACTGATGTCACGAATCGGACGCAAGCCCATCGCCGTACCAGCAGGGGTGAAGGTCACTATTGAGGGTCGCACCGTTTCGGTCACCGGACCGAAGGGAACCCTCTCGCGTGAGATCCCTGGCGCCGTCACGTTCACCCTTGAGGCGGACGTGATCACTGTGTCGCGTCCTGATGACAGCAAGACCAATCGCTCGATGCACGGCCTCTGTCGCACCCTCATCGCCAATATGGTCGAGGGTGTTGCCACTGGCTTCCGCACCGATCTTGAGATCAATGGCGTCGGCTATCGCGCCGCGAAGGCGGGGAACAAGTTGACCCTGGCCCTCGGCTACAGCCACCCAATTGAGATCAATCCCCCGGCCGGGATCACCTTCGAAGTGGACGGCCAGACGAAGGTCGCCGTTCTCGGCGCGAACAAGGAGCTCGTCGGCCAGATCGCTGCAGAGATCCGTTCCCTCCGTAAGCCTGAGCCGTACAAGGGGAAGGGCATCAAGTACGTCAACGAGGTCATCCGCCGCAAGGCCGGTAAGGCCGGAAAGGTTGGTGCTAAGTGAGCCGCGTAACGACACGAGTCGCGTCGCGTAAGCGCCGACACTTTGGAATTCGACTGGCAGTTGAGGGCTCAGCGGTGCGACCGCGACTCGCGATCTTCCGCAGCTTGAATCACATCTACGCGCAGGTTATTGATGACGCAGCCGGGAAGACCCTGGCAGCAGCGTCAACGCTCGACGCAACGGTGAAGGGCGACGCCAAGCGCACGAAGGTGCAGGAGGCTGCCGAAGTTGGCACTCTTGTTGCTCAGCGCGCTAAGGCCGCTGGAGTGGCGAAGGTGGTCTTCGACCGCGCTGGATTTAAATATCATGGGCGCCTTAAGGCGCTCGCAGACGCTGCCCGGGCTGCCGGGCTTGAGTTCTAGGAGGGCACTGAGATGGCGAGAATTGACGCGTCGAAGCTGACCCTCGCAGAGAAGGTCGTGCAGATCAACCGCGTAGCGAAGGTAGTGAAGGGCGGACGCCGCTTCACCTTCTCGGCGCTCGTCGTCGTTGGCGATGGCCAGGGCCACGTTGGCGTTGGCATCGGCAAGGCTGGCGAAGTGCCGGAGTCGATTCGCAAGGGGACCGAAGACGCGAAGAAGAACTTGATCCGCGTGCCGTTCCTTGGCACCACCATTCCGCACGAAGTGTCAGCCGAGCACTCCGCGAGCCGCGTGATGCTGAAGCCAGCCTCACAGGGAACCGGCGTGATCGCCGGTGGCGCGATCCGCGCGATCATCACCGCTGCGGGCATTCACGACATTCTCTCCAAGGTCTACGGTTCGTCGAACCCCGTGAACGCAACCCGCGCCGCGATTGAAGCACTCTCGCAACTGCGCACCGCTGAGCAGATCTCAGCTGCGCGTGGCAAGCGCGTCCGCATTCGAGTCGGCGGGCAAGAGTCGGCACCAGAGGTGCACCATGGCTGAGAAGTACATCAAGGTTACTCAGGTCAAGAGCGAGCTCGGGCATGTGGCGCGTAACCGCGGCACGATCCGCGCCCTTGGCCTTGACCGAATCGGTGATACGAATCTCCTTCCTGACAATCCTGCCGTGCGTGGCATGGTGCGCCAGGTGAACTTCCTCGTCTCGGTCGATGAGTTGACCGGCGCCGAGGCGGCAACGGCGGCCACTGCGGTTGCAACGAAGAAGGCACAGAAGGCGAAGAAGCCTGCCAAGGTGAAGAAGGCGAAGGTGACTAAGTGAAGCTCCATGATCTGCAGCCAGCACCAGGGTCAAAGAAGAAGCGCATTCGCGTCGGTCGCGGTATTGCCGCTGGGCGCGGTAAGACTGCCGGTTACGGTACGAAGGGTCAGACCTCACGAAGCGGCGGGAGCATCCCAGCGTGGTTCGAAGGCGGCCAGACACCAATTCATCGCCGAATTCCAAAGCTTCGCGGCTTCCGCAATGTCTTGCGCGTTGAAGTTGCCGTCGTCAATGTCGGTCGCATTCAGCAGTGGATCGACGCCGGGCGCCTGAAGGGCGAGAGCCCGCTCAGCGTCAACGCTGACATCCTCGCCGCAGCGGGTCTCCTCAAGACTCGAGGGAAGCCGTTGAAAGTGCTCGGCACAGGCGAGATCTCCGCGAAGATCCTCTTTGCTGCGAACGCCTTTACCGACAGCGCCGTCGCCAAGATCAAGGCGGCCGGCGGTGACATCACGGTGTACGAGAGCGCCACTCCCGCCTCGGCAGCCCCAGTAGGGGTGAAGGCGGGGAAGAACGCCCCAACGCCCGGCAAGAAGGCCCCAGCAAAGCGTGCCCCCAAGGCCGCAAAGGCTGACGGCGCAGACGCCTAAGGTTAGGACGCAGGTAGGCGCGTTGCGCCTACAGTGAGCGGTGGAGGAGACTAACGATGATTGACACCCTAGTGAACGCGTTCCGAACCCCCGAGATTCGACGCAAGCTCTTCTTCGTCGCCGCGATGCTCGTCGTCTTCCGCCTTCTGAGCCATGTCCCCGTGCCTGGCGCCGACCCAGCGGCCCTCTCAAGCTTCTTCAAAGACAACGCCCTCTTCGGCCTCCTTGACCTCTTCTCGGGTGGCGGACTGGCGCGATTCAGCGTGGTCGGCCTCGGCTTGAACCCATACATCAACGCCTCGATCATCATGCAGCTCATGAGCGGCGTCGTGCCGCGCCTCATCGAGCTCAGCCGTGAGGGTGAGTACGGTCGCAACAAGATCAATCAGTACACTCGCTACCTGACGGTGCCGCTTGCAGCGCTGCAGAGCTATGCCTTCCTTGCGTTGCTGAATAGCCAGAAGGTTCTCAAGACGAACTTTGACCTCGCCAGCCCAGAGACCCTGGTGCAGATTGTCATCCTCACCACCGGCTCGCTCCTCCTGATGTGGATCGGCGAACTGGTCACTGAGCGGGGCATCGGCAACGGCATCAGCTTCATCATCTTCGCCGGCATCATCGGTCGAGTTCCAGGTGCCATTCAGCAGTTCTTCACTGCGCCAGATCTCGCCGTGCTACTCGCCTTCGCCGTGGTGGGTGCGGCAGCTGTTGCGGCAATTATCTTGATTACCGAGGGGCAGCGTCGAATTCCTGTCGAATACGCCAGTCGCGTTCGCGGTAACCGCGTCTATCAGGGGGGTCGCACCTTCCTGCCACTCAAGGTGAACCAGGCCGGCGTGATCCCCATCATCTTCTCGATGAGCATCCTGCTCTTTCCCGCGCAGATTGCGGGCTACTTCACGGCATCAGAGGTAACGTGGGTCAAGGCTGGCGCCCAGTGGATCGTCGATACACTCGGGCCACAGAATAAGCTGGTCTACTTGCCCTTCTACTTCACGCTGACCGTCGCCTTCACCTACTTCTATACGGCGTTCACCTTCAAGCCCGACGAAACCGCAGACCAGCTGCGCAAGAACGGTGGCTACATTCCAGGCATTCGCCCAGGAATGCCAACGCAGGAGTATCTGGGGAAGGTGGTCACACGGATCACCCTGCTCGGCTCGCTCTTCCTTGGACTCGTTGCCGTCTCGCCGTACGCCCTCGGCACACTCTTCGGTGACCTTGGCGGCCTTGGTGTCAGCCTTGGTGGCACCGGCCTTCTCATTGCGGTGAGCGTTGTCGTGGAGACGATGAAGCAGCTCGAGGCGCAGATGTTGATGCGAAATTACGAGGGCTTTATTAAGTGATCCTCGTCCTTCTCGGCGCCCCAGGCGCAGGGAAGGGGACGCAAGCGGAGGCACTCTCCGCAGCAACGGGGGCAGCCCACGTTGCAACAGGCGACCTCTTCCGTGCTGAAATCGCTGCTGGCTCACCACTGGGCGTTGCCGCAAAGCAATTCATTGACGCTGGGCAACTTGTTCCGGATGCGGTGACGATCAACATGATCCAGGCGCGACTCGCCCAACCGGACGCAGCGAATCGCGTCATCCTCGACGGATTTCCGCGCAATCCTGCACAGGCGACAGCACTTGATGCGGCGTATGCGACCAGTGGTCGCTCGATCCGCGCCGTGCTGCTGAAGGTAGATCGCGCACTGCTAGAAGAGCGCCTCACCGCGCGTCGCGTCTGCCCCTCCTGCGGGCGCTCCTACCATCTCATCAGCCGCCCACCGCAGCAGGCTGGGCTGTGCGATGTGTGTGCCACGGCGCTGATCACCCGCAGTGATGACGCACCCGCCACGGTGGCGGCACGACTCGAGAACCAGCTCACCGCCCTCGATTCAGTTGTCGAGCTCTATCGGTCAGCTGGCCGGCTCACTGAGGTCGACGGGGTCGGTGCTATCGACCAGGTTCAAGGTCGACTGGCGGCGGCCGCCGCGGCCGCTGGCTTAACGGCGTAGGTTCATGGGGGCAATTACGCGGAAGAGCCCAGCAGAGATCGCCTTGATGCGGCGCGCGGGCGCCATTGTGGCCGAGATTCATGACCTCGTGCGCGAGGCGGCTATCCCCGGGGCGAGCACCGCCGAACTCAATGCGATCGCCGAACGCTGCATTACGCGGCACGGCGCGACCTCAAACTTCAAGGGCTACCACGGCTTCCCGTCCGTGATCTGCATCTCGCTGGATAGCGAGGTGGTGCATGGCATCCCTGGTGACCGAGAAATCAAGGATGGGATGCTCGTCTCCATCGATGCGGGGGCCATCTGGGAGGGCTGGCACGCCGACGGAGCGCGGAGCTTCGTGGTTGGCGAGGGCTCGCCCGAGGCGACGCGCTTGGTCGCGGTGACTCGCGAGGCGCTCGACGCTGGCATCGCGGCGGCCCGGCCCGGGGCCACGATTGAAGAGATCTCTGGAGCGGTCGAGGATGTCGCCCTCCGGGCGGGGTACGGGATCGTGCGCCCCTACGTCGGACATGGCATCGGCCGTGCCATGCACGAGGCGCCGCAGGTGCCCAACTACCGCACCGGCCGCAAGAGTCTGACCCTGGCGGAGGGCCACTGCCTGGCGATCGAACCGATGCTCACCCTCGGGTCGCCTGAGGTGGGGGTGATGGACGACGAATGGACGGTTGTAACAATTGACGGGGGCCTCGCGGCTCACTGGGAAGAGAGCATCGCCATCGTGGCGGGGGGTTCCACCATCCTGACGAGGGGGTCATGAACGCCCTCCTCGTGCGTGGATCGTGGGGCTCTGCTATTGTCTCCCTTCGCGCGTCTGCGGACTCCGTAGCGCGCCGTCTCGGTCTTCCGAGATCCAGTAACGCGTTCTGATCGGGGGTTTGTTGGCGAAGAAGGATTCGATCGAGGTCGAGGGGACCGTTGTAGAGCCGCTTCCGAACACATCGTTCGTGATCGAGCTTGAGAATGGCCACCGGATCCGCGCCTACATCAGTGGAAAGCTTCGGACGAATTTCATCCGAATCCTTCCAGGTGATCGGGTGAAGGTCGAACTCTCGCCATACGATCTGACCCAGGGTCGGATCACCTACCGGTTGAAGTAGCAGCACGAGCGGTGCGCCGCTCACAGCAGGAGAACGAGTGAAAGTATCTGCGTCGGTCAAGGTTCGTTGCGACAAGTGCCTCGTGATTAAGCGGCACGGTCGCGTCATGGTCATTTGCGAAAACCCGAAGCACAAGCAGCGCCAGGGTTAACTGATGGCTCGTATTGCAGGCGTTGATATTCCGCGCGAGAAGCGTGTTGAGATCGCCCTCACCTACATCTTCGGCATCGGTCTGACCACCAGCCAGAAGATCTTGGCGCAGACCTCCATCAATCCCGACACGCGCGTACGTGACCTTACTGAAGACCAGGTCAACCGACTTCGTGAAGTCATCGATAAGGGCCGCAAGGTCGAAGGTGACCTGCGCCGCGAGATCGCCATGAACATCAAGCGACTGATCGAGGTTGGTACCTACCGCGGCACCCGACATCGCAAGAACCTTCCATCGCGCGGCCAGCGCACGAAGACCAATGCACGACAGCGCCGTGGCGCACGCAAGACCGTCGCCGGCAAGAAGATTGAGAAGAAGTAGGTAGAGAGATGGCTGAAGAGAAGAAGAAGCGCGCACCAAAGGTTCGACGCCGCGAGAAGAAGAACGTGCCGGTCGGCCACGTGCACATCGCCGCGTCGTTCAACAACACGCTCGTCTCGATCACCGACCTTACGGGTGCGGTGCTCTCGTGGGGCTCGGGTGGCGTCGCTGGCTTCAAGGGCTCCCGCAAGAGCACGCCGTACGCCGCGTCGCTCGGAGCCGAATCAGCCGCACGCAAGGCAATGGAGCACGGACTTCGCTCCGTCGCCGTGTTCGTGAAGGGGCCAGGCGCCGGACGCGAGCAGGCGATCCGCGGGCTACAGACAGCGGGCCTCGATATCACCGCCATCACCGATGTGACGCCGCTGCCGCACAATGGCTGCCGTCCTCCAAAGAAGCGCCGAGTCTAGGGGAGTAGAAGCATGGGTCGAGATACCGGGCCAGTCTGCCGCCAGTGCCGTCGAGAGGGCGCGAAGCTCTTCTTGAAGGGTGCGCGCTGCTACACGAAGAAGTGCTCGTTCGAGAAGCGCCCGACCCCTCCAGGAATGCACATGATGCGCCGACGCAAGGTTGGTGACTACGGCCTGCAGCTGCGAGAGAAGCAGAAGATGCGCCGTGTCTACCGCATTGGTGAGACCCAGTTCCGTCGCCTCTTTGAGGCGGCCGAGCGTGGCACCGACGTGACGGGCGAGAATTTGCTCCGCCTCCTTGAGCTGCGATTCGACAACGTCGTCTATCGTCTTGGACTCGCCGCTTCGCGAGATCAGGCGCGCCAGTTGATCACCCACGGCCACCTTGCCATCAACGGGCATGCGGTAAACATTCCGTCCTATTCGTTGAAGCCAGGCGACACCATCTCGGTCCGCGATGGGCGAGCCGACATTGGGCCGTTCAAGGAGGCCGCAGGCTCACTTTCAGGCAACGGCATTCAGGAGTGGCTCCGCGTGGATGCCACAAAGTTGACCGGTACGGTGGTCGCTGCTCCGCGGCGCGATCAGATGCCGGGCGACTTCAATGAACAACTCGTCGTCGAGTTCTACTCGCGGTAAGAGGGAGAGAGAACATGTCCGATGCACTGACCACCAAGATCGCCCCGCTCGAGGAGCTCGGTTCGTACGGCAAGTACGAGGCCGGCCCATTCGCGCCAGGCTACGGCGTCACCCTCGGCAACGCGCTTCGCCGCGTGCTTCTCGGATCGCTGGAAGGTGCTGCAGTCACCGCCGTGCAGATCGATGGCGTGATGCAGGAGTTCTCCTCGCTGCCAGGCGTCCGCGAAGACGTTGTGCAGATCCTTCTGAACGTTAAGAAGATTCGCCTCCGCAGCTTTGCGAAGGAGCGCATCGAGCTGACCCTTTCGAAGAAGGGGGCTGGCCCGGTCACCGCTGGCGACATCAAGCCGAATGGCCAGGTTGAGATCGTTAACCCGGAGCTGGTTCTTGCAACGCTCGACTCCGACAAGGCGGGCATCGAGGCCACGCTCGTCGTTGAGACCGGTGTTGGCTACGTCTCTTCAGACCGCGTTGATGCGGACCCTGAGGGCGAGGTTCGACCACGGGGCGTGATGAGCGTGGACGCAATCTTCACACCAGTCCGCAAGGTCAACTTCACCGTTGAGAACACGCGCGTCGGCCAGGACGTCGACCGCGAGAAGCTCATCCTTGAGATCGAGACCGACGGCACGATTACGCCGGAGGCCGCTGTCCGCAAGGCTGCAGCAATCCTGGTCAGCCAGTTCACCGCATTCTCTGGCCTCGGCGAGGCCCCAGTTGCGGCGCCAGCGGTAGAGGCCGGTGGCAACCTGCTCGACCTCTCGATTGAAGACCTTGATCTGCCAATGCGCGCCTATAACGCGCTGAAGCGAGCGGGCATCCTGAAGGTGCGCCAGCTCCTCACCGCCCTTGATGGCGGGGAGATGGAGCTCCTCAAGCTGCGCAACTTCGGTCAGAAGAGCCTGAACGAGGTTCGCGAGAAGCTCGTTGAGCGCGGTTTCGACGTGCCTGAGAGCAGCATCCCTGCCGATGCCATCTTCGATGAAGATGAGAGCGACGCCGACGACGAGGAGAAAGCCTAATGACTTCGCACGCGATTGGCGGACGTAAGCTCTCCCGCAAGCAAGGGCCGCGCCTCGCGCTGTACAAGAACCTGATCGTTTCGGTGCTGCGCTACGAGCGCGTGCAGACGACGGAGGCCAAGGCCAAGGAGATTCGCCCGCAGGTTGAGCAGATCATTACGCTCGCCAAGAAGGGTGGCCTTTCGGCCCGACGCGCCGTGATTGCAGCCCTGCCAGAAGAGCCGCTCGTCGTTGAGAAGCTCTTTGATGAGATCGTGCCGAAGTATGCGAACCGCACGTCGGGCTACTGCCGCATCACCAAGATTGGCATTCGCCAGGGCGATTCGGCGCCGCTCGTGCAGCTTGAATTGATCTAGGAGGATCAGATGAACACGAAGACCTGGACACCCCGCGCCGCTGAAATCGAGCGCCGCTGGTTCGTGATCGATGCCGAGGGTCAGACCCTTGGCCGACTCGCGACAAAGGTGGCCTCAACGCTGATGGGGAAGGGGAAGCCAACTTTCGCTGACCACCTCGATTCGGGCGACTTCGTGATCGTGATCAACTCCGCAAAGTTGGTTGTCACGGGCGACCGACTCCTGTCAAAGAAGTACCACTCCCACTCCGGCCAGCCAGGCGGCTATCGCATGGAAGTCCTCGGCGACCTGCTGAAGCGCAAGCCGAACGAGGCGATTCGTCGAGCCGTTAAGGGCATGCTCCCAAAGACGAAGCTCGGCAATGCACAGATTCGTAAGTTGAAGGTCTATGCCGATGCGGATCATCCGCACGCTCCACAGAAGCCGGAGCCCCTCGCGTGAGCCCGAAGGAGAAGAGCGTGGCCAGTTTGCCGTATTACCAGGGAACCGGTCGTCGTAAGACCTCGATCGCGCGCGTTCGCCTCGTTGCTGGTGAGGGTCAGATCGTCATCAATGGACGCACCTACGAGCAGCACTTCGGCGGTGCCGTTCCGCAGTCTGAAGTCTTCGCACCGTACCGAGTCACCGGCACCGAGGGTCGCTTCAACGCGATGGTAAAGGTTGAGGGTGGTGGTATCTCCGGCCAGGCTGGCGCAATTCGCCACGGCATTTCACGAGCACTTCTTTCGGCCGATCCAGAGGCGTATCGACTACCACTCCGCCAGGCCGGGTTCCTGACGCGCGATCCGCGCGCCAAGGAGCGCAAGAAGTACGGTCTCCGACGCGCACGCAAGGCGAAGCAGTTCACCAAGCGCTGATCTAGCGCAAGGAACACCGTGACCACGGTTCGCTTCGGCACCGATGGGATCCGCGGGATCGCTGGAGAGACACTTACCGTTGAGATCGCCGCCGCACTCGGCGTCGCCCTCGTGCAGCAACACCCCGCAGGCTTGGTGCTGATTGGGCGCGATACCCGACCGAGTGGACCCGCTCTTACCAGCGCGTTGGCCGGTGCCATTGAGGCACACGGTGGCACCGTTATTGATGTTGGTGTCATCCCAACACCCGGACTCGCCTCACTTGTTGCGGGTGAGCCACGCGCCGCCTGTGGCGTGGTGGTGACCGCTTCGCACAACCCCGTCGAGTACAACGGCTTGAAGGTGCTTGCTCGTGATGGGCGCAAGATCCCTGACGCACAGGAGCGTGCGCTTGAGGAGGCGATGGAGATCGCCCTCGCAGGATCGGTGAGTGTCATGTCGCCGTCGACCTCACACGCAGCAGAGGCACAGGCGTATCGGGAGCGATATGAGCAAACCCTTGCAGGCTTGGCGCGCACGGTGAGCGCAGCCGGGCTGAGCGTGGTGGTGGATGCAGCACACGGCGCAGCTTCGCCATTTGCCGTTGCTGCCCTTGCTGCGACCGGCGCCACGGTCGTGGCGTTCGCTATGGGTGACGGCGTGATCAATGACGGCGTAGGTGCCACTGACCCGGTTGCACTCGGCGAGCAGGTGCGCGTACACGGCGCCGATCTCGGTATCGCCCTGGACGGTGATGCCGATCGCTGTGTGGTTGTAGATGCGAGCGGGCGAGCCATTGATGGCGACGTCTTGATCGCCCTGATTGCGCTGGATCGGAAGGAACGGGGAGTCGCCGGGTCTGAGCGCGCCGTTGCCACGGTGCTGACCAACAGCGGCGTGGAGCGTCACCTTGCCGCCCACGGGATCAAACTAGAGCGCACCCCCGTCGGCGACCGACACATTGCCGAACGACTCGCCGCTAGCCAAGGTGGTTTCGGAGGCGAGAAGAGTGGCCACCTCCTCTTTACGGAGCTTTCACCGACGGGTGACGGCCTCCTCAGCGCGATCACCGTGCTCGGGCTCGTCGCTCGCTCTGGGATCCCCGTTGGGGAGATGGCAGATGCGATCCCACTTGACCCGCAACTGCAGCGAACGGTGCCAGTGCCCCCAGGTGAGGGTGAGCGGCTGCTCGCGGAGCCAGAACTTCAGAACGCCATTCGCCAGGCTGAGGCGGCACTCGCACAGACAGGCGGGCGCATCCTTGTGCGCCTCTCTGGGACTGAGCCGCTCCTCCGAGTGATGGGCGAGGGCCCTGACCACGCCGCGGTTACCGCCGCCGTTGAGCGCCTCTTGGAGGTTGCCGCGAGCCTGGTACGCGGGCGGTAGACTACCGCTATGTGCGGGATCGTCGGCTACATCGGCTCACGCGACGTCTCGACGACGTTGATCGAGGGGCTGCGCCTGCTGGAGTACCGCGGCTATGACTCCGCAGGGATCGCCGTAGCGGCCACAGGGGGCGAGATTTCCATGCGCAAGCGTGCGGGCCGCCTCGCCAATCTCGAAGGTGTCGTTGGTGAGCTACCGACGGGCTCCATTGCCGGGATCGCCCACACGCGTTGGGCAACCCATGGTGCGCCGACCGACCTGAACGCTCACCCTCACATGGATGAGCACGGCGAGATCGCCATCATCCACAACGGGATCATTGAGAACTACGCCGAGTTGCAGCGAGAGCTGATAGGCAAGGGGCACACCCTCTCAAGCGATGTCGACACCGAAGTGATCGCGCACCTTATTGAAGACGCCTACCAGGGCGACATACGCCTTGCCGTGGCGGCCGTCCTCCCGCGATTACACGGACAGTGGGCGCTTGTGGTGATGCACCACGGTGAGCCAGGCCGGATCATTGCCGCACGACGTGAGGCGCCACTTGTTGTTGGCATTGGTGAAGGGGAGCAGTTCCTCGCTTCAGATCCTGTCGCCATCCTCGAGCACACGAACAAGATTGTCTTCCTGCGCGATGGCGACCTGGCTGACCTACAGCGCGGCGGAGTTACCTTCCATGACGCCTCGGGCACACCGTTCCTACCAACAGTGGAAGCGATCACCTGGGACGGTGCCGCAGCGCGTAAAGAGGGCTACGACCACTTCATGCGCAAAGAGATGGACGAGCAGCCACGCGCCCTCTCGGCCGCAATGCTCGGACGCGTATCGGTCAAAGGGGTGGCAATCAGCGAGCTTGACGCGATTGGCTCCGCACTTGCAGCAGCGCGATCCATTGAATTCGTCGCTTGCGGATCGGCGTATTACGCATCGCTGACCGCTGCATCGCTCGCTGAACGGATGTTGCGCGTGCCAGTTCGCGTGACCGTTGCGAGCGAGTTCCGCTACGATCCCCCCGCGCTCGGGTCGACTAGCCTCGTCATTGCAGTGTCGCAATCTGGAGAAACCGCAGATACGCTTGGCGCAGTGCGCATTGCAAAAGCTGCTAGTGCACCAGTCCTCGCAATTGTTAATGCTGCCGGATCTTCGCTTACCCGTGAGGCTGATGCCGTGGTGCTCCTGCAGGCTGGGACTGAGATTTCGGTCGCAGCCACCAAGAGCTATACCTCGCAGGCGCTTGTCACGTTGCTCGTTACGCTCGACCTCGCGCGACGGGCAGGTTCACTCACGGCAGAGGAGTTGCGATCATGGTCGACCGAGCTGCTCACGATCCCTGCAATGGCTTCGGCTGCACTTGATTCATCAGACGCACTCCCAGCGATCGCGAAGAAGTATTTCGGTTCAAGTGGCTTCATGTTCGTCAGCCGCGGTGCAGGGATTGCCACCGCGTTCGAAGGAGCGCTGAAACTGAAAGAGCTCGCGTACATCCACGCCGAGGGGATCGCTGCGGGCGAGATGAAGCACGGCCCAATCAGCCTCCTTGGTTCGGATCATCCCGTGGTGGCGGTGGTGCTGAACTCGCCAGTTCTACCAAAGCTTGTGAGTAACTTGATGGAGTCGCGCGCACGATCAGCACCCGTGATTGCGATCCTCTCTGGCGTTGATGATTGGTCAAGCTTCGCTACAGATGCGGTCGTGATCCCTGCTGCACGGCCTGAGATCGCCGCAATGATCGCAACCATCCCGCTGCAGCGCTTCTCGTATGAGATGGCGCTGCTCGCAGAAGCAGACATAGATCAGCCGAAGAACCTCGCGAAGTCCGTCACCGTCGAGTGATGGACGGGGGGGAACACTCCACGGGCACGCCTGAGATCGGCATTGACATCATTCGTGTGGATCGGATTGCGAACGTTCTGCGTCGACACCCAGAGCGATTTGAGCAGCGCGTCCTGACCGCCGGAGAGCGTTCGTACGTTCGTGGCCGCCCTGAGACGATGGCTGGGCGCTGGGCGGCAAAAGAGGCTGTGTCAAAGGTGCTCGGCCTCGGCGTGCGTGGCATCGGTTGGCAGGAGATTGAAGTTGAGCGTTTGCCAACTGGGCAGCCTTCCGTTCGTCTCCACGATCGCGCCGCTGCCCGTGCCTCACAGCTTGGCATCGCGCATATCGCACTCTCAATCAGTCACGAGCGCGAGTATGCGATTGCCATCGCCTATGCCGTGCGCACGGCTGGCGGGCGCTACCTCTTCCCGCCGCAGATCGGCGCAGACCTTGATGCCACCGAAACGGCGCTACTGGCACGAATCGAGCGCATTAAGGCGCTGAGACGCGAGGAGTTGGCCCTCCTGGCCGAGCCAGTAGGGAAGGCCCAAGGATGAGCGGCCTACCCGAACGTATTCAGGAGGTCGGCCTACCAGCGCTCGGGCGCGATGCTTGGGTAGAGGTGCGGCTCGATGCAATCGCAACGAATGTTCGCGCGCTCAAGGGGAAGCTGCCGGCTGGCGGCCACCTTGATGTTGTCCTGAAGGCGGACGCCTACGGTCTCGGCGCCGTGCCCGTCGCACGTGCTGCACTCGCCGCTGGTGCGCGCGCTGTTCTTGTCGCCACCTTCGATGAGGCGCAAGAGTTGCGCGACGCCGGGATCGCTGGCCCCGTGCGTGCCCTCTGGCGCGTTGCCCCTTCGCACCTGCGTGACGCTGCTGTTACCGGCATTGGCGTGACCGCATCCTCGCCAGCCGTGGTCCGAGAGCTGATGGGCGCCGACCTGACTGGGCTCCCTCAGCTGAGCGTCGATGTTGAAGTGGATACTGGACTCGGACGCGACGGCATCCTGCCGGGTGATCTCGCCGCCCAGATCGCTGCACTGCGCAGTAACCCGAACATTCTGCTGCGAAGCATCTGGAGCCACCTCAGCGCGGCGGAGAACGTTGAGCGCTCGCGGATGCAAGAGACGGTCCTCGAGCACGCTGCAGCCCAGGCCCCTGATCTCGAAGCTCACCTTGTCGGTTCGGGAGGGCTGCTCACCATGGGGGACACGCAGCAGGTTGCGCGTGTTGGCATTGCACTCTTTGGCGTCGTGCCGAACGCGTTGCGACCGACGATGACCGCGTCAACGATCGGAATTGAACGAGTGTATGGACTCGCCGCACGGCCTGTGCGCATTGCGACGCTCCCCGTCGGTCATGGCGTGGGATATGGGCCCGCGTTCACCGCGGAACGAGTATCCAGAATTATCACCCTGCCGATCGGTTACGCCGACGGCATTTCGTACCACGAGCGCGGAGTTGCCGAGGTGTTGGTACGCGGGGTACGCCTCCCAGTCGTTGGCACCATCGCAATGGACTCCATCACCATTGATGGGACAGACCACCCCGCCACAGACCTTTCCGAAACCGACGAGGTTGTCTTCATCGGCGATTCGGGGGCTGACCTGATTGAGCCCGTCGACGTCGCGAAACGCCGAAAGACGATCACGAATGAGGTATCGACAAGTTTCACGAATCGACTTGCTCGGGTGTATACGGTGGGTGGTGAGCCCGTGGCGCTGCGCGACCTACGCGGGTATCACTACGTGGACAAGAGATGACCCGATCGTCGTATCTCCTGGTTCGAGAGGATCTTGATCGCAGTTTTTATGCGCTGATGTCTGACGCGGAACCTTCAGTACTGCTCAGTAGCATTACGGTCGCTGCGGGTGCTGAGGAGAGTGCCGTTCTTGAGACGCTGCAGAGTCTCGCTGGGCTGGAGCGGGGAGTGTTGCTTTCTGCCTCTCTTCGTGGTGACCCCAACTCTCTTGGGCGCGCGGCGAGTCGACTCGCTGAAGCGTTGGCCGTTCCCGTCACTGTTCTTGATATCGCGCACGACGCGGGCAGAATGGCATGGGCGTCGCCGGGAACGACGGGGGAGCTGCTCCAGGTCGCCGAGGC
>Ga0114960_10002229_pt1 | contig 15224 bp, 18 predicted proteins | sample C_130625_MF_Meta_FD_92637 | JGI IMG/M metagenome (GOLD analysis project Ga0114960, IMG submission 92637) | Freshwater microbial communities from Lake Croche, Canada to study carbon cycling - C_130625_MF_MetaG | ecosystem: Environmental > Aquatic > Freshwater > Lake | place: Lake Croche, Canada... | reverse complement strand
TCTATAAAAAAAATATATATTGAAAAAAATAACTATAATAAAATGGACGCAAATACACTCATTGAAATAGAAAAAGAAACTAATGACTATATTTCTTTATATGACTTTAATTACATTACAAATAGTTTAAATTTAGATGAAATTTTGAATATAATAAATAAAAATAATATTGAAGAAATTTCCGAAATTAAAATAAAAATTAAAGTTTATTATAAATCGATAAAAACTGATATACCTTGTATAATGTATTTTAATTACATTGTTAAAAATATAAATTAGTATTATAATTTGTAAAATAATTAATAATATAATATTTAATAAGTATTAATGAAGGAAAAAAAATTTTTAAAAAAAATGTTATATAATTATCATGTTAAAATTTTGGATATTGTAAATAGTGGAAACATTTTAAATAATTATACACAAAAAATATACATTATAAATCTAGAAAAAAATATTATCAGACGAAATTACATTTTTACTATTATGAAAAAATATGGTATTAGTTTTCAATTAGTAGTAGTAAAAAAAATAAAAAAAACTGATTATGAGTATTATTGTAAATATAACAACAATATTTCTATAAGTGAGTTAGGTTGTGGTCTAAGTCATTTATGGTGTTTAAAAGATATTATTAAAAAAAATTATAACAATGCTATTATTTTTGAAGATGATATTATTTTTCATAAAAATTTTGAAGCAAATTTTTTTAGCATTATTCAAAAACAATCTTACGATTTTTTACTACTAGGTGCATGTGACTTTCATTTTTCAGAAGTAAATCATAAATATGTTATTGAAGATTTATATCGTCCTGATGCAAATTTTGAAAAAGTATATGGTGCTCATGCTATTTATTATTCTTTAAAAGGTGCTAATTATATGCTACACTATAGATTAAATGAATTTGCATTTTTTGATTACAATTTAAATAAAGTTTTTGATTATTTTAGTAATACATCTTTTATATGTTATCCTAATTTAGTTGTTACTGAAATAACTACATCAGATAATAATCATAGTTATGATTTATTTTCTCAAAAAGAAAAATTATTTTATACAAAATGTTTTACTAATTTTAATTTTAATGATTATAACTTTATTTATTTAAATTTATTAGATTTATTAGATTTATTAGATAAATCTTCCGTAAATAAGTTTTCTAATTATAAAGATTATATTTGTAGTGTATTTAAAGAAAAATATCCCGAAAAAAATAAATATATTAAAAAGTTTATTAAAAGGTTAGATTTTACTTTTCTTTTATGGGAAGATATAATAAAAATAATAACAATTTATCCAATATAATAATTTTTTTTTTAAATTTGATTATATTTAGAAAATATATAAATGTCAATTACTCCTGGACAAGAACCTGATCTCTCTTTTTACTATAATTCTACATGGTCAAGTGATGAATACTATGACTTACCTGAAGGTGATAAAGCTTATAATAGTTTAACTAAAGTTCCTGTTACCGAAGATTCTACGCAACCAAAAGAAAATAAAATTGGATTTTTAACACCTATTAGGTATTCAAATTATTTAAATGGTGGTGTAGAAGAACCCTATTTACTTCAACAATGGACATTATTTTTACCTGAAGGTTCCATTACATTTGGTCCTAATTCTAGTTATTTAGAAGAAAAAGTATTTGGTAATTGGGCTTTTAATCCAAGCAGCACACTTTGGTTCAAAATAACATCAGGTACTAGAAACTTTTTGTTTTCTAATGGATATATAGCTATCGTTACTGATCCTATTCCTGGAACTGGTAGAAATTGCTATGTTTATTTTGAAAAATAATAATTAAATAATTAAAAATAATTAAATAAATTTTTTAAATTACTTAAAAAATTTATTTAGTAATATGATAATAAAGTCGGGTATACGCATTAATTGTTTATATTACGATTTACATTCTTTATTATAATCAATACCAAAATTAAGATAAAACAAAAAATCATTTTCATAAAATTTATATATTTTTTTCTTTAATTCTGTATTATAAAAATATTTGTTATTAATACTATACGAATTGTATTCTTCTATATTTAAATCATATACGGGTTTATCTAGACTTAAATTAGAGTTATTTCTCTCGTGTCCTTGTTTTTTATTTAAAACTATTTCTGGTATTTTTGTATTATATAAATTTTCAATATAAGTATAGTCAATATTTTCAATATCATAACATTTAATACATTTTGATTTTAATATTTTATCACTGAATGCCTCTGTTGTTTGTGGCGTAAAATGGTGATTATCAATTGCCACTCATTTTTTATTAATTCATCTACAAACATAGAAAATGTAAGTTTGTCATATTTCCATAATTTTCTAAATTGTCCATTTGATTTATATTTATCTATAAATCCTGATATAATTCTTTTGTATGGATTTCTGTTAATAATTATTGTTGTATAATTTTCAATGTCGTCTGGTATACTATTATATTCTTCAGTAATATGAATTTTATTATCTGTATTGTTGTTTTGTAAAAACCAAAAAATATTTTTAATATGAGAGCAACCACATTTTGCTGACCATCCAAATATTATTTTATTTTTATTATCAATCAAAAAATACATAATATATATATATATATATATATATATATATCTATATATATGTGTATAAAATAATTATATTATCAAATATCAAATTTAATCACTAACATTTCTAAAATTATAACTTTCATAAAGTATTTCAAATTGAATAGTCAATGCTATATCCATATTATTTAAATTAATAATTGAACCAAATTTATCTATTAATTTAATATGTAACTTTGATATATTTACAGGGCCATTATATTCTCTCATTTGTGCCAATGGATTGTTATCATTTAAAATAAATGAACTATTTTCATTTCTTAAAAGCACTTTCGCTATTACATTTTCATTTAATACACTTTTATCAAACCCAACAATATTCATATGATTTGTATTATACTGGTAATCATTTATTATGACATAAATATAATTTTCACTTCCATTATCAAATATTCCTTCTGAAGTAATATTATTTACTATATTTAAATAATTTGTCATTCTAAATCCACATAACCATCCAAATGTTATTAAAGGGTTGTCATTATATTCATCTGAAAATGTTAGAGAGATGTTAATAAATTCATTTAACATTTCAAAACTTGTTTTATTATTGTAAGGATTAATTGAAAAACGAATATATTTTAATAAATTATCATTATTAGATTCAAAAAAATAAGTTTTATTTAAAAAATCTTCCAATAATGCAGCAGTATAATTTCCTTCAGATATTTCTATAGTATAAGTTTGACTTTCTATATTTTCTTCATGAATCATGGTTACCATTATTTCAAAAATATTATTTTTATTATTTTTTGATATTAAATACAATGATTTTGGCAATTCTATAGATATTAAACGCATAGAAACAACATTTTTTATTTCACTAGGTATATTGTATTGAAAATCTGAAGAATTTGATTGAAAATAACTACTTCTAAAACAACTATTCATGTTTAAGTTTAATAATTTTGTTATTCGTTTAATAGAATTTATATTACCGGGTGCAATACTATTATTCAAAGTATTTTCTACTATATTTGTTTGTACATTATTATATAAAGATCTGTTGCTTTTAGAAGCTAAATTCTCTGTAGTAGGTAATATCTTTACATAAGAATTAGTATATGAATCATTTTGTAAATCTTCTAAATAGTAAATTATTTGTTCAACATTTTTATTTTCTAGATTTTTAATACTTTTAATTTTATTATAATAGTTATTCACAATATCAATATTATCAATATTTTCTATTCTGTTCATTTTATGTAAATTAAAAATACTAGATATTACGTTATATGCTTTTGTAAAAAAATATATAATTTCTTTTGAATAAGAGTCTTTAATGGTTTCCAATAACATATTCATTTTTTCTACATTTTCTAAACTATTATTGTTTGTAATTTTAAAAACGTTCAATAGATCAGTATACGTATAATTATCTATATTTAAATCCATATTACTTATTACTAATAAATATTATTTAATGCATTTTTCTACAATATAAATATAAATTTATATGGATTATAAATTTATATGGATTCAAAAAATATCATACTAAAAATACAATGGTACAATACAATTTTTGCCAATTTTTCTCATAAACATATAATTTTGTGATTTTAAATGATTTACTTCTTCAATTGTTAATTCATTATAAGTTTTTGGTCTTCCTTGATGATTCCATTCCCAGTGTGAATAATTAATATGTGAATTTAAATAAGGTATACTAAATTTGTTACATAAATTTATAAAATAGTGTTCATCTGGAGCATAAAAATTATCATTGAATAAATATGTAAAATCTGTATAAGCAAAAAGTTCAGCAGTTGTTCTGTTCAATATAGTACAAGGTTTTTGTTTTGCAAAATTGTTTTTATCAAAAAAGTTATCATAATTTAAATCGTTAAATCTTTCCATATTAGTGTTGTTAACAACGTCAATAATATTTGTATTTTTTGTTTGAATCATACTATAAATATCATCAAAATTATATAACGGAATACAAGATTCACTTAATAATACAAAATATTTATTTTCAGGGTCCAATAATGCCTTTTTAAATAACTCAATGGTTGCTTTAACTACTGAAATATGTGCATATTGTGTTGCAATACAATTATCAATACAATATTTTTCATTATGATAAACATAATCTATAAAAGGTAATTTGTTATGTATGTATATATTGTACTTGTCTTGTTTATTACTGAAAAAGTTATTCCATAATGCTGGTTGTGAGAAATTTTCATATGTTAAGAAACAAAATGCAATTTTTGACATTTTATTTTTATATTATAGAGTTATACATTAATTTTATTTGTCTCCTTTTATTCCATAATTTAATAATTTAGTTGAAATATTGTGTTTATTGAGAATTCTTCCTATCATAACATCTTCATATATTTCATTATATCTAAGTTGATCAATATTTGTGTCATTATATTCTCTGTTTATAATTTCCATTGCTCTTCTACTAAGAATATAACTACATCCACCATCAAAATAAGTAATACCTGATATATTAGCAGTTTTGTTATACCAATTACTCCATTCAGGAACTTTTCCAAAATGATAACTACAATTTGGTTCATCATGCCAGCAATTTTGTTTTTGTCCTAAATAATCGTAATGTTTTATCGTATTATTATATAAATTTCTTATACTTTGATCATTAAAATCATTATCATGGTCGTCTATTTTTATTATATGTGTAATATGGCTAAATTCAGGATTATGTAAAACTTCGTCTATCATTAATATTATTTTTTCAGGAAGACCATCATAATAATCATTACAATTTAACCATAAAATTTTTTCATTTTTATCATACCATCTTTTATCTCTGTTACGATCATTTGTTCCTGAAAGAATTACCAGTTCGTTACTTGTTCTATTTTTTATTCCTCCCCATAAATAATAGTGTTTACTACAAGATACAATAACTACTAAAATACGCATATCAGAACTTCCTTTATTATGTGTATTAGGTCTTCCATCATTATATCTTCTGTTTTCTTTTGATCCATAATGTATGTAATGATCTACTGCTTCTTCATAACTAGAACTTTGTTTTAAATCTGGATTTAATGATAAATAAGCCTGATAATTAAAATCATGAGGTATAGACATTTTATAAAATATAATTATATTAAATTTTAATTAAAATTATTTAAAATTATAGATTTGCTAGAATTTTCTTTGCTTTTTTAGAAATATTTTTATAATGATATTGACAAGCTCTAATATATGCTGAATAAACGCCTTTTTTTGAAACTTTGCATGTGTTTTTTTTGCAAATTGGGAAAGATTTTTTGGGACCTAAAAAACATTTTTTTCCACATCGTTTCAACATTTTGGTTCTTTGGTAAAAACTAGGTTTTTCTTTCTTCCATCCTCTTGTCACATTTTTTCGCGTTTTAGTCATTTTATATAAAATACATAGATATATTTTTTATAAAAGTAATGTATGTCATGTATTATTTTATAGTAAATATTTAGATTCACGTGCTTGATATACTGGTTTTGGGTAACCAAATCGTGGATATATTTGTTGTGAGTTACCTTGTTGTGGATTGAATTGTTGTGGATAAAATTGTGGGTAAAATTGAGGATATCCTTGTTGTTGTGGTCGTGGATAAAATTGTTGTGGTTGTGGATAAAATTGTTGTGGTTGTGGATAAAATTGTTGTGGTTGTGGATTATAACCTAAATTTATTATTCCTGGTCCTACTGGTCCTGCTGGTCCTACTGGTCCTGCTGGTCCTGCTGGTCCTACTGGTCCTTGGTTACCATCTTCTAATTTATTATATATATTATTTACATCTGTTTGTGTTAATACACCATCATAAAATGTTAAATTTTTAATATAAAGTCCTGAATGGTCTGTATCACCTACACAAAAAGTACTATCAGAAATTCTTGGTTTTATAAAATTAAAATTACCAGTATATGCTAAAATATTGTTCAAATAGAAATTTATAGTATTTTCATCAATTACAAATGTAATTAACATTGGAGTTCCCATTGGTAGCACAATAGTATCAAAACCATCATTCCAAGTAGAATTAGTATGAACTCTAAAATGAAGTTTATTTGTATAATCAGGATGAACCCATAAACCAGGAACTCTTCCGCTTTCTCCATCTGTTCCATCTGTTTTATTGCTAAAACGAAAAATATTTCTCCAATTTCCGTCACCATTTAAACAAGTATATAAAAATGAGTAAGACATTTTAGTATTTGGTGTAGTAAATCCTAAATCTGAAAATTTATAAAGAGAACTTCTCTTAACTTTATACCAAGTATTTTTTGAATCAGGAAAAGTCCATTTTTTTAATGTTGGTATCTCAAAAGCAGGTGCAACATTAGAACCTGCAAAACTTTCAAGTAAAGAACTTGTATAATTTAATGAAATTAATACTATTAAAATAAAGAAAAATAAAGATATAAAAAATGACAAATTTTTTTGTTGAATTATTTTTTTAATATTAAACATTTTATATAATAAATCAATAATAAATAATTTTTATCTATTATATTTATTTATATTTATTTATTTATTTATTTATTTGAACATTTATATATGACATCTAAATTAAAGAATGCTGTTAAAAAAGTTCAAATAACTTCTCAACTTATAAATAATACGTTTAGACCTGCTGTCTATAATGACAAGAGCTCTTCTTTAAGAGATATTACTAATTATGAAGACGATGAGGTAGAAAGTGAAAAACAATTTGATGCATCATCTAATATTATTCAGGATGCTTCTGGTAACATTATAGTAGATTCTTCTGGTAATATTATCAAAAAAAATGCGATTACTTATAAAAAGTTAACATATAAACAAACAGAAAAAGAAATAAATGATGACTATTTTCCAGAAAATGAATATTATTCAAGTGCGCTAGATATTTTAGCAACTTATTTGCGAGGTCAGAAACTGATTTATATGGAATCGAAGGCTCATTGTGAAACCCGTTTGAATACATTAATGATGCCTTCAATTTTTCTCTCTACTGCTGCGACAGTATTGTCAGCCATTATAAAAGACTATGATTGGGGTGCTTATTTTATTGCTGGTGTTAATGGTGTTATAGCATTTTTGTTGGCAGTTGTGAATTATTTGAAATTGGATGCGGCTTCAGAAGCACACAAAATATCTGCTCATCAATATGATAAATTGCAAACATCTGTGGAATTTTTATCAGGTACTACATTATTGTTTCATACAGATAAATCAGTTATTCAAGAAAAATTGGTGGATATTGAAAAGAAGATCAATGAAATTAAAGAGACAAATCAATTTATTATTCCAAAAGATATTAGAACAATGTATCCGATTATTTATAATACAAATGTTTTTTTAATTATAAAGAAGATAGAAGATATACGAAAACGGAAGATTAATACATTAAAAGAGGTTATAAATTACAAAAATTATTTAATAGGTGTTTTAAAATCAAAAAAAAATAAAGAAAAGAAGCAACATGTTATCCATAATTTGGCAGATGAGATTAAAATGAATATAAAAGAAAAGGAGCGTCATATTAACAATTTATTAGTTCTTAAATCCGCTTTTTCGATTATTGATGAAATGTTTATTCAAGAAATGGAAAATGCTGAAATAATTAAAACATGTAGTTATAATATAAGTCGTTTTCTCTGTTTTAATTGCGTAATCAATCAGAAAATTAATGACCCCAAAAAATTAAGTTTATTTATTGAAGATGTTATGGATCCTTATGGAAGACAAGATAAATTTGATTTAGAATTAAATGAACAAAACGAGAAAAAGATAGAAGAAGCAGAAAAAAAGAGAGAAGAAGATAAAAGGAAACTATTTAAATTATTTAAAAATAATAAAGCAGTTGTAGAAAATTTATATGATAAAATTGAAAAAGGAGACATCTATAAAGAAGTAAAAGAAATTTTGAAAGAAATAAAAATAGAAGATGTTAAACCAGAAGACGAAAACAATATTTTAAAATTCAAAACGTTTGGAAATATTGTTAACTTAGGAGGTAATCATGATAATGTTGCACTAAATATGGATGATTTTATAAATGAAGAGAAACATAGTCGACGTTCTGATTCATCTAATTCTCTTATGGATTTTGATGTAACATGCGAAGATAATGACGAAAAAAAAAATAATATACAAGATTAATAAGTATTTAATAAGTATTTAATAATACTTATTAAAGTGTCCGACCTGCCGGAATCGAACCAGCGACACTCTGATAACCATATTATCAATATTATGATAATATTATCAAAGCCATGATAATATTCTACAGTCAAATGCTCTACCAACTGAGCTAAGGTCGGACGGGTGATTCTCTGCTGTTAGGTTCAATTCATTTAATTTTTGACTTGCTGTACCCTAACACAAAATAATATATGTATTGTCTTTAAGTTATTTTTTTATATATATTTTATATATATTTTATATATATTTTATATATATTTTATAATATATTCTTTAATTCTTTAAGTAGGTTTTACAATTTATACAATTCTTTGGAAGTTTTTTGGGAAAGTTTTTTTGGATTTTCATTTTTGGACATTTATTTTTGTCCATTTTTGAGAATCCAAAAATACTTTCCCCAAAAACCGACCTTTGTGACCATAATTCATTTTTATGGTCTGGTCACCAAAAAAATAATTTTCAATTTGTTTGCATAATTTTTTTTTATAAATACTTAAAAACATTTTATTTTGTCAATATATGGCAACATTTAGCAACAAATTAGTGGCAATTAGTGGCGAAAAAGTGGCATATAAATATTATTGTGAAAAATGTAACTATACATGCAGCAAAAAATATAATTGGGATAAACATTTATCCACTACAAAACATGAATCGGCAACAGAAAGCAACATTTTAGCAACACAAAGTGGCAAAAAATGGCAAAATAACGCAATATATATATGTAATAATTGCAATAAAGAATATAATGATAGAACTGGTTTATGGAGACACAAAAAAAAATGTAAAATAGAACAGGTAGAAGAACTAGATGAAGACCCTATTAAAGAAATTTTATCTCCAGAGATTACACCTGAACTTATCAAACTAATTACAGAACTAGTAAAAGGACAAAATGGAATACAGGAATCTATTGTAGAATTATGTAAAAATGGTACAACAAATAACAGCCACAATACAAATACCACAAATTCACATAACAAATCATTCAATTTGCAGTTCTTTTTAAATGAAACATGTAAAAATGCGATGAACATTACTGATTTTGTTGATTCTCTCCAATTACAACTGAGTGACTTGGAAAAGGTAGGTGATGTCGGTTATATAGAAGGTATTTCTAGCATCATTATAAAAAACTTGAATGCATTAGATATAACAGAGAGACCCATTCACTGCACTGATAAAAAAAGAGAAACTATGTATATCAAAGATGAAGACAAATGGGAAAAAGATGATGAAAAGAAGGTGAAATTACATAAAATGGTTAAGAAAGTTGCCAATAAAAACATAAATCTTATTTCAGAATTTCAGCAAGTACATCCAGATTGGAAGAAATGTTCATCCAAATATTCTGACCAATTCAATAAAATTGTTATAGAATCTATGGGTGGCAAAGGCGAAAATGATTATGAAAAAGAAGAGAAAATTATCAAACGTGTTGCAAAAGAAGTATTTGTAGATAAATGTCTTTAAGTAGTTAGAAAATATTATATATAATTATTTATCATATATTATATATAATTTTAGATTACTTACACCTTTTCTCATTTCAAACGCCCATATAAACTGGTTATAATAAAGTATTTAATAATTTATTATATATTGGTTGTGGTAGGGGTTAAACCTACGACCTTATTATTAGTATAAATATGCTCTATCACGCTGAGCTACACAACCAATTCAATTTGTTAATATGTCTTTAAGTTGTTTTTTATATTATTTAATGTTTACAAATCGGCGTTTGAAATGAGAAAAGGTGTAAAAAAAAATTGAGTAGAAATATAAAAATAATAATGAATGAATAAAATATATTAATTATGCCTGAACAAGTGCTGCAAATTGAAGAGCCTATTAACTGGTTTATTGACCGATTAGGTTATCAAACTATAAATGATCAAAATATAAATACACAAAATATGAATATGTATGATACAATTATAAATGATTATTATACATCTGACATGGCAAATCGTGAAACCATCATAAATTATTTTGTACGTGATATTATTCCAATTAATTTGAATAATATTTATAATGATATGGAGCCAACGATAGCTTTTAATGACCACTCAGCAAAAGTAGAAGTTGTAGTTGTTGCGGATATGGAAATATCAAAAGAACAAGAGGAATGCTGCGTCTGTATGGAAGAGAGAATGAATACAGACATATGCAGTTTAAATTGTGCGCATACATTTTGTTGCGGATGTGTCAAAAGGCTTATGAATAAACAAGAAAAATGTCCATTATGTCGCGCGGTAATAAGCAAAATTTGTGTTCAAACTGAGGAAAATAGAGTGAAATTTAAAAATTTGAGTGATTTAGTGTAAATCAACAATAATATAATTTTACCTAAAAAATAAAAATAAACATTAATATTATAATGACAATAATTAATGGGATAAAAATAGATTGTATTGATTATAAATTAAATGATATCAAATTAGCAATAAATAATAATGATCCAATTGAAGAAAAATTAAATGTAATCATTGTAATATCAAATCCTTGTTTATACGCTAAGAGATATAAATTATTAAATGAATTTGTTAGAAGAATAGAAGAAGAAGAAGAATATGTAAATTTATTTATTGTTGAAATGATATATAATAATCAAAAATTTATTGTTACTAATAAAAATAATAAAAATCATTTACAACTAAAAACAGATACTCCATTATGGCATAAAGAAAATATGGTAAATTTAGCAGTTAAAAATTTATTACCTTCAAGTTACAAAGCATTTGCTTGGATCGATGCAGATATTGAATTTGAAAATAATTCTTGGGCATTAGACACATTAAAAATATTAAATGGTTCTAAAGATATAGTCCAGTTATTTAGTCATTGTATAGATATGAATAATGAAAATGCAAATATAAATATTTTTAATAGTTTTGGATATAGTTTCAATAAAAATAAAAAATATACACAAAAAGGAATAGATTATTGGCATCCAGGATATGCATGGGCAATAACAAGAAAATCTTATGAAAAAATAGGTGGTTTATTTGATAAAGGTATATTAGGTTCAGGAGATAGTATAATGGCTTTATCTTTAATTAATAAATGTGAATGCATTAATAATATTAATTATAATGATGATTATAATAATAGTATGTTAGAATATCAAAAAAAAGCAAGTAAGTTACGTTTAGGATATGTTCCTGGAGTTATTAGACATTATTTCCATGGTTCAAAACAAAATCGTCAATATACTGAAAGATGGAAAATTTTAATGAAATATAAATATTCCCCTATAGAACATATAACTTACAACAAACAAGGAATAATAATTCCTACAAAAACATTTTCTTCTGATTTTAAAGAAGATATTTTAAATTATTTTAGAGAAAGAAAAGAGGATGATAATTAAATAAATATTTTTATTTTACACCTTTTCTCATTTGAAACGCCCAATATTTTTAAAAAAAATATTATTTAAATATTATTTTTATATTATTATTATAAACATAAAAAATGACTACATCACTTAAACGATTACGAGATATATTAAAGGCATTGTACACAGGTTATTATAATGATTTGGGAGAAACTGAACTTGTGGATGAAGACACACTTGAAAATATAAAAATTCGTGTTGTTCCCCACGAAGGTGTTCATAAACAAGTGAATTATATAATTACAATTAAATTTCAAGAAGAAGGAAAATGGCCACTCATTTACATAGATTCTGAAATATACGATAAAATTAAAACAAATAAATACTTACAAGAAAAAGGAAGAGTTGGACAACACAAAGGTATATGTATTAAAAGTATGGGCTACGGATATAATTTTAACAAGAATTTTAAAAATTTATGTGGTAATAAATGGGAAAATTATATTTATAATTTAATTTGTGTATTTAATAATCTACAAGATTTTGAAAAAGGAAATGGTATTAAATCAGACTATAAAAATATTTTGTCTATATAAAATATTGGGCGTTTTAAATGAGAAAAGGTGTAAAAAAGTTTAATGAAAATTCATACTTCTTAAATTGTTTATAGTAGGTCGAATAGTATTACTTTGGTTAGTTACATTTGTTGTAAACATTAATTTAGTTGATTTAATTTCTTCAATTCTTTTTTTTTGTTGTATTTGTTTGATTTTATCATCTATTAGCATTTGTCTATATTCTTCCATCGTTTTTGGCACACGAATTTCTGGTTCATATGTTGTTGCATCCTTATAATCTTTGAAATACTTGTTATAAAGAAAGCTGTGTTTAAGTGAGGGATCTAGTTGTTGTTGTTGTTGTTGTTGTTGTTGTTGTTGTTGTTGTTGTTGTTGTTGTTGTTGTTGTTGTTGTGCTACATATTCTTGATAAGGTTGCTGGTATTGAGTTTGTTCCATGTATTCATCGTTTTGCATAGGTTGCATAAATTGTAAAACACCTTTTTGATTAACAACCAAGTTCATGTTAGATAATATGTCATCAAATGAGACCTTTTTTTTCTTTGGTTGCGGTACTTGTTGTTGATAATTGTCCCAATATTTTTCAGGATTATTTAATTGTGATTCATTATTTTCAAAGTTTTGTTGTCCAAAGTTTTGTTGTCCAAAGTTTTGTTGTCCAAAGTTTTGTTGTCCAAAGTTTTGTTGTCCAAAGTTTTGTTGTCCAAAGTTTTGTTGTCCAAAGTTTTGTTGTCCAAAGTTTTGTTGTTCAAAGTTTTGTTCTTCAGTGTTGTTATCTAATTCTGAAAAATGAATATTCATATTTATATTTAAATCATATTTTTTTACTATATTTTTTACATATAATTCAGAATAGCTTAAAAAATAATATGTTTTTAATATAAATATGCTTAATACTTATATAAAAAATGTCGGCTCAACACAAACTTTGATGGGTAATAATTGTAACCCTCATATAGAAGAATTAGACTGGAATGCAAATTATGATGGTAATCGAGCAAAAGTATTGATCAATGTCAATTTAGATGGTAATCGAAAAATGTATAATTACACTTTAGATAATGCGGATTTAGCTAATATGCTGAATGTTAATAGTGTACAAATTCCTCTTGATAAAAGACTTAGAATGGATTTTAAAAAAAAGGCATTATTTAGACATCAACCAAAACGATATAGAATTGAATTACCTCCTCATAGAGCACCTTTATATTCATCAGATAATACATCTTCATTGATGGAATTACTTCAATCATCATCGCCTAATAGTCATCTCTCTAGTCCAGTTTCAAATGAAGAATTCATAGTCCCTATTACACTAGATAATACACCTTATGATAGATATACATTTACGCCAAAAAGACGCAATCTAACTTTGAAAACACATAGAACACATCGCGTATTTAAACGACCTAGATCATCTTCATCTAGACGACGTCGCAGGTCTACTTCAAGACGATAAAAATTTATATACAAATTGAATAGTGTGTGTATAAATTTTATTTTTTTATAGTATGAAGTATTAAAGTTTCATCTTCTGAATAACTTCTCTTACGTTTTTCAATAACAAATATTTTGGCTGCATTCTTGTCCATTTGTTGCGTAAGATAATATTGTGAGGCGTATAAGATAATATTGGAGTCATCGTCAAAAATAGATTCTAAATATAGACCTTGCGTTCTTTTAACAAATTTCAAAAATTTCAGCATATTCTCTATATTTTCTGGTAAAAATTTTGTCGTCATAATGCAGTGTCTTCGTTGAAATTGAACTTTGTTTTCAAACTCAAAATCTTCATAAAAGTGTTCGCACCCGCATTCTGCAGCGTAGGAAGACACGCTGTCTTGTATATTACCAACCTTAAGAACATTAAACGAGACTTCGATATTATACCCCATTTATACATTATCCTACTTTAAAAAAAATTACATATATTTTTATAAATAATTTTTCTAGATTTTTATTACTTTAATGTGTAAAACTAATAGTAACTAATCTTGAACCATCTGGTTTTGGGAATAAAGTTATAGTTCCTGTTTTGCCAAAATAATCGCCAGTTCCAGAAATAATGGTAGATGCTACTTCAACATTAACTGGATAATAGATTTGAGGTACATTATTTTCAAAAACATATAACCAACTAATACTTCCTTTTCCTTCTATATAATAAGTATTATTCAAACGAACAATATATTTATTTTTGTCAACTTCTTGAATATAATCGTCACTTACTTTATATCCAATTTTTTTTATCCGTAAAATCATAAATAGGTGTTTCTACAAAGGAATGAGAAATATAACGAGGTGTAGTTTGAACAACAATTGTAGTTGTTTGAAAATTAGAATCTTTTGTACTAAAGTAAAAACTTAAAGGAATAGAACTCATCTTTTTTATAAAATAATAGAATAAAAATATTTTTTTATAAATTTTAATTATATTCTAGATATTTACTATAATAGTTAGTTAAGATTTTTTGTTTTTCTTATGACTTTTTCAAAGAGGTATAAAAAAAATGATTGTGTTTTTGCATAATAAAGAATAT
>Ga0114960_10002225_pt1 | contig 15233 bp, 14 predicted proteins | sample C_130625_MF_Meta_FD_92637 | JGI IMG/M metagenome (GOLD analysis project Ga0114960, IMG submission 92637) | Freshwater microbial communities from Lake Croche, Canada to study carbon cycling - C_130625_MF_MetaG | ecosystem: Environmental > Aquatic > Freshwater > Lake | place: Lake Croche, Canada... | reverse complement strand
AGACTTTTGGCGTTCTTGGGTGGGGGTCGTTTGCATCAGCATAGGCTTCATAACAGCCCCCTTTCCTAGCCAAGCCCAAGAGGCCTCCAGAGTGAAAATTGCCACCAACATGGGTGACATCATGGTGGAGCTTTACTCTGACAAAGCCCCCAAAACAGTAGCCAACTTCCTTCAGTATGTCAGAGACAAACATTACAACGGCACCATTTTTCACCGGGTGATTGCCAACTTCATGATTCAAGGCGGGGGCTATGACGCGCAGTTCAAAGAGCGCCCCACTCGAGCGCCTGTGCAGCACGAAGGGCGACAAACAATGAGCGCCGGCCTCAAAAACCAAACGGGTTACTTGGCCATGGCCAGAACCAATGATCCCCAATCAGCCACGGCCCAGTTTTTCATCAATACCGCTGAAAACGCTTTTTTAGACCCCACCCCCATTCCCGAAGGCGATCCCGTCAAACGCTTTGAATACCGCGGACAGGTCTACGAAAACGTACCTCGCGAGAACTTGCTCAATGCCCTACAACTTTTCGGTTATACAGTTTTTGGCAAAGTCACCTCCGGCATGGATGTCGTGGATAAAATCAAAGCCACGCCAACCGGTATGGGCGGGCCCTTTAGAACCGATGTCCCCAAAACCCCCGTTGTCATTCTTTCAATCACTTTGGTGCAATAACCATGAGCAATCCTCAAGTCGAACTTCACATCGCCGGCAAAGGCGTCATCCTCATTGAACTCGACGCTGAAAAAGCGCCCTTGAGCGTTGAGAACTTTCTTCACTACGTGAACAAGGGTCACTACGACAACACCATTTTTCACCGCGTCATTCCTGGCTTCATGATTCAAGGTGGTGGCTTTGAACCCAACATGGAACAAAAGCATTCCGATGCAGCGATTCAAAATGAAGGCAACAACGGTTTGAAAAACACAAAGTACAGCTTGGCCATGGCTCGCACTCAAGCGCCTCACTCCGCCACTGCGCAGTTCTTCATCAACACTGCCGACAACGAATTCTTGAACCACACTGCGCCCTCACTGCAAGGCTGGGGCTATGCCGTGTTTGCACATGTGGTGTCTGGCACTGAGATTGTGGATGACATTGAAGGCGTTAAAACCAGCCGCAATGGCTTCCATGACGACGTGCCCGAAGAACCCGTCATCATAGAAAAGGCTGTCGCGCTTTAATTTGCGCGACAGCCCATCTCCATGATTTCAACCGTGTTGCCGCTTCAAATCTTTGAAGCACCGAAAACTTGGCGCACGGTTGATTTCATTTCTGATTTGCATTTGCAAGAAAAAGAAACTGCCACATTTGAAGTTTGGGAATCCTATATGCAAAATACGACCGCTGATGCGGTCTTTATTTTGGGCGACCTGTTCGAGGTTTGGGTCGGTGACGATGCCGCTGAACAGCACTCTTTTCTTCAGAGATGCGCCACTGTTTTAAAAACTTGCGCATCCCAAAGACAGGTGTGTTTTATGCGGGGCAACCGTGATTTCTTGGTCGGCACTGCGTTTCTCAATGCATGCCATATCCTTGATCTGCAAGACCCTACTGTGCTTCACTTTGCATCTCAAAAATGGCTACTGTCTCATGGTGACGCAGGTTGTTTAGGCGACACAGACTACCAAGCCTTTCGGCAAATGGTCAGGCAAGCTGGCTGGCAAGAAGACTTCCTGGCCAAGTCCTTGACCGAGAGGGAGAGCATTGCCAGGCAGTTGCGGGATCAAAGCGAAATGCTCAAAAAAGATTCAGGTGCAGTCTATGCCGATGTAGCAGATGAATGGTCCATCGAGTTGCTTCATCAAGCCGGCGCCACTTGCCTTGTTCATGGCCACACCCATCGGCCTGCACTTCACAGCCTAGGGCAAGATTCGCCAATGCAACGCTACGTTTTAAGTGATTGGGATGCTGCTTCAGAAAAGCCACGCGTCGAGGTATTGCGCTGGCAGTTCGAGGGTCAAGTTGAACGGATCAACTTACTAAGCTGAGCTTGAGCATTGGCTTTTCAGCCTTTGCTCAAGCCCTCAATTCATTTAGCTGCGCAACAAATTCTTCAAAGCATTTTGCAAACGCCGCGCCACCTTGGCGTCATGCGTTGAAGACAAAACTGCCGTGACATCCAAGGCCCAAGTTTGCTCTGGGCCGGGTTGATTTTTGCGAGTGAGCAATTGAAGTTGCAATGCACGCCGCTCGTTCAAATTCTCTGCAGGCGTTGGCACTTCTGCCGCCATTTCCAAACGCAAAATAGCTTCGCCTGCAGTTGCTGCTGGTGCCTGGCTGACTGCTTGTGACCACGCGGCCCTTGCAGCTGCATTGACATTGCGACCCAAATCTTGTGCCGTGGGCACCAAGTCGGCTTGACGTTTTTCCCATGCTGCAAGCAAGTGGGTTAAGGATTCGCCATGTGCCTGGGCAGCCAGCTTGCGCAAAGCCATTTCAGCGTGCTCCATGGCATCGCGCTGAGCTCTGAAGGCGGCATCACCAAGGCGAGGACTACGATCTTCACGTTCTGGGCGATCACCACGCTCAAAGCGACCCCCATTCTTGTCGCCAAAACCACCCTTATCAGAACGCGGTGCGCCTTTGCCATCTCTGCGATCACCAGGCCCACCGCGACCTGCCGGAGCGGGAACTGATTTCTTTTGGCCTGGTCGGTCATCGCCGCGCATGGCCACCAAGGGGCGCGCAGGTTTAGGTGCCTCAACAGGCTTGACAGGCTCGGCGGTTTCTATTGAAGGAGTTTCAGTTTCAACTGCATTGTTTTCTGTGGTGCTTGTTTCACCTGAATCCGTTTCAGCTGCAGCTGACTCTGATGCTGCTTGCGCCGTCTCTGGCCCGGTAAGTTCAACAGCCTTTGGCGCAGCCACCACTTCGGCATTGGCTTTGGCTTGCCCTTTGAGTGCCGCATCCAACGCAGCCATGGCTGCCTTGATTTTTTGAACATCGCCAGAGGCGTTGGCCTCTTTCAATGCATTAGATGCCTCAAGCACCATTCGGTCGTGGGCCGACATAGGGGCATTTGAAACGTGCTCACGCGAGCTGGTCTTGCGACTGAAAGCCTCATCAATGGGTTTGCGAAAAGCCTCCCACATTTTTTGTTCAATGCGGCGATCCATGGGAACGCTTTGCGCTTCCGTTTGCCAGCTGTGTTGCAATGCTTTGACTGCGTCCACTCGCAAAAGAGGTGCGGCACCAAGCTGTTCAGCTTCAGCAATCAAGGCTTGACGTCGAGCGGTGCTAGCTTTCTGAGCGTCCTCTAAAGGTGCCGCCGCATTGTGCAGGGCCTGCTTCCAAAGGGGTTGCAGTTCTGCAAAGGCTTTCTCACTCAAATGACCTGCCGAGCGCCAGCGATCGCCAAACTGATGCAAAGCCCGCAAGTGTGCACGCCAATCAGCGTTTTGGGCATTAGCCTCACCCCAAGCCTTCACTTCTTCAATCAATGCCAAACGTTGAGCGCGGTGCTCACTGGCTTCGTGTTTGATTTTGTCCAACCAAGCTTGAACGACTTTGTAGGCGTTGTTACACGCAGCATCGAAACGCTTCCACAAAGCATGGTTTGGTAGACCACCTTGGTCGGCTTTTTTCCATTCTTCACGCAACTGACGCAGAGCGTCCTGCATTTTTCGACCGCCCACGGTGGGCTCAAGGTGGAACTCTTCCTTTGGAGGGGTTGGGACAGCAGCAGTGGTTTCTGCCACATGAGTTGCTGGTTCGTTGTCAACACCCTCATTGGCAACCTCAGGCTCGGCCGCTTTGTCGACATCCTCTTTTGAAGCTTCTTGTGCTTCAGCAGCAAGCTCTGCGACGTCTTGGGTTTTAACCGGTACTTTTTTGAACAGGCCCTCCGCCTTCAAAACCAATGCCAAACGCAATTGGTCCGCAACATGGCGCTGCCAACCTTCTGCATCACCCGCAGCAATCAAAGCTTCATGGACTTTTATGTCCATGTTGGTGTCCATATTGCGCCCGTGGTCCTTGAGTGCTTGCTTGAGCACCAACAAGTTGGCCTCATTGTTCTCGGCCGCCAATACCGTCATGGCCCCTGTGACTGCTTGATTGGCAGCTTCGCGCAAAGCCAATCTTTGCGCAGGATCCATTTTAGTGTTACTGACTTTGGCTGTTTTAGCTGGCTTGCTCTCATTCTCAGACGTTGATTCGTCACTTTGAGGATGCGGAACATTTGAAACAACCGAATGATCGTTGCTGTGGACGTCTTGTGCTGCAAGAACGTTGGCATGTCCAGCCTGTCCACCTCGTACCAAGCGAATTTCTTCGGCCCAAACTGGCACTGGCGGCAAAGCTTCGTTCGCATCGTCTCTTGCCGATTTAGCCTGAAACAACGCAGCTTCAAAGGCTTCCCAAACACTGCTCAGCTGGTGTCGTGAAGCATCGAGTTGGGGAGGGAATTTCAAATCAACGCTGTGCCAGGAAGCATCTTCTGTGATGGCATGGGCTTGTTGATGCCAGTGCGCCACATCCGACTGCAACAATTCATTGGCAGCACCGGCTTCTTTCAAACTTTTGGTAGAAAGAACTTCAATGCGCTGCGCCAAAAGAACTGCTGTTTCGCGCTGCACCATGACTTGATGTTGCAAATCTTCAACCGCTTTGATTTTTTCATTCAACTGAAGCTTGAGACTGGCCAGCGGTTCACGCGACAGTGGCGCACCAGCTTTGGCAGCATCTCTTTGCCATGCCATGGCATCGGCAATGTTCAAACGCGAAGAAGTTAGCATGGTGTTGGCGCGCTCAGCCCATTCGGCCGCCAAGACATCTTGGCCATGTGAGCGCTTTAACTCATCCAATTTTTCACGGAGCACTTTGGCAGCGCCTTTGTCACGCGTGGAAACTTCTTTGTACACGTGTTGCAAAACTTCATGAGAGGGTTCTGTGAGAAGCCAATCACGCAACTTGGCTGCACGCTCACCGGATGTTTGTGCGGTAAAGGCACCTCCGGTTAAGTTGTCTAGGGCTTGCAAGTCTGGGGTCTTAGGAGAGGAAGAAGTCACAGTCACAACACAAAAAGATAAAGAAGCTATTTTCACCGATGAAGGCAGGCCTCGATATGCTGAAAGCATCTATTTTCGATTTTTTTTATAATTTACGGTTCCACCACTCCAAAACAACTTGTGTCTCAACCCACCTTTTACGAAACCGCCGCGCAATGGGCCCTTCGCTTTTGGCGCGGACTTTTGACCTTTGGTGGCGACATTGGGCGAGGCTTTGTGAACATTTCTCATCACAGTTTTGCGATGCTAGGGCTACTTGCCTTGATCCTCAGCATGCTGGCTCTGGCTCGGCCTGAGGTTCGCACACTCACTGTGCAAAGCGTGCAGGGCTGGCTGTTCAACCGACTTCACATTTCAGAAGCTGAAGATGAACAGCAACAAGTGTTGCTGAGAAGCTTGGCAGCACCCGCAACTGACCTGACGCCTCTCCAAATGACTTTGGTTCAAGCCGTTAGAAGCAAATACAAAATTGCGCCAGAACCTTTGAATGCCTTGATTTTGGAGGTCTTTGACCTGGCCGATCGGTCGGCACTTGACGCCACCCTCATTTTGGCTGTCATCGGGGTGGAATCAAACTACAACCCTTTTGCCAACAGCCCAATAGGCGCAAAAGGCCTGATGCAGGTGATCCCCGAAGTTCACTCTGAACAATTCACCCCGTACGGCGGGGCGATGGCCATTTTTGACCCCAAAACAAACCTTCGCATTGGGGTCAAAATTCTCAAAGAATGCATCAATTTGACTGGCAGCTTGGAGGAAGGCCTTCGACTTTACAAGGCGGGGGAAGAGTCTGTTTCTCAAGAAACTGAGTACATTTCTCGGGTGATGGCTGAACAAGAACGCCTGAATCAAGCCATCCCCAAGAGCCCCAAGAGCCCCAAGGATGCCAATCCTGCAAAAACCTAGGCCGCCAAATTTAAGCCTAGTTGATGCATCTGGCCACCTCCTCGGCTACACTCAGGGTGTGCGCAACTGGCGATAGGAGCCTGGCCCCCGCTGACAATAGCCGGCCGGTCTCTGACGTGGAAATTGGTGGGTTTTGCCCTGCCTTCAACCACTGGGGAGCGTGCACCTTGTCCAAATATTGAGGGGCACAAGGTTTTAGCCGTTCGCCTGGGCAGCCCTTGCCATTTTGAAGTTTTCAACACTTCACTTGTGCAAGGAACCATCCTTTGAAGGCCTGCCATGTATTCAAGAAATATTCTGATTGAACAAACCGATCCCGAGATTTTTGCCGCCATTCAGGCTGAGAACGCTCGCCAAGAACATCACATTGAGTTGATTGCCAGCGAAAACTACGCCTCGCCTGCTGTTTTAGCCGCACAGGGCTCACAACTGACGAACAAATATGCAGAAGGCTATCCAGGCAAGCGCTATTACGGCGGCTGCGAACATGTTGACATTGTTGAGCAATTGGCCATTGACCGCATCAAACAAATTTTTGGCGCAGACGCTGCCAACGTGCAACCGCATTGCGGCGCATCAGCCAATGAAGCTGTCTTCTTAGCTTTTCTAAAGCCAGGCGACACCATCATGGGCATGAGTTTGGCCGAAGGTGGCCACCTCACACACGGCATGCCGCTAAACATCAGTGGCAAATGGTTCAACGTGGTCAGCTATGGCCTAGATGTCAACGAAGTCATTGACTACGATGCCATGGAGAAAAAGGCGCACGAAACCAAACCCAAGCTCATCATTGCTGGCGCATCGGCCTACAGTCTGCACATTGACTTTGCACGCTTTGCAAAAGTGGCCAAAGATGTTGGCGCTATTTTCTTGGTCGATATGGCGCACTATGCAGGCCTGATTGCGGCAGGCGTTTATCCCAACCCCGTGCCCTATGCCGACGTCGTGACGTCGACCACTCACAAGAGCCTGCGCGGACCTCGCGGCGGCATCATCTTGATGAAAGCCGTACACGAAAAAGCCATCAACAGTGCTATCTTCCCAGGCCTGCAAGGCGGCCCGCTCATGCACGTCATTGCGGCCAAGGCTGTGGCCTTCAAAGAAGCCATGGCGCCTGATTTCAAGGCCTACCAACAACAGGTCATCAAGAACGCGCAAATCGTTGCCGAAACGCTGACACAACGCGGACTTCGCATTGTGAGTGGCGGCACGCAGAGCCACGTCATGTTGGTTGATTTGCGGCCCAAAGTCATTACTGGCAAAGAAGCTGAGGCAGTCTTGGGTCAAGCCCACATGACCATCAACAAAAACGCCATCCCCAACGACCCCGAGAAACCCATGGTCACCAGCGGCGTGCGCATTGGCACACCCGCCATGACCACCCGTGGCTTCAAGGGCGAAGAGGCGCGTATCACGGCCAACCTCATTGCAGACGTTCTCGATAACCCCCGCGATCCTGCCAACATTGAAGCCGTGCGCACCAAGGTCAATGCCCTGACCGCTCGTTTTCCTGTTTACAAATGAAGTGTCCCTTCTGCAGCCATAACGACACCCAGGTGGTGGAGACGCGTCTGGCTGAAGATGGCGACCTGATTCGCCGCCGCCGTCAATGTGCGGCGTGTGAAAAGCGCTTCACCACCTACGAGCGGCCGGAAGTGAACTTTCCGGCCATCGTGAAAAAAGATGGCCGTCGCATTGAGTACGAACGAGTGAAGTTACGAGCCAGCATGAACTTGGCACTGCGCAAGCGACCTGTGAGCACAGAACAAGTTGATTCAGCCATTGAGCGCATTGAAGAAAAGTTATTGAACCTGGCTCAACGCGAAGTAGCTTCCAACAAAATTGGCGAGTTGGTCATGCGCGAGTTAAAGAAACTCGACAAAGTCGCCTACGTTCGATTTGCCAGCGTTTATCGAAGCTTTGAAGACATCGACGACTTCAAGTTGCTGGTTGACGAAGTCAGTAAATAACTTCAAGGGCAGATGGCAATCTGCCCTTTCTCTAAGCGGGAACGACCCACCGCATTCACCACCAACAACCACCCGTCCTTGGCCCTCGCGCCGCGCTCACAGAAGGTGATGGTGCCTGCTTGGAAAGCACCATTCAAAGACAAGCTGCGGCCACTCGCGCCAAAGGACACATAGCGGCTGACAGTGGTGTTGCCTGTAGCTGAAACTTTAGGGTGGATGCGCGATCTTTGCTGTAGCAAAACCTCTCCTTGATCCCACACGCCATTGCTGTTGGCATCTTCAAACACCAACCACCCCTGATGCCAGGCTGCTGCGCTGCCACTGGAAGCGCAAGCTGTTGGCAATGCGGCTTGTGCACCTGTGTCGAGTGCTGCGGAACATACTGTGACGCGCCGCTCTAGTCGCAAGGCTTCGGTTCTGGCACTCAGTACATCACTCAACAACTCTTCAGAAGCCGCCTGAAGGTGAGCCCTGTTTTGTAAACTCTCAAAAGAGGAAAGAACAGTGCTGCACAGCACTGCCAATATCAATAACATAAACAGCGTTTCGATCAAACTGAAGCCATGCGCTTTGAAAGTGAAATTCATGTTCAGAGTTTCAATGCATGCCACTTCTAAGCACTTGCATCGGCTTTCAATTTAGAGTGACTGCAAGGCAATGTCAATGGCCCTTATCGCAGTCAGCGCATGCTCTGTTCATGAGCCTATCACCAGCATTTCAAGCAACCCACCAACGCACTGGTTTTACGCTTATTGAGTCTCTCATCAGCATTGCACTTATTGGCGCACTGATGGGCATTGCCCTGCCTCAGCTTGAATTTCAATGGCAAAAAACAAGGCGGCAAGATGCTCAAAACTCGCTCATGCAATTGCACCTGCGCCAATTGCAATGGCGTGGCTTACACCCCCAATATGCCAGCTCTTTGAGTGAGCTCAATTGGACAGGTGATCTCTCCATTTCAAAGCATTACCAATTGAGCCTTCAAAGCAGCAATGCGCAAGGCTATATTTTGCACGCCACGCCAGTTGGCTTGCAAAGCCGCGACACAACTTGCAGCAGCATGAGCCTGCGCATTTCAGAAAATGCCAAGGTCCTTCGAACCAGCAACGCGTCCCTCTTGAATGATGCTGAGGCTTGCTGGAAATGGTAAATCTTTTGATTGGCATGGCCATGGGCTTGAGTGTGCTTAGCGCTGCAGTTTTTTGGGTTCATTTTCAAAATATCCAAGATAAGAAAATTTTAGAAAGAAGCCATGCCCAACAAGAAACTCGAGCCTTGATGGATACCTTGGTCCACGATATTCGACGGGCTAATTTCCACAGCGGCGCCATCACACCCACTGTCTTACAAGACCCCCTTTGTCCAAGTCAATTTTGCGGGTTACAGGAAGACTTCTATGTCACGCCACAAGAAATTCTGTTCAGCATCGATCGCAATGAAAATGGGCTGAAGGAGAACAACGAGTGCAGTGGGTTTCGTTTGAATGTCAATCAAATTCAAATCAAAACTTCTTGTCAACCCGTGGTCTGGACAACACTCACACAAGCCAAAAATTTACAAATACTAGCGCTTGATATGCGTTTGCAATGCAATCAGTCTTTGCAAAACCCCGGAGACCTTTTACTGATTGAAATTCGCAGTCAAATTCCTACAGAAAAGACACCTCTCACTTGGCAGCGAGGGGTCAGACTGCGCAACTCAAAAGCTCACGCACCCTTTGGAACAGTCAATTGCACAGACCTTGGTGCATGAATCAAAACAGTGGCATGGCCAGCCTTTGGGCCGCAACTTGTCTGATATTCATCATCAGCTTGCTTGGGTGGATCACACATCGGTCTGTCATATCAGAAACCCGAAGAAGCCAGCAGCAGCTGTTTGCCGCCCAAGCCTTGGCAAGCAGTGAATCGCTCCTTGAGACCGCCATCGCGCAAATAGACAGTGTTTACACAGGTCAGGACATTGCCATTGACACAAGCTTTTGGCGCAACGCAAGCAACAGCCAATGCCCCTCCGCCTTGGCATCACCTCAATGGCAATGTTTAAAGTGGTTAGAGGGGGAAGTTGGCACGTTTGACAATCGCATTTCAGCATTGGCATGGCCAGAATCGATCGATGCCTCCAACTCTTTTGTCCTGTTTGTGCGAGATGTGAGAATGGCACCGCACAAAATCAAAATCACAGCTCAAATCAGCTTGAATTCTGCGCAAGCTGGCGTCGGCAGTCGCGCCACTGTTCAGCAAAGCCTGTACATCCCTATCAGCGCACCCTTTACGCCGCCCGTTCTGGAGCCCACGCCTAGGCCAGAGTCAGTGGGATGCACCCCTATCGAATGGCGCAAACAGTTTGGCAAGATCACGCCCGCACAGCTCAAAGCCATTTCGACAGCCCAACTCCAAAACGGTTTAACATCAGTTTCTCAGCCCAGCCGATCTGTGTATTGGATTGACAGCCCACTCCCATGGACACAAAGTTTGGGCACCCTCAGTGCCCCTGTAGTTTTGATTTTTTCAGACCTCGCTTGCGCCCTTCAGTGCCCCCAAGTAGCAAGTCAAGCCGCCATCACTGGCTTGGTTTATTTTCAAAGTGCCAACGCTTGCCAAAATCCTGTTTCGCTTTACACCCTCAACCCTGAGGCTATCCACTTTGAATGGCCCGCTGGCATAGACGCATCGCGGGTTCAGAGAATTTCGGGCTCTTGGAAGAATGCAGGGTTTTAGGGATGCCATTCCATGATTTGCAGCAACCCTCTCAGGCGGGCTTCACGGTTCTAGAAGCCCTATTTGCCAGCGCCGTTTTAGCGCTAGGCCTTTTTGGGTCCTTCCAACTCAGCACCGCCAGCATGGCTGCCAATCACTCTCAAAGGAATTTGGATCTTGCAAGTGGCTTGGCTCAAGACCTTGCCGAATGCTGGCAAGTGCCAAGCGCATTTTGCATTTCGCAATTTCAAAACTCACAAAATACAAGCGCCCTTTCCAATGAAGCGGGTGTTCAATTTGAAAGAAGATGGAACACCACGAGCATTTCTACACAAGGCTCAGACCCCAAACTGCTTCAAAATTTACAAATATCCGTGAAATGGCCAAACCAAGACAAGTTCAATGGCACTTCAGAATTGAGTTGGCAAATAAGGCGTGCCAGCACCCCCACTTGGGTTAGCCTTTAACATGTCGTATCCTTGGCATCCATCGATTGAAACCATTGAATCCCATGACAGCCAGCCCCTTTATGCTGAAAGCGCTGAACATCGCCTCGCAGGCCATGCGCATCACATCGCCCAACCCCAGGGTGGGATGCGTCATTGTGAGCAGCCAAGGGAAAATTTTGGGTCAAGGGCATACGCAAAAAGCGGGAGAGTCGCATGCTGAGAGGGTGGCCTTGCAAGACGCCCTCAACCAAGGCAACAGCGTTGAAGGCGCTACTGTCTATGTCACGCTTGAACCCTGCGCACACCATGGGCGAACGGGCCCATGTTGCGACGCCCTGATTGAGGCCAAAGTAGGAAAAGTAGTGGTTGCCATCACCGACCCCAACCCCTTGGTGGCGGGAAAAGGCCTCGATCGCTTAAAAGCGGCAGGCATCGCAGTTGAAGTCGGAGATGGCGCTGATCTGGCTGAACAACAAAATCCTGGTTTTTTGAGCCGCATGAAACGTCAAAAACCTTGGGTGCGGCTGAAAATGGCAGCATCTCTAGATGGCCAAACAGCGCTTCTCAATGGCCAAAGCCAATGGATCACGGGCCCAGAAGCTCGCGCCGATGGCCATGCTTGGCGCGCCCGTGCCTGCGCCATCCTCACAGGCATCGGAACCGTGCTTGAAGACGATCCACTTTTAGATCTTCGGCTTTGCACCAACTTAGGTGCTGAGCCTCGCATACCGCATTTGGTGATTGTGGACAGCCAATTGGAAACACCCCTTTCGGCGAGGCTGTTTCAACACAGCCTGCCAGGCGCAATCACGCCCAGACAAGTTTGGATTTACGCGGCAAAAGACCATCTCGAAAAAAGAGCAGCCTTAGAAGCATTGGGTGCCCACATAACGGTGCTGCCCAACGAACAGGGCAAAGTTGACTTACCAGCCCTGATGACCGATTTGGCCAAGCGCGAAGTGAATGAGTTGCATGTAGAAGCTGGCCACAAACTCAATGGCTCTCTCATTCGCGAAGCTTGCGTTAACGAGCTCTTGGTCTATCTGGCCCCCAAGCTTTTAGGCATCGGCCAAGGCATGGCAAATTGGGGTCCTTTGGAAGACTTGTCACAAGGCTTGTCCCTCGAATTCACAGAAACACAATTAATCGGTAAAGATTTGCGGGTTTTAGCCAAGGTCAAGGCCTAAACAGGCCTAATCCCTGCGAAAATAACCGCCATGTTTACCGGAATCATCACCGGCGTGGGGCGTATCGCCGCCCTCCACGACCTGGGCAGCTCTTTAAGCCATGGCAAGCGACTCACTCTCGAGGTACCCGCTGGGTACCTGGACGATGTTGGCTTGGGTGACAGCATTGCCATCAACGGCGCCTGCATGACCGTCACTTCATTCGACTTAGCGGCCCAACAATTCACCATCGACATCTCAGCCGAGTCACTCGACAAAACCAGCGGCCTCGACAAGCTCAGCAAAGTGAACCTGGAAAAAGCCTTGCGCGCGCACGATCGATTAGGTGGCCACATTGTGTCGGGCCATGTCGATGGCATTGGCCATGTGACTCACTTTGCACAGGTCGGCGAAAGCTGGGAACTGCGCATTCAAGCCCCTGTTGGCATGGGCAAATATTTGGCTTACAAAGGCTCGATCACGGTCAATGGGGTCAGCCTCACCGTGAACAAGGTGGCAGATTCAAGTGCCGGCTGCGAGTTCAGCATCAACCTCATCCCCCACACTGTGGACAACACTGCGCTGGGCACTTTGCAAAAAGGCAGCACCGTGAATTTAGAAATTGATTTGATTGCACGTTATGTCGAGCGCATGCTTAACAACGAAGCATCGGCCAACTTTGCGGCAGCAGCTTTTTCTGCCGCTGCGACCTCTTGAAAGAAGTGACATGACGACGAATTCTGGCCATCCCTTGACGCCTGTACAAATTTCCCCCGTAGAAGACATCGTTGCAGACTTGCGCGCCGGTCGCATCGTGATCATGGTGGACGATGAAGACCGTGAGAACGAGGGCGATTTACTCATTGCTTCTGATCACGTCTCAGCTGAAGCCATTAACTTCATGGCCCGTTATGGTCGTGGCCTCATTTGCCTCACACTCACGCGTGAACGTTGCGAGCACTTGAAATTGCCTCCCATGGCTTCAAGCAACGGCACTGTTTACAGCACCGCTTTTACTGTTTCCATTGAAGCTGCCGAAGGTGTGACCACGGGCATTTCTGCCGCTGACCGCGCATTGACAGTGAAAGCTGCTGTAGCCACCAATGCTACCGCCAGCGATTTGGTTCAACCGGGCCACATCTTCCCCTTGCAAGCCGTGGAGGGCGGCGTGCTAATGCGTGCTGGTCACACTGAAGCAGGTTGCGACTTGGGCACTTTGGCTGGCTGCAGTCCATCTTCTGTGATTTGCGAAATCATGAAAGACGATGGCACCATGGCGCGCTTGCCCGACCTGCAAATTTTTGCAGCAGAGCACGGCCTCAAAATTGGCACCATTGCCGACCTCATTGAATACCGCAATCGCACCGAGTCATTGGTTGAAAAAGTCGGCACCCGTGTGCTGCAAACTGCACACGGTGAATTCACAGCCCATGCTTTCAAAGATAAGCCTAGCCAATCTTTGCACTTGGCACTGGTCAAAGGCAAATGGCATGCCGATGCCGAAGTGCCAGTTCGCGTGCATGAGCCTTTGTCTGTATTTGATGTGCTTGAAGTTGGCCGCAGCATGCATTCTTGGAGCTTGGAAAACAGCTTGAACTACATTAACAAGCAAGGCCACGGTGTCGCGGTGCTGCTCAACTGCGGCGAAAGTGCAGAACAATTGCTAGCGCAGTTTGAAGGCCGCGCACGCTCGGCTCAAGCACCCAATAGAAGCAAAATGGATTTGCGCACCTACGGCGTGGGCGTGCAAATTGTGCGCGAGTGCGGCGTTCAAAAAATGAAACTGATGGGCCAACCCCGACGCATGCCCAGCATGGCGGGCTATGGCGTTGAAGTCATTGGTTACATCCCTAAGGAATAAATATGCAAGGCGCAGACAAAGGTATTGAACAAGAGTTAGTCGGTTTGGGTCTGCACATCGGCATCGTGCAAGCACGCTTCAACGAAGACATCACCAATGCGTTGGCAGTGGCTTGCATTCAAGAATTAGAAGCTCTGGGTGTTCATGACATCGACCATGTGCTGGTGCCTGGCGCATTGGAAGTGCCCATTGCATTGCAAGCCATGGCTGAGCGCGGCGAATACGACGCCCTGGTGGCTTTGGGCTGCATCATTCGCGGCGAAACCTACCACTTCGAATTGGTGGCCAATGAATCGGGTGCAGGCGTTAGCCGCATTTCGCTAGATTACAACGTACCCATTGCCAACGCCATTTTGACCACCGAGAATTTGGAACAAGCCATTGCGCGTCAAACTGAAAAAGGCCGTGATGCTGCTCGGGTGGCAGTCGAAATGGCCATGCTCATGGAAGACCTGTCTTTAGGCGAAGACGACTTGGAAGATGAGGAATTGGCATGAGCGAGTTGCCTGAAAAAAGCAGCAAACCAGCCGGTCGCAAACCAGGCAAATCTGCCAGCAAGTCTGCCCGCAGTCGCGCTCGTGAGTTTGCTTTGCAAGCCTTGTACCAAGTTTTAGTGGGCAAAAACGAAGCCGCAGACATCGACTTGTTCACACGCGATTTATCTGGCTTTCACAAAGCCGACTCAGCACATTACGATGCGCTTTTGTATGGCTGCTCTGAGCAGGCTGCAGACTTAGACAAACTTATTTTGCCATTACTCGATCGCAACATGGCTGAAATTTCTCCCGTCGAACGTGCCGTCATGTGGATTGGCGTTTTCGAAATGAAACATTGTCTCGATGTTCCTTGGCGAGTTAGTTTGAATGAGTGCATTGAATTGGCCAAGGAATTTGGTGGCACCGATGGTCACAAATACGTGAACGCTGTATTGGAAGGCCTAGCGCCTCAACTGCGAGCGCATGAAGTTCAAGCCGACCGCGAGGCTGGCCGCGCACGCGCATGAAACCCGTCTACCAATTTCCCATCAGAATTTACTGGGAAGATACCGATGCCGGTGGCATTGTTTTTTACGCCAACTATTTGAAATTTTTTGAACGAGCGCGCACCGAATGGTTGCGCTCCCTGGACATTGAGCAACACTCATTGAAAGATGAGTGTGGCGGTATGTTTGT
>Ga0114960_10002215_pt1 | contig 15281 bp, 15 predicted proteins | sample C_130625_MF_Meta_FD_92637 | JGI IMG/M metagenome (GOLD analysis project Ga0114960, IMG submission 92637) | Freshwater microbial communities from Lake Croche, Canada to study carbon cycling - C_130625_MF_MetaG | ecosystem: Environmental > Aquatic > Freshwater > Lake | place: Lake Croche, Canada... | reverse complement strand
CAGGTACATCGACCTGATCAACTGGATCCCAAGATTTAATCGGCCTCCACCCCCCGAAACGACCACTATCTGTGGCGATGTTGAATCCCCTACCATTTATCGCGAACTCAGTAAACACTTCGCCCTCTGTTAGGACATTTTTTCTGAGTACGTTGATATCTGCCTTGTTCGACCATAACGTGAGTCCAGCAATCCGCAGGGATTGTTCGGGTAGATCTACGAACGTATTGTGGATGAAAACCAATCGCTCCGATCCAACCTCCCTGTTTATGCGACCTATTAACTGAACCATCAGCTCCAGCTGTTTCTTCATCGTTTGATGAAACACTCGCTGATGACATTCATATTCTTGGTTTCCCATGATAATGTATGTCTTTTCCCAGTTTCTTGCGCAGTATGAATAAAAGTTGTAACACATATTCGAATATGGCTGTACAATATCGCCTGTCGTAAGCAGAAAGGGTTTTGTTGGAATCAGTGACGTTTCGAAGTCATGGCGATTCCAAAGAGATGAGAAGTGTAAATCGCCAACCACTTGAAACTCCATCACACTTTCACGTCTTTGTCTTTCAACAAGTAAATGCCCCCGCGCAAACAGGTTCAAGATGCACCTGTAGTGTTTTCGTTACGACTCCCGGTTGAGGAGAACACACCGGCTCCGCAAGACCAGGGGTCCACATCGTATTCAGACATTCTCTCCGCTGTCGAGACATCGCGGGTCGGAGAGAGGTTCAACACTGACACCATGAAGGAGATTCTGACGCGGGTCAAGTCGCCATCGTATTCATCCGCTGCCTGTTTCTGGTGCTGTTCGGGCTTCGGGTGGAAGCCCTGTGTGCTTCCGATCAGCTACGATGCCTACGAGAACATGTACACGTGCGAGGGACACTTTTGTTCTCCGGAGTGTGGACTGGCGTTCTTGTATGCGGATACGCATCATTCGGATACGGTTCGCTGGACTCGTCATTGCCTGTTGGCGGATATGTACCGCAGTCTGTACACGAAGAAGGAGTTGGCTCCTGCGCCACCCCGCCCAACCCTTCGTCTCTTTGGTGGACCTCTGGACATCGAGCAGTTCCGTGAGTATCTGGCCAATTCGGATGATATCGTGGCCGTGGTTCTTCCACCGATCCGTCTCCATGTTCCGACCATGAACGTACAAGGCCCCGTGCGTGACGTGAAGCGCTACGTGACATTGTCGCAGGATACCGTCGAGAAGGCGTCGAAGGAGTTGCGTCTGCGGCGCACCAAGCCGGTTCATTCCACTGGAGCCACTCTGGACAAGTGTATTACACAGACATTCGGATAAACAACCATGCAGGCGGTGAACGATCTTATTAAGGCGCAGATGACGCTGCAGATGGGCGGAGGGAAACGCCCCCTCATGAGCTTGATGGCACTGAATGGGTTTGATCTGGCCGTGCGAACGTACCCCACATGGTCTGCATGGGCAGCTGCGTGGTGCTGCCCCCGTCGAGCCGGATCCCGACCTGCGGTTCCGCAATCGATTCTCAAGACCCCTCGTGCATCCATCACCTGTGAACGTGGTGTGGTGACTGGGCAGAACCGCGGTGGACAGCCGGTTCAGGGAATCTACGCATCTCGAATGGATGCAGTGGTTCAGTATGTCACCACACTTCCGGCGATGCGCAGTCTCCTGGCTGTCTCGCAGCACGACTATCTCCCAAACGAGTACGAGCCGGTCTGTCTGGAGTCGGATGTCTATTTTGAGCTCCAGGAGATGAAGATCGCCGAGGGGCAGCTGGAGATGGTCAAGTTCAAGTTGTATTGTTATGAACATGACGTCCAGCACCTCCAGACATTCGTGGACACGTGCAATACGGACTACGAGCGTCGTATGGCGAACAAGCTTGGATCTCACCGCTACTACTTTGACCAGATGATTCAGACCAAGACGAAGGGCGTTCAGAATCCATTGCCCAATACGCACCTAGTCTACTCCAAGGCCAAGTTCACAACGAACCGGACCTTCAAGAACGTCTTCTTCGAGGAGCGCGATCATGTGCGCGACCGCGTGGATTTCTTTCTGACCCGTCGCGATTGGTATGACGCCAAGGGTATCCCATACACGCTCGGGTTCATGTTCCATGGTCCTCCGGGCACAGGTAAGACGTCCACCATCAAAGCAGTCGCCAATGAGGCGAAACGCCACATTGTGAACATCCAGCTCTCGGAGATCAAGAGCAAGGCGCAGCTTCAGCACCTCTTCTTTAACGACGAGATCCACGTCTACAACGGCGTCAATACGGAGAAGTACACGATCCCCGTGTCGGAACGTCTCTACGTGATCGAAGACATTGATGCGATGGGGGATACGGTTCTGCGCCGCGAGTGGAAGAAGCCGCAGCCCGAGACCAAGAAGAAGGAGGATGACTTCTTCGACCGCAAGGAGGAGGAGAAGGATGTGATTGATCTGTCCTTTATTCTCAATCTACTGGACGGGACGCTAGAAGCGAATGGACGTGTCCTGGCGATCACGACTAACTTCCCGGAGCGCATTGACCGCGCACTCATTCGTCCAGGACGTATTGATATGATTGTGAACTTCAAGAAGTGCAGCCTGGCTGTCCTTAAGGAGATGGTGTGCTCATTCTACGACGCGGAGATCGATGTGACCGACGAGTCGCTGAATTATAAGTGGTCACCTGCAGAGGTGAATCAGATTCTGTTCCGGAACTTTGGGGACGCCAAGGCGGGTATCGCCGAGTTACTGCGTCTCGAGATGCCGGTGGAGAAGGTCAACGAGTAGAATGATGTAATCGAACAATGCATTCTGGTTATGGGGGCTCAGTTCAAACCATAGGTTCTTCACCTTGCGAATGACGTATGAGATATCCTCCTTGTCCTCATACTGGTTGAATGGATGCTTCAGGAAGTAGTCAGCGTTCTTGGACCGGACAAGCTTCTCATGAGGGAACATGTGATTCTGGACAGCCGCGATCACACGTTTCGGATTCACGGTACGCCCAATTCGGAGATACGACTTGAGTCGAGGAAAGTCAACATCGTTAGGAAACACTCGAATTAGCTCATCAAGAAAGGCCTCCCACTGATCAAAAAACAGGGATAGAAGCTTCGCCTTACTTGACATTGGAGTGTATTATTTACTGGCGTGTAATCCCTTTGAACTCATTGTCACGCGCCTGTTGGAGCCGCTTCATCTTTGAGGCGACGTCCTCGTTGCGTCCACCCTTGTCTCCCTCGTAACTCTGCTTTGTCTGTGGCTCCGGGGGACCCGATGCGACAGGCTCACCTCCCAGGTACGTATAGAACAGTTGATCCCCGGTTGATGTATTTCCATCCCAACTCGAGTACGAGTCTGAGAACCCACCCGCTGTTGCGAAGGACCACGACTCGAGATCACCAGACGATGCAGTTGCAGATCCACCCTGGGGGTTCGGCTTCCCAGGTGCATTGTTCGGAACATCGCGCCTCGCCGCGACGGGCTTGGAGATGTATCCGAAGATGTCCTTGCCCACGTAGATATCCTTCGTGTCGGGGAGGTACAGCGTGGGGACGCTCTTCAGAAAGGACGGAAGCTGCGATCGCTGAACACTCTCGATCTCGACCATGTGGAAGAGATTCTGCTTGTTCAGAGCCTTCAGTGTCTCGACAATCTGTCGACTGTTTCCATCACGGTTGCTGTAGAACAGAATCGGCTGTTGGCTCATTGTGTGTCCGTGTCAAAAAAACGAAACTAAAAGAACGAAACAGTAAGACAAGTATGGCTTCAATCGAGAACGTTCGCGAGTCGCTGAACGGCTACCGTCTCACGTTTGAGGCAGTGAAGACTCCTATTCCCTTCGTCAATGCACTTCGTCGTATTCTTCTGGCTGAGATTCCAACGGTCGTGATCCGTGATGTCGTGATCCGCGAGAACACATCGCAGATGATCAATGAGATGTTGAAGCACCGCGTGGAGATGCTTCCGGTGAATGTCAAGGCATCGGAGGGAGACGTGATTCGCGACACAAAGCTGACAGTTCGCTTCCTATCTAGTCCGGATGTTCGCGATGTGACGTCAGATGACTTCGTGTCTGCAGGGCCCCGTAGTGGACTCCTGCTGAAGGATCGTGATCTCGACACACCTCTCTACTTCCTTACCCTCAAGTCCAATGAGGCTCTGCATATCGAGTGCAGCCTCGGTCTGGCCATGACAGGTGCATCGCAGGTGTGTGTCTCGACGTTCCGTAACCATGTTGATGACATCCGGGCAAAGGCGGACCGTGATTCGTTCATTCTGAGCCGACCGGGTGAAGACGTGCGTATCTTTGATAATCACCTCATCCAGCGGTCGTATACCCGTGACCCCGCGACAGAGCGTCCTACTCACTTTGACTTCACGGTCGAAAGCATCGGTGTTCAGTCGGCGCGTGATCTCATCCACACAGCTGCCGAGGTACTCAAGAAGAAGGTGTTGGAGTTTGTCAAGCTACCGGTGTCCAAGGACGAGACAGGTGCCTATGTGGTGGAGACCACAACGGAGGGACACACGCTCGGCGCACTGGCTCAGGCTCTTCTCTACGATGCAGCCGGGTTGGTGGAGTCTGTGTCGTATCGCATTGACCACCCACTCACTGCCAAGTTGATTCTCCAGTTCAGGACCAAGAGTAAGCCGGAGGCAGTCATGGAGCGCTTTCAGACCGAGGCGGTGGCACTGTGTGAAACAGTTCTTCGGGGTGTATAATGGAGAACGAGTTTCTCACGTTTGAGGCTACAGACGTAGAGCTCATTGGGGACGTGATTGAGTTCGATGAAGAAGTACAGCGAGGTGAAAAGGTACGTTTTTACACATTGAACGAGCAAGTGACGGATGCATTTGAACACATGGTCCCCAGGGGTCGTGCAACCCAAGCGCAGATTGAGAAGATCAGCAAGGAGGTTGACCGTGTGCGCGACCTGTATGAGACCTACGTGAGCCAAGCAGCAGATGGCTACGAGGTTACTGTACCCAAGAGTCTGCGTTCGTTTCCGTGGGTGCGTCCAGTGTATGCGTCTGATCCGGGATATACTGTATTCGCATTTGAGCAAACATGGGCTCCGCTCTTCAAAGATGAGGCCTACCGTCAGCCCAACGGATATGTCCGCATGTTGACAGCGTTACCATTACCCTACGTGGCTACCGAGGGAACCCCGTACCCGGTCGACGCGCCGACCACGTTTGTGAATGAAGAAGGGAAGCAAACAACTCGCGTCCTCCCCAGGTTCAACATGAGCCGTACGCGGCGCCACGAGGACGGACGCATTGATGTACTTCAGGTGCCGGTGGATGGAACTGCAGATCTCATGTCCTTCAAGGGATACTGGCTGACGAAGCGTTCTCTCCCCATTCCCGACCCGCTGCCCGAACACCCTTTTTTGGAGTCGAACGATGCGCGGTTCATTGAGACCACGGAGCCGCTGAGCGATGTCGTGCCTGAGCTGGATGCAGTGATGCAGCATGGTGTCCCGGTCACTCAGGATCCATATGGAGAGGGCCGCAAGTACTTGAAGATCTACGACGTGAAGTTGGAGGACGTGCCATGGGAGTTGTGGAAGCAGCGGTTTCCCAAGAAGGAGGTTGTGGATGTCATGCCTCCACCCATAGAGCTTCCGTTCAAGGAAGGAGAGAACCCACCTCCTTCGTCCAACATCGCAGAGCAGTATGGAAACAAGTACTTTCCCGGTCTCGCCGCCCGGCGGTGGCTGATGAGCCAGGAAGACGGCGGGTACCTGGTTGTGAAGATGATCCAGTCTTTAGCCGGAAACGCGGGAACAGTGGAGATGCTACCCGTATCCGAACTTGGCGACTTGCGATTCCCCGATGTGGATGAAGATCAATGCAGGTTGATGGGACTGTCTTTTCAGGACTTTGTCACCCAAGGTGTGATTCGGCAGTGGGAGGTGTACGACAAGGGCAAGTTTATCCGGTATGACCGGAAGTGTCTGCCTCTGGATATTGTCAAGCAGGAGCGTCACCAGATCGGATACCGCAACCGCGAACAGTGGAAGGAGTCGACGTCCAAAGATATGTTGATCGAGTACACCAAAGCACTGACATTGGCCTATAAGCACAAGCAGGTTGAATCGAGGGTCAAGTATGAAAAGTACGCCGCCCGTGGAGTCTCTCAGCTCCGCGATCAGGTTGTTGCGATCCTGAAGGATGAACAGCGTTTTCCCAAAGACAAGCTGAAGGCCGTCAAGCTCCTTACTCGTGACGCACCTCACTCCAAACAGGTCACCGTGGATCCCGAGGGATTGTTTGTTGTCTGCGATCACACACTCGCAATGCTCGGCGGCGACATGGCTGCGGATCGGCTGGGCTTCTACGACACATGGACGGTTCGCGTCGATGGATCTCGTGTATGCAGGGTATGTGGCGAAGAGATCAACAAGGATGTGCTGGTGAACCAAGAGGACTTTTCCGAAGAAGGGCGGCTGCTGAAGCATGCCGATGCGCTGGAGTCACAGGCCTTCCATGGGCAGTCCACATTGACCTTCACAACCAAGCTCAGGTCTCTCCAGGAGTTTTTCGATATGAATGATCCATCGGATTCGACTGTATTTCTGTTGATCTCTTTGCTCCAGCTGCTCCCTGCCCAAGACCAGCTGATCCCCGTTCTACAGGAGTCTCGAGCCATGGCTGAGACGCTCAAGTCTCGCGACCGTGAGGGCAAGGCGCGGGGTATGATTGGTATTGCGGCGACTGTTCTGCTTCTCCAGACTCATCTGCCTCAGCTTGTGCCGCGCAGGTCATTTGGATCTCAGTCACTGAAGCTGGACGGATTCCCACGTGATACAGACGTGGACAAGGCGCCGACGACTGTGGATGGCCTGATGACGGTTCTTCGCAAGACGTTCGAGGCCTACCCCACCTCGTTCAAGGGGCCAAGCGTTGCCGTGATGCGTGGAGTCCTGAGTGAACCGGCGGCTATCCGCAAGGGTGTAGTGGCAATTATCAAGAAGCTGCTTCCTGCATTCAAAGCACCCCTGACTCGTGCAAAATCAGAGTTTGATCTGCATCCTCCTTCGCCGCCACCCGTTGGGCTGATTCCAGTTCGACTCCCTCCCGAGAAGCTGGGAGTTATCACGTCCTTCCCTCCGTGTGGAAACCCTCGTTCGGTATGGGCATCGGATGTCCCTCCTGTGATTCGTCAGCCTGTTGTTCCCCTTGACAAGGTACGTCCTCGTCCGGCAACGCTGCCTCTTCAACCGGTGAACGTTGAGGCTCGGACACTGGTCGTACCCGATGCAAAGGACATTCAGCGTCGTCTTCGCTTGGCCGCGATTCCCAAGGCGGAGGGAGACTCGTGGCGCACGAATCTGATGATTATCCAACGACTGAAGGATGCCTTCCAGATGGATCTGGATGTGTCGTCAATTGACACTACTCAGAAACCCAGTCTCTTGCGCGACATCACGGAAGGGTTTCTCAAGGAAATCGTTGGGACCATCCTCAAGGATCCCGTCAAGCGCAAGGCCTATGAGGAACTTCGTGAGAAGGATCTGGCGCTGTTTGCACTGATGGCGCCTCTCAAGGATGCACGGACAGAGACCAACACTCTCCGTGCAAAGGAGCGTCACTTGTTCACAGATCGTCTGCGCGAGATGACAGACAGTCAGCGCCAAATCACCAAGGACCTGCTTGACCGAGGCATGGCACCGTTTATCATCACCAATGCCGATCGTGATGTGTTCGCGGCCCAGATTGAGCGGGAGCTGGGTCCGCTCGAAGAGATCATTCCTGACGTAGATGTTGGCGTCGGTGCCCCCCGTGACGCACCGGATGACGATGACCGTAATGCAGACGAAGGTGATTATGGGGATCACACTGCACAAGGTAACCGTCAGCGTGACCAAGATTATCCAGAAATCGACAGGGAAGGACCGGTTTAAATGCGAGAGTGAGGATACTATCAAATGACTACGCTCCTCGCTCTCCACATCACTCGCGGTTCCGACCATGCTTCGGATGATACCATCACGTTCCGGACGGATTCTGCATATCCCGATGTTGTCGAGATCACGTCGACCTTCGGCGATTCGAAGAAGCTCTCTTACAAGTACACTCTTCCGCGCAGCCGCTGCCCCCACTATGCTCGGACGATTGTTCGGGCGCTTGTGGATGATGTCGAGCCGTTCGACCGGCTCCAGGTTAACTCGGCTATGTTCCCGGCCGTGATGTACAACGTCGAGGATCTCGGTCAGACTCGCGTGATGGATGCGATCGACGAGATGGTGTACCTCACGTTTGATGCGATCGTTCGTCGCCAGTAAAAACGAACTCACAGACACACAGTAATAGAATAGCAATGCTGACCCTCAATGGATACCAACTTCCCAAGGACTCTCGGGAGTTGGCACTCAAAAAAGCCCTCACAGTTAGACCCTTCTCCTTCGTCAACCCGATGGCTCAGCCGAAGTATCCCGTGTATCACGAGACCAAATCTCACCTCTATGTTCCAAAACACTTTGGTATCGAGCGATTCGGTGTCCCTTCGACGACTCGTGATGTCGAACAGACGGCTGCGCGGTTCTGGGAGTTTACTGGAAGTCTGCGTCCTATCCAGCTCCCCGTCGTCAACTCCTTCCTGCTTCCCGAACCCCATGACGGAATCATCTCGCTCCACACGGGAGGTGGAAAGACAGTGTGTGCGTTGTACATCGCCTCTCGTCTACGCCTCCCTACGCTCGTGGTTGTCCATAACACCTTCCTTCGCGACCAGTGGATCGACCGTGTAAAGGCGTTCCTGCCCAATGCTCGGATCGGACGAGTTCAAGCCGACGTCGCCGATGTGGCCGACAAGGACATTGTGATTGTTATGTTGCAAACCCTTTCGATGAAGGAGTTAAATGATAACCTCTTCGCCCCAATTGGCTTGGTTATCGTTGACGAGTGTCACCACATTGCTTCTGAGGTGTTTGTGCAAGCGCTACCCAAAGTTACGTCGAGGTACATGCTTGGACTGTCTGCGACCCCTGACCGCAAGGATAAACTCATGTATGCTATTCACTGGTTCCTTGGTCCGCTACTGTACAAGTCAGAAACAGGGGATTCAGTGGACACCCAAGTGAACGTGGAGGTCTACGAGTACCAGAACAACGACCCCGAGTTCAACGAGATTGTCATGTCTTCGCAGGGCATGGTGTCGGTTCCTATCATGGTGAACAAACTGACGGGATGCGAAGACCGCACAAGGTGGCTGTGTGGAATCCTGGAGGATGTGTCGGAAGGCGGTCGACAGACTCTAGTGCTGTCGGATCGAGTTCAGCACTGCCAAGATATCCTGGCGGGGCTGAGTCCGGAGTTGCGTGAGACTGCGTGTATTCTGGGAACCGCAGTCAAGCCAGAGCTGAGGGCCGAGTATTGCAAGACGAAAGCGATTCTCATTGCGACGTACAGTATGTGCAAAGAAGGATTCGATGTCCCGACCTTGAACACACTAGTGATGGCCACGCCTCGGCCTGACATTGACCAGATTGTCGGACGGATTCTACGCGTGGAGAAGAAGGGTCGTGCTGTTCATCCGTTGATCGTGGACATTGTAGACCCACAGTTCAGGCGACAGTTCGGGATGCGGAACTCGCTGTACAAGAAGCGGCAGTATCGTGTCACGAAGATGGCACTGCCGTCTGCTTAGTCGTCGGGAGAACCATGGGCGGCGGAGACAACGGGCTGACAACCTGATCCAGCTCATGAGCCGAATCTACGAAGATATTAATCTTATTCAGACCGTTGGTTTCTTCAGGCTTCGAGATGTCCTTATACTTTTCCGTTTGGCTTACGAATGTGCGCGTGACTGAACTCGGGATAAGCGGACTCAACTCCGCCAACCGGTCATACTGATCCTTGACATACTTCAGGAAATCACCTGGCTGCATACGCTGGTCACGGGGGAGGCGCATCTCGACGTTGATGAATCGGTAGAGCTTGGCATAGTGAATAGCCGACATGCGGTGCCCCTCCGCCCGTTTGGCCCAGCCGAAGTACGTTCCAACCGTATTTAGGATTCCAATGACCAGTGATCCCACGCCGAGCGCAGTGGCAGCAAGTTGATGATCCGAAAACAGAGACGACGAACCAGCGTTCAGAAAGGCAACCGCACCCGATCCCACAATCACAGGTAAATCAATGTACGTCTTGCGGTGAGTAAAAATGCTCTCCGCACGTTTGTGCATAATGGCCAACCCGTTCGCCTTCTCGCCGGTTTGAGCGAAGTAATCCTCAAGAGTCACCGTCCATGTTACATTGTTGCCAATCTCAGTCGCTCCGTCACCCATGCTTTGTTTTTTAACGCAGAAGAACAATGAAGGGAGGAGGACTATGGCCGTCGCAAGACATGTAAGTCTCGTAGACGCCGTTCCCGTAAGGGAAAAACATTCCGTCGTAAGAGACAATGAACTTTGACCGCAACGGAGTTCTGGTGACGACGAGTCGGCCCAAGCCAGTTCTGCGGAAGGCGTATCGCACAATCACAGTGGACTCTCGCGACCGTGACCCGACGAAGTATGTCAAGGTGAACGGCGGAGCGCTATCGTCTGATCCTGGAGACTATGTAGTCTACTTTCCCCGCCCGTTCCAGAAGGTGACACGTATTCGCCTGATGAATGCGGCTATGTTGGGTGTCACTCCATCGGATACGTATATCATGATGCAGCTCGAGGGTCTGAATCGTATGGATGAAACTGCATCAGGCGCTGATCGGTCTGGCTACGTGGATTCTACCTTTGCGAAGATTCTCAACGATCGCCCCGTGGTGGCAACAGGTGCTGCTTACACGTATTCAACGATCACGGGCATTACAAACCGGACGTTTACTACACCAACTCTTTCAATTGGGTCGGCTTCTGCGGCAACAGTAACAGCTGTTGCCGGCACATCTGTTACATATGGAGGATTTACATTACCTACTAATCTTGGTTTCACCGACAGTTTAAAGGGCTCGTTTATTACATTGACTGGGTTCGCAAACGCGTTTAACAATGGTACATTTCAGGTTACGGGGAATACTACCACTACGGTTACGGTTACCGGTAACGCGGGTGCAACTACTGTTGGCGCATCCGGAACTATTACAGCGGCAGCTACATTTAATCTTGGACTAACTGTTACGAGCGTATCATCAACGATTGTGACGTTTACATCAACTCAGACCATATTGGGGGGTACGGTCGTCACTATCTATGGATTCACGGGTGCGGCAGCGGCGTATAACGGAACATGGGCAATTACAAACCCCACACCTTCTTTAACATTTACAATTCCAACTCCTGCTGGTGTTGTATCTGGCGCATCAGCACCCACCGTGAATTCGACCGGATTTGTAGCTAACGTTGGCGGCAATGCTTCGATAACGGCTGCCACAGCAAATAGTGCTCTGACAAACATCACATTTACTGCATCGAATACATATTCAGTTGGTCAGAACGTAAACGTATCTGGATATACTGGACTTTTCGCACCGCTCAACGGAAACTATGTAGTGCTTTCTGCATCGTCTGCAGCATTCACGGTCGCAAGCACTGCACCTATCCCTGGTGGAACGTTTCAAACAACTGGAACAACCCAGCCTACCTGTTTGATTTCGGCGTCTGGTAATGGAAGTGCACTCACCTATACATTCAACGGTGCCCATAACATTAATATCGGACAGACGATTACTGTATCTCTACCTAATCAGTCTGGAGGTATATTTATGACGGGGGTAGTAACGTCCGTCCCGAGTTCTTCGACTCTTACGATGGCATCGACATATAACGCCACGGCATTCGTTCCTCCAGCAATTCTTGTTACTGTGAATAACCTCCAATACTCCTATGTCACTACGATTACGACTAGTTTCGTAACAGGTCAGTATCTGGTGATTTCTGGATTTACAGATACACCCGGTGGTGTGCAATTGGCGAAGGCCAATACAGCTGCACAGATTCTCCAGTCCTCGTTGTCTACCGGCACATCCGGAACATTCGAAACTACAAATATTATTTACAGCACCGCCGGATTGCCATCCACTTTGACTGCCGCCGGAACTTCGGGAACAGCCATCATCTCCCAGGCGATTTACTACAACGATATGTCCTATGCACCGAACATTACCTATTACAACCCGCCGATTGGAACTCTTGATCGCCTTCACATCACGCTGCGTCGCCACCTCCCGCTCAGTTCCGTGACAACAACAAATCCGGTGAACGCTCCCATTACATTCGGTCCCGCCGAGAATACATTCACGTTCGAGATCGAGTATATTGACAATGTGTTTGAGGACGTATCATCCTTCGAGACGCGTCTGGACAATGCGGACTATACCCCGAAGTTCCAGGTTTAACCCCGCATCGGGTCAACCACGCATCCCCCGTCCAAGTGTCACGAACGTGTCGAACGTGAAGAGAAACACCACACCCGTCAGTACGTAGAGAAACATGTCCTTCCCCGATGAGGGTTCATACCCCGTCTTATTCTGCTCCACAAGGCTCAGAATACGAGCGATCTTATCGGGTTGGTTGTTCATCGCCGCCTGTGCCGCCACGACAGGTGGACCGGAAAAGTTGGCCGTCGCGGGATTCTTGTCGAGAGGCAGGGTCGTCTCCATGCGTTCCACGACTGCCTGAACGCCCTTCTTGGCATTCCCAGGAGCCGCCGCAGGTGTTGCCATGAGATTTACAGTCTTGAACGGGGATCCATGTGCCTCCGTTAAATCTGTGCACACCAGTGCCATTACTTTCCCCCGCTAGAAAATTATGCCCCAGATACTACAAATGAAGCTCACTGGAAATCTCGAACTCGGGGCGGTTGTCGTGCTGGTTGGACTGATTTCGTTTATGCCGAAGATGCTGAGCTTCCTGGTGGAGTCCCAGGTGGGTCGTGCGGTCTCGTTCGGTTTCGTTGCCTTCGTCTGGAAGCAGCACAATGAGCTGGTGGCCCTGCTCCTGGCCGTTGCGCTGGTGAAGGCCTGTTCGTCGTACGAGCACGCGACTGGGTCGCAGTGCCCGGCTGGTCAGTCGATGGTCGGCGGAGTTTGCAAGCCCACGACGACGACGACTACGACCCCGCCCATGGCGAATTCCCCGGGCGCCGTCCCTGCGTAAACTCTCAATACTAAGTAATGAAACTCACAGCACCACAAATCAAGATCGACCTTCTGTTCCTAGGCGTCATGATGATGCTTATGAATGTAGGTTCCCGTTACATTGTGGACGAGTTCAGTCCGAAGGAGGAGGAATACCACCGGAACATCTTCGTGCGCCGAGTGGCGATCTTTGCGGTGTGTTACATGGGCACCCGTGATTTTGTTCACGCACTGCTGCTTACGGCCGGATTCGTGATCATGGCCATGGGTATCTCGCGGACGCATCCGGTTGAGGGATTCAAGGAGTCCATCAAGAAGGGGGGACAGCTATGGGAACCGTACGAGAATCTGCCACCTCTCTTCGCGTCTAAAAACGGAAGCAGAGAAACTGAGAAGAAGTGAGCATCATCATGGAGTCTCTCATCACCCACCAGGACGGCAAGTTTGGGCATCTTCACAAGACCTTCGGGATCGTCGCGTTGGCTCACTTCGTTCATCAGTTTGTAACCTTCTTCTGGACTCGCGCAATGGCCTTCAACAACCGTACATGGATGTACGTCGCCTTCCATTTCATGCTGAGCTGGTCTTCCTTCATCTTCCATCTACCTGTTGTTCGCTCCGAGAAGGCCCCTATGATTTGGCCGGAGTTCAGGGCGCATTCCATTCTCTTCGCAACTCGTTCCATCGTAGCCCTGTGGTTGACGATGAATGGTGTCTCGACCCCGTGGACTCGTCACACCAATGTCATGGCGACCATGGCTCTTGCGGATCTCGCGACCAAGTACTACAAGGTCACAGTTACCACCATGCGCGACATGCCCTTCCCCGATTGGGTAACACAGAAGACCCGTGATCGGGTGAATTTGTATTACTCTGTCAGCCAGGTTCTGGCAACGGCGGGTCTGCTGTTCTCGCCATCGATGGAGAGGGCACTGTTCGTTCTGTTCCCGATTCAGATCGCTGCCTTCCTCATGACGCTGGTTCGAAAGGGGATGCTGAGTCCACTGGGTTGGCATGTGCTGTATGCAGCTGCACTGGGCCTGAATTACCTGCATGGCGCATTGGCTCGGGACAACCTTCCCATCGTCTTCTACGTTGGGTCACTGCTGTTCTGTGTTCTGCGCTTCCGCTACCGTTGGAACAAGTACCTGCTGTGGGGTCTGATTGGACTTGCACAAAACGGAATCCTTCAGAACATGCTGTGGAATGTGTCGCCATGGATCTCCATGCTCTCTTCCTTCGCGAACGCCCTGACGGCACCAGCCTCTTCGACCTCTTCTTAACCGAGTGCCAGAAGTGGTACGATGAACCTGCACACACCTTCACCGAGATGCGAACACGCGACAACAAGAAGGTTCGTGGCGATGTCTTCGAGGAGTTCTCCGTCAAGTATCTCAAGCACGTCCGCAAACTCAAGAATGTCTGGCTACTGAAAGACGTACCCGAGGAGCTGTTGACGAAGCTCAGCCTCAAACGCCCGGATGTCGGAATCGACATTGTGGCGGAGAGTGATGGCAAGTACTACGCAGTGCAGTGCAAGTACAAGAAGCACGTGTCCCACAAGAAAAATGTGGTGACGTGGAAGCAGCTATCCACCTTCTACGCTCTGGTGCTGCGAACGGGACCGTGGGCACAGTATATCGTGATGACGAACTGTGACTATTGTCGGCATATGGGGAAGAAGACCCCGAAGGATGTGTCAATTTGCTTGAAGACGTTTCAGAACATTACTCAGGAACAGTGGGTTCAGATGTGTGATCTACATGGAGAGGCAGTTGAATCGTCTGTTCCGTCAGCAGCATTAACGTCCGAGCAGCTTCGCGCTGTTCGTCTCGCTCGTTTCTCGCCGCAATCCGCTGCTGGAGGTGGCTCACCCGCTCCATGAGACCCCGCACCTTTGCATCGTTTCCGTGATAGTCGTCGGCCCTGCGGCGACGCATGAACCAATACATCGTGTTAGCGTGAGGGATGGCATCAAGATCCTTATTAGCCTTGGCGAGTTGAACTTCAAGTGTAGGCATTTTACTTTATGTATCCGTTGGATGGGTCAAGTCCGTTTTCAGCGGCGACGGGTCGAACGGGTGCGGTGGCGGCGACGGGTGCCTCCTGACTTTGACTTTGCCTTCTCCAGTGCCTTCTCGAGTTTCGTGATCCGCGCCTCCAGGTCTGTCTTCGACGGCAACTTGCGCAGATCACCCACTCGGCGGTGGT
>Ga0114960_10002214_pt1 | contig 15285 bp, 30 predicted proteins | sample C_130625_MF_Meta_FD_92637 | JGI IMG/M metagenome (GOLD analysis project Ga0114960, IMG submission 92637) | Freshwater microbial communities from Lake Croche, Canada to study carbon cycling - C_130625_MF_MetaG | ecosystem: Environmental > Aquatic > Freshwater > Lake | place: Lake Croche, Canada... | reverse complement strand
TTCATCATTCAACTCCAAAGTATGCCTTCATATCATTCGCCAAAACATCTTGTAATGCTTGGATAGCGATATCAGTCTGTCCTGCTGCTTGGATAGTAGGTTGGGTGACACATCTGGCACATTCCCGCACAATCAACTCGGCAAACTTTTCGTGATTGACATGGCTGGTATTAGGATCAGGCCATACTTGTCTTGCTAATTCTAAAATTCGTTCGTTCATTTCTCATCCTCCTTTAACCAAGGTTCTGAACCTTGTCCATAGTTCTCAGTCCACTCCGGTGGTGCTTCTGCGATAGTCTTGCGGCAACGCTTTAGCCAATCATCACGCTGACACTGAGCCTTCTCATAACTCAACTCGATATAGTCATTGGCGATGTAGTGAACTAGATCCTCATACTTTCGCAAGCGATCTATCTCTTTACGAAGTTCTCGCTCTATGTATTCACTTGTGACTGACATTACCACTCTGGTCCGGTTGTCTTGTCTGTGCGTTGATAGATGTAGCTGAAGTCCACGCCATACGCAGGCACTACCATCAAACGCTCTGGCATGCCGTTGGCATCAGTCTCACCTAAGCCACTGTGGATGAAGTATGTGCCTGGAAACTTCTCAGCATCCAAGCGACGCAGCATCATGGTCTGTAGATCACACTTCTTCCTGAGTCGTTCGACTTCTGCTTCTAGTTCTAAGATTCGATCAGTCATCACCAGTTCTCATAATCTGTGAGGTCCTTGAAGCGACCTTCACCTTCAGAGGTTTCAATTTCAGCACGGTAATGAGTACCAATGCCAGTGGCTGTAGCAACAATATGGATTACATGGGGTTTTGGATCGAATGTTTCAAGCCAAGACATCAATGTCTCAAGTTCTGTTGGGCTTATATCAATGCTGCGTTCTGTCATAACAACCTCGTAATAGTGGCGGTCTCTGAAGGATTCGAACCCTCGACCCACGGAGTAGAAATCCGTTGCTCTATCCTGCTGAGCTAAGAGACCTTAGTGTTATAATAGCATATTATTATTTATTGTCAACTACTTTCGTCCTGCATTTAACGAAGGTTTATAAAAATTATCTTTCATATAATCTAAATATTGTAATTCTAATTCTTTATGAAATGTTAGTAAAGTTTGACGATTTTTACCGCCAATTTTAGTTTCGAACTTGTTGATTTCGCATTTCTTTGCCCAAAGACTTACATGACCTTCTTGTACACTGTTATACAGATAATGTTTAATGTTAGCGTCTGTACTACTAGTTGCCTGAGCTAAACGACCAAATCGATTTGTTGAATTTCCTACAGGTTGATCTCTTGTTGCCATTTTAATACCCAATGGATTTCCAGATTCACCGACCTTAACAACTGTTTCATCATTTACAATGAAGTAAATCCAGGATCTATGATTGCAGTAAAGATAATCCTTGTTTATATTTTTATAATGCCAATAGTTACTGTTATATCCAGGTGCAACAGTACAAACCTTTACAAAGCCATCGTCAATATAATGATTAATATTTTTAACGATATTCTCTCGTTCGTTCATATAACGTACTTTTAAGTCACGCATTTTCTTTTCAATTGGACGATCGGTGTAGTCGTAACTTTGAGCAACTTCTGAGAATTGATTGTCCCATGACCAAGATCCAACTCTACTATAATCCAATAATTCTTCTAAAGAATACTTGCTTAAGATGCTCATTTTAATATCCTTTCATTCAAGTTGACATACCATTCCTGCAAATCTTCGCATAGTGGCATACTCAAAGGTTGAAACTCAATTGGAGGATCGACCAACTTGATAAAATAATCATCACGCAATTCTTGTACAAAATCTAAAATGGCGTCCATTTCGATATCACAGATCCATTCACTTAGTCCTGCTTCAGCACTGCTGATCTTATGCTTGAAGTTATACTTTACCTTCTTCTCTGCTTCCTTAACATCAATATCTTCGCCTACCCAAATACGAAGAAATTCTTCGTTCCATACTGGACCAACAGCCTGTTGATAACTAGCAAGTCTGGTACGAACTTTGTCTAAGGCAGCAACACCAATCTTAAAGTGCCGGGGATTAGTTACCCCCGGACACTTGCGAATGTAGAGAACGTAGTTTCTCATCTTAGTTTACAGGGTAAATGGATTCAGGCTGGGCGACCTTAAACAACTTACCGTGCTTAAGATATGTAAGCAAAAGTCCACTTGTGACTACCACTGGATGACCGCCTAAGCTACCAAAATGAGTTTCAAAATGTTCCTTAAGACGTGTATGCACTTTCTCACTCTGCCCATATACCTTCTTAAGGATGTTGCCAAACTCTTTATCAAAAGCAGCAGGAGGTAGATGTCCAGTCTGCAACTCAGTCTGTTGATACAACCTTGCCATTGCCAGCATCATAATACCACGCACTTCTTCCTTGGGCCAAGTATTTCGATGAAACTCAAGACTACGTGAAAGATAAATGCCCTTGATACCACTGGAAGTTTGGACAAGATCATATGCGCCATACAAATGCTCAATATGGCTAATGTCGCCTGCTTTGTTGCTTGCTCGCTTGACCTGGCAGTTTCGTGCATCAACAATATTCTGCACTGTAACAGCCTCAGCATCTCCGCACTCAACACTAATCATATGAGCATCATAGTTGCCGCAAGGCCTCTTACCAGTCTTATTAATAGTAAGGAAACTCTTGCCTGCCTTAAGGATAAGAATCTTAGTTGCTTCTGTTAGGCTATGTTGGTCGTCGATGATAGCTTCCGTGTACCAAACAGGAAGATGTGTCCAACCCATGCGCTCGCAGACCTGACGTGTATGGTTGCCGTCCCACAGCAAGAACTTGCCAGTTACTGGATCCTTAATTGCACAGGGAACAATGATCATATCAGCTTGGAACATTGATTCAATCTTAGCAACATGATTGGGAGCAATGTCACGCTGGAAGATTGGATTAACCCCAACATCGTCGATATGCACCCACGCAAACTGTGGAATGTTCAGTGTGCGAGGATCAACACTTAGTCTAGGGATAACAGGAGCACCTAGTACCGCATTAACAGCATCGGTAATATCCTTGCTGGGAATAATGCCGTTGGCATAATTAGTTGCCATTGTACGCAAGTCAATGTAGGAATCTTCCATATCAAACTTAGTAGGATATTGAGCAAGAAAGTTCTTAATGCGATTTTCTTTTTGCTTGGTCTTCGAAACCTTTTTAGAAGATTCCCGAACATGAGCAATTTGTGTCCAGTCCATAAGTGCGTTAGACATATTGATCTCCCATTTCATAAGCACAACTATACAATAACACAGACAGCCCAGTTGTCAACTGCTATTTTGTAACAAATTTTGTAATAATCGATCATCGAAATTGCTTACAGCATAAGTGGTTTTATATGTTGGGTGATAGGCTAATCTGGTTTTCATACTATTATCGTAATAAAGTATACTGGAATTATGATCAATATTACCAATGGCAGTTTGATGTCGCATGTCCATCACTATGACCAACGGGCGTTTACTCTTGTAAGTTCGACGCATGACACGCATGGTATCTACCATAGCATTGCTATAGTTAAAATCGTTAAATCCAATTTGGAATTTATTAGTATTCTGTTTTGCAACTTCACGTTCGTCCAGGATGAAAATATTAAATTCATCCTGGCTTTTGATCCATTCGATCACAGCATTTAAATCATGTGTTAGTACTAGGATGCTCATTTATGTTCCCAAGGAAAATGAAGCCAGACTGGATCTTCTTCCTTGTTAATTTCCATTGCTGCAAAATCTACTTCTTGTTTGCTGGCAAGATTGTTTACGAGTACAGCAAACTTTACATTGTTGTGCCATACCTTATCCCACGATTCACTGTTTGGTAAACAACTAGCAGGCCAATCCTTCTTGATCCATTCGATCGTTGCACCAGAATCATTGATGTCATCAAGAATTAGAATATTCGTTGGATCAACTTCTAAGCAACCCATCTTACCGTAACCAAAAGCATCTTCTGCCATCCAACAGTTATGATCGCAATCATCCTCGATGCCATCTCTGAGAGTAACCTTCAATGAGAACATTGGAATGTCTAATAGATGACTTAGTATTACAGCAGCAGGTAGCCCTCCTCTAGCAATACCAACAATATAATCAGGGCGCCAATCGCTCTTTAAGATTTGAAGTGCAAGTTTATTGCAGCACTTATCAATCTCACGCCATGAAACAAACTGTGTCTTCATTACTTCACACAACCCGTATGATTATCGATAGAACAAGGCTTCCTGGGGGGCAAACTAGTTGATCTCATTTCCTTAGGCTTTGCTAAGTCATAGGGTCTAGGCGGCGGAAGAGGTGTATTGCCAATAAAGTTGTTCTTTTTATACTCAAGAACTACGGGATCCTGTCTTGGAGAATTTAATCGTGGATTATGATAATCAGGGGGAACAACCAATCGAGCACGTTCTCGATAAACAATTTCGCCAATGGGTCGATCTTCCCAGACCAGAACAGGCAATGTTCTAGTTGTATCTGCTGCACAGCCTGATAATACAAATCCAAGTAAACTAAGTGATACTATCTTCTTCATTTGATTTTCCTTACCAATGTCTGATGACGCCTGCTACAATAAAACAGTTTGTAATTATATAACATAATACAATTGCTGTTCTTATTAAGGCAACAGTGTCGGCTTCTACGTTTGTCTTTCCGGACTTTTCGCCTAATGCTTTAGCCCAAAGTCTCCAAATCTTAGTCATGAGCCCTATAATAGTAGTGGCGGAAGGTGTGGGATTCGAACCCACGGTACCCTTTGGGGTACGACAATTTAGCAAACTGTTGCCTTAAGCCTCTCGGCCAACCTTCCGTCTAGTATCATTACTATATATCCTATTGGTAGTCATGTCAACTAATTTAGATAATATTTTGGGCTACAATGGCATTTAATTCCCTTGAGAATATCCGTGGGATCATTCATCCAATAACTACCAATCTTATCAAAATATTGTAGGCTCAAACTTCTCAAAAACTCAACTGAATCCATATTACCTTTCCAAAACCAAGCATCACGTTCACTATAGATAAAGTTACTGGGTTTACCATTAACAAAGGTAGTTGGATCCCACTTTGGATACAGTATGATCTTTGCAGCAGCACTGGTCACATACTTGTTTAGTCTCCTGTTGTAACCATACCTATTAGGTTTATCTTGATAAAACTCCTGCATGTCACAAGTTTCAACAAACTTTAAAAGTGTATGTGCTTGCTTGACAATAAGTTCTGGCATATCGGGGGTCCAATAGAATAGTTCATCATACCATCCTTGTTTCATGCGCTGTTGAGTATATGGAGTCACGCAATAATCCATGATATCAAAAAACTGTAGATAATGTCTATCACCTTCTGGGAATATCTGAGGCTTTTCACATCCCCATAGGAAGCAGACACTTTTACCCTGAGCAATCATATCTGCATAATCTTTAATTTTATCTCTGAATACTAATTTAGAGTGATTATTGGGACTAAAATGATTATTTGTAAAGTATGCCCAATCGTAACCGGCTTCGTAGATGAAGGGTTCGGTATATTGTGTAATATCAATTAATCTAAAATTAAATTCTAGCCCTTTATCTCTGAGACGTTGGACTCCGGGTATTACAACACGATTGATTTCTTCATTTAGATGACCAACATTGGGATCTTTAGTTCCATCAACATTCCAGAAACTTGCAATTTCATCTATCTTCAGACCTTCTTCGATCCAGTAACTTAGAATATTAACGCTGTCGCTGCCACCGCTATAAAAAATAACAACATAATCATAAGCATTACGTATTTGTCTACATCTTGCTTTGTATAAATCTACCAGACTTAATTGTGGATCAACGGTCCACGATTGATTTCCATATATGTCATCATTGAAATTCCAATGTGGCCAATGTCCAGTGCGATGTTGTATTTCGATGGCTTCTAATTTACTGAAAGTTCTATAACCATTGACTTCGTAGTAGCCATGTTTATTGGGATCATTTTTGAATATCATTGTGAATAGATTTCAAACCATTCTGGCTTGCGATCCCACAGGCATTTACCGAATTGATTTTTAAAATATTGTTCCTTTTTCACGACTTGCTCCGTCATTTCTTTTGTGTAACAATTGTTAACTATAGCATTTTCCAAATCTTTTTTAAATAAATTTATTACTGTTCCACTTAGATTATCAAGTTTGTTTAATTCATTACTTAAAATTTCAACGGGAACATTTTGCCATTCCCATTCCGGAGTTAGTGTAACTGGAATGAGTATTGCATCGTAGCCAATATTTAAATTAGTAACAGCACTCAATGAATCAAATAATTCCTGCAATGCAGTTGCTTGATCTACATTACCCAATTGCCCAACAATAGTAAGATATATTCTTGTAAAGCCATGATCAACTTTACTCATATAATCTCTGATACGAAAAACACTCTCATATGTTTTATCCCATGATCCATTATATCTAATTAAATCATATGCTGTATCAACCGCATCTATGCTCATATCGACTTGTCTATAGTTGAACCGTCTGATCTTGTCCCAGAAATATTCATTAAACACAGTGCAATTTGAATTAAAATGTACATTAAGTTTTGATAAGTCTCTGCGTTCTGCTAACTGTCCTATTACAGTTTGATAAGATGGTATTAATTGTGGTTCTCCGCCTGTGAAATATATTTTCTTTAATGTTGGAGTACATAGTAATTTTAAGATCTTATCCTGTTCAATGGGATCATCTAGCCAATTAACAGGACCAAGATCTCTTTCGATCGATCCGTCCCATGGTCTTCTTTCTTTTTCGATTAAACTACTGGTGAAACCAAAACACATCCTACAGGCAAGATTACATAATCTGCCACCTGTAAATTCAACTTCTTCGATGCCATACGTTTCTGTACTAACTTCTTTAATGGCAAATCGATTACGCAGACTTACTGATCCAGCAGATTCTTGACGCCAACATGTTTTACAGTTTGTATGTTGTAGATCTTGTTTAAAACTATCTCGCATTTCTCTATAGTCAGCATAATTTGCCCACCATTCGTTAAGATCTTTAATTTCTTGTATTTTTACTGGAAAAGGTTCAGCAACACAACAGGCTCGAACTTCGCTTGTGGCACCGATGGACAAGTGTCTAAATGGATAGTTACAAAAATTTTTTGTCATTTAAGAGTTGATTTCAGCATCCATCTATGCTTTTTATGAGCGGCTTGTCTATCTGCTAACAAATTACTAAATCCATGATTTCCTGCTGCTTCTGCTCGATCATAAGCAATTTGTATGTTGGCAAGTAAACGATCGTTATCGTTGAACAATCTAACTAACATGTCATGTGTAGTAGGAATTTCACGTTCGTCCTCTAGACTACTAAGTTCACTAAAACGACTGGCACTGCCAGGAACATATGCATCCATAGCACGGATTTGTTCAGCAATAGTATCCAGTGCTTCGAATACTTCAGTATATATTTTTTCAAACAGTTCGTGATACTGTGGAAAATTTGGACCTTCGACATTCCAATGATAGTTATGAGCACGTAGATAGAATTTGAATGTATCAGACATTACCACTTTGGCAGTTTCAATCATTTCTTCGTTCATAATATGCTCCAATTTCAGTGATATTTATTAGAAAATAATTAGTATAAATATTTTTATGTTTCAATTTGAAAAACCTGATTACTTTCTTTTGTACAATGATAAAAATGCATTGTGGAATTTACAAAACATTTATGATCAAATTGATCTACATGACAAATATGTTTTCAATACAGCCTTTATGTTATTGAGTGGGTTCAATGGCAAGATGCCGCAGACTCAAAATGATAACTTTCCATATTCTTTAGTTGAACAAAAATATAAAGAAGCAACTGATAAGGGAAAGAAATTTTATTACGTACTTGAATGTCTACCTGAAGCAACTTCATACCATTACGACTGTCGAGGTCAAAAACTAGTAGAGCATATTAAAAAAATAATGGATAAATGTAATCTTGAACCTCATCAGATTATACATTTAAGTGGTGCTCATGATGAAAATCCAAGCCCATATCAACACTGTTTGGGTATTACACAATTTGGCACAGGTTTAGAATTTATCGATAGTTTTGCTGATAAGGTGCCCCAACATCATTTTGTTAGTCTGAGTAATTATCCCAGGCGACATAGAGTCTTAGCAACTGTACAGATGTGGGATCGACAACTGGAAAAATATGGGTATATTACTTTAAACATGGATCCAAGTGGCGGATGGAACAGTGATGCAATGCCCGATCGTTATCGTTACAGATTGCCTGCTTATATTGATGTTGCTGCTACAGGAGATGGTATATTTAAATTAAGAAATTCAGAAACTGCCACAGCATTTATTAATGTTGTGTTAGAAACTAGTATTGAATACGGAGTATGTGATCGTAGTTGGCATCCTAATTTCTTCACTGAAAAGAGCATTAAGCCATTTGCATGGGGACATGTGCCCATGTTTATTACTACAGCACATCATGTTAGAAAAATAAGAAGATATGGATATGATCTGTTTGATGATTTAATCGATCATAGTTATGATGAGGAATTGGATCCATATAAAAGAATCACAATGGTAGTTGATCAATTGCAAGGCATATGTATGACAATGTCGCTTGAAAAAATACAGAAATTTAAAATTGATAATATGGATAGATTTATTAGAAATAGAAGAATAGCATCAATGCAGTGTATGACTTATCCACACGAAACAATTCCAAATTTAGAAGTGACAAAAAATCAAAAAATTACGGCTGATAATTTAAATTATTGTATAAATCATTATCAGCCGTAATTAATTAGTCTTCAAATGCTTCTAGTGCTTCTTCCCAAATTTCCTTACGATCTTCAAGTCCAATGGTCCCGCCATTCACACGCTTGGTACAACCAACAATGTCATCAGCATCAGCATACTTATTGAGACCATTCTTGTGCCAAAACCAAGCAGCCGAGCGAGCAGCACCTTCGGGTGTTTCTAGATAGCTTGGATCACTGATTAGATCCTTGTCTAAGGCCTTGCCACAGGCTTCGTAATTGCTTTTACCAGTTAACTGGATAAAGCCTCTGCCATGGAATTTCCAACCATCGCCTGAGTCTTCATCACCGTTGCCCATACGACTTGCATAGACAACATTGGCAATCTTTTCAGGTTGACGATTATAATCATCAGCATCACGATCTTTGAAATACTTGGGGAAAATCTTACGTAAGCCATCTGCACTATAGTTTAGATTTTCATTTACTAAACGAAAATATGAACTTTCGTGAGCACACTGAGCAAGGAACATTGCTTGACGCTTTGGATTATCAATATTAAATTCTTCCATTGCTGCTGCAATTGCTGCAAAATTCTTATCGATATCAGGATCGGTATTATCTTCAAATAGAGCATTGGCAAATTGATCTCTGGTAATTGGCATATTATTATCCTTTTCAGATTAGTATTTATTTTATAGTATTTTAAGTATAATAATATTTGATAATGCCAACTATATAGATTGCACTGACCACTGCTTGTACAATTAACAAACTCCACTTGCGCCAGATAATTCCCATGACAGTCCAGCCTGCATTAGCAGCCAAACAGATCCATAGATTAAGTGGAAATACATTGAAAGAAGTAAATGCAACACCTACTAACAAGAGAGCAGTACTGCCCCATTCCATACACCATTCGAGATTCTTATTCATTTTGTATCCTTTAAGGAGTCGATTATGATTTTTCTTAGTTCTTTAGGACTGTATATGCCAACTGCTAGTAATAGCAAACAGAACACTACTGCATCAAATCTATCTTTTATGCCTCGCCAGATTTTGGTAAATGGCTTGTCTGTACACCAAAATATAAAATCCTCGTAACGATCTTTAAGCCATGACATTTAAATTCTCCTGCATAATATACTACTATATAAAAAATATTTGACAAAGTCAATTGCAAATAAGTACTGGTATGGATTTTATTACAGTTTGCTATATCAATGACCTGCCGCAGATGAAGATTCAAGCAAGAAGTCTTGATAAATTTTTAAAGAAATTTCCCATTGGGCGTATAATTGTAATTGTTAACGGATACTTTGAAATTTGTCAAAGTTATTTTGAACAGGAAATACGTGCTTGTTATGGATCATTGGCAGATCGTGTTGAATTGATAGATGGCAATCAATTACTGCCTAATCTTATACTGTCTGAAAGTTATTTTAATCAAATGAGATTGAAAATAATGATTGCCAATCAACTTACATCTGAATATGTTTGCATACTTGATTCTAAAAACTTTTTATCGTGCGAATGGGAAATTACAGATCTAATAGATGATCAAGGCAGAATGAGAGCAACTTTCGACGATGCAGCACACCCAGATTGGCAACAAGCATCTGAGGAAAGTTTTAAACTATTTGGATTAGATGAATTCAAACATATTAAACTAGCACCACATACTCCATTTCTTGTACAAACAGATATATTAAAAACAGTTGCAAATGTTCCAAATTTAATTTTTACTTGGAAAACAAAACCTTTAGTCGAATTTCTAATGGTCACTGCTGCTATCTTTGAAAGAGATGGCACATTAGATAAAACATATTGGAGTGACAGACATCGTTGGACCATTAGCGTATGGCCAGGTGAATTAGGAACGTACGATGTATTAGATGTGGATGGTATAGTAAAAACATTGCTCAACGATGAAGTAAAAGTTCTAAGTCTCGGTCTTCATCGTAAATGCTTTTTATTAGCAAGACCTCATATTATTCACAGTTTTAAAGTTATCTGGGAAAGATTAGGTCTTGCTACGTTTGAAGAATCAGACAAGATTATAGATCAAATGAAGAGATATAATTTTGCGTTTGTGGGTAAGCGTTTGAAATAAACTCAAGTGCCTCATCAATTTGACGAGTACTCACTTGATTCTGTTCGTAACCTTCACGGCACATGCGTACATATGACTCAGCGGGTTCAGCCGAATAATCTTGATCAGCCATAGTATAGATCCAAGCCTTTACCCAACCAATTTCATCACAGTGTACCCATGCCTTACAGCGCAGGTAATAGTGTGGAAATCCCTCAAACGAATCCAAACTATCGAGATGTTCATCATCAATCATCCAAACTACACCATCAACTTGGTCTCCAGGATTGGATAATTCAACATCTGCATGTTGTCGAAAAAGAAACTTATATCCTTCCAACTGTCCAGGACCAAGCGAACGGGCTCCCGGACAACGATGTGCCATTGAGTCCAAATTTGTATTTGCGCCAAAAGCGAAGTAGTAATGTTTCATAGTGTTATAATAGCATATAATATAATGCTGTCAACCTGCAAATAAGCCTTTAACCATGTTCAAACCCTGCTGAACTTTAGCTCTATCTGCTGCGGCGCGGGCTCTGGCTTCTGGAGTTTCTGCTTTATCACGCTTTTTAGCGTTAATATCTTCCATTGCTTTTTCTTCATATCTTTGAGCAAATCTAGACATAAAATTTTGAGCATCGGTAAATCCGCTCAAATTGCCTTTACCAAACATATCATTTTGTTCGAAACTATTAGCCAATCCTTTAACACCATTCACCAAAGTGGAAATTTTCATGTCATTGATATCAGCACCGGGGTTATCACGTAACAATGGATCTATATTAGCTTCTTTACCTAATATTCTTTTCGCTTCAAATTGAAATATATCATAAATGAATGTTTTTGGACTTTTAGTTAATGTATGTACTTGGGCATCTTTCTGTTTACTAAATGGAACCTGTTGCCCATTTTGTGTTTTAAGTTGTACTCCAGCATGTTGAATACTCATGCCAAGTAGTTCACCTAATACACTATACATATTGCCAGTGAGCAAACCCTTAACACCATGCTGGGGTGTTACACGAGTTGCACCCCACTGACTAAGTTCTGGACTATGCCACATGAAGTCAACTTGCACATAAGCATCTTTGCCAATTTTAATAATAGGATGTCCAATTTTACTTTCTACAGGATGTACATAACTGGGATTGGTTGCTTTAACAAACTCGTCTGCAAGTTTATTCCAATAGTTTGTAAACTGTCCTTGAGTAGCACCTTCAAGTGGCTGACCAATCATCTGAAGATCAATATCGCCATATACTTTTTCGGGATCATTAATTTGATCTTGTTCATGATAAGCACCTGAACCAGTTGGTCTACCCATCTGTACTGTGCCAACACCTTTAGGTTCTAACCATTGATTAAAATCCTTAACAAATTGTTGTATAATACCGAGTACATGTTTAACAACAGCAGGCTTAATTACAGTACCTTGTGTTACTGTAGTATCCCACCCACCTTCGCGAACAATATCTGTAATACGCATTGTTTATTTATTAACCAAAAGTTAGCATACAGAGTAGTGCGTCTTCCTCATTATGAAACTCAAAAGCAATTTGGGTTCGATCTAAATCGACCATTCGTTGACTATGAACCGTCTTAATTTGACCAATATTTTCTCTATACCAATCACTGAATTCTGCATTCATAGTGACAACCGTTTCACGGCTACTCTCAACATAACTGCCTCTATATTCCCAATCTCTAAACCCACGGCTGAGTTTGTGTAGTATTACATACCTTGTCATATCCACCTCAATATAAACAGTGTTCGATCTTCTTCGGTTTCAAATTCAATATAGTCTGATTCAACTATATGAGCATTATATTCTGCTAATAATTCGTAAGCCATACTCCACACTCCATCTGGAGTTTTTGTATATGTGTGGATATAATCCATGAAGTTCTTCCATAGTTGAGTTGCCCTACCTCTACCATCCGGATCGTAATAATACCACTGTAGTCTTACTTTTGAAATTGGTTTAGATTTAATTTCTATGTTCATCCTGCCGTTCTTAATATCTTCTTCAGAGGACCAAACTTTAATATCATAACTGTTCACGACCACCTCAGAATAAACATAGTTGCAGTTTCATCATCTGGACACTCAACCCAAGTTTGATATACGTTACAGGAATATTCTTCACACCATGCTAGTAACTCTTCATCAGTTTCTAAATTATGATTGAGCATACGACTGTAATGATCGCGATTCCAAAAGAATGTGCGTATGGCTGGACTATATTCCCATGTTCGTTTCATTGGCAATTTCCTTGGCACACGATATGCTTTTGCTGTTCTTGCAGTCATGCCCATCTCATTAAGAATAGCGTGAGATCTTCATCGCTCATGTTTAACTCGATGCTTTCCCATCTTCCTTCTTCATCAGTGATTACATTTATATCTAAAAAAGCCAACACTATTTCAACTTGACGTTTATTTTTAATAAGACCAAATTCTTTGACGAAATCATGTTCTTTAAAAATGTTTGTGTGTATTGTGCGCCAAAGAACACTGTTAACAGATAGCTTCATCATTTGATCGTTATCTCTGAATCTGTTTCAATCCATACCTTAGCACCACAGCTCAATGGCTTATCTGGACTGTAAACTAACTTGCTGGTTAGTGCTAATTTCATGATGGAATGGTTATAGTTTTACTTACTGGACGCTCAACACGCAGCATTTGGCAATCTGCACAGTTACTATGCATATAACCTGTACCATTTGATTCAAACGTCATTGGATTCAGTGTCTTTTTATCATGTGTCCAAGTGGTCCAACGATGCCAGCCCAATCTACAACGCCAGTTCATCAACATCTTCTCTCCTGACAGCACTCTGATCAAATTCTCATCACTGACTTCAGCCATATTCTGTTTCCTGCTCTGACCATGTTAATGAGTATAGCACAGCATCATTATGATTTTTGAAATACATTTTACCTAATATCATCGCATACTCATCTTGCATATTTTCCTTGAACCAATCAATTGAAATCTTCACTGTGAATGGAATCATGACCCATCCCTCGTTGACTAACTGTTGTGCTCGAAGTTCAAGAATAATCTCTCTGTCGATCTCTTCTTGGAGAATCTTAGCAAGTTCATCGCTTATATGATGTTGAGTATCTTGAGATTCTTCCACAGTATAAATGCCACTGAGTTGCCGTGCTAGTGCTTTAACTTTAGTTTTAACTATCTTCATATCCACCTCAGCATGAATAATAGCATATCAGCTTGATTTGTAAAGTGAAATCTTTTCTGAGGAAAACTGAAGAACCAATTTTCTAGACTGTCTACGCCAAAGTTATCTAAACACCAATTACCCGCGTTTGCTATCTCAGCGTTCTTTATATGTTTTCCTGCTATGCCATTCCTACCAAGTTGAACCCAATAGAATATACCTTTGTGCCCACTATATTCAAAACGGACACCGGTGTCTAGGATCATGTCCACCTCAATATGAACATAGTCAACTGTTCTTGATTGCGAAACTTAAATGTGTCATAACTGGTACGATATCCACACTCATTTTCTAAGCACCATTCGGTCATCAGTGAGATAAAATCCTTACTTTCACCTAGATCAGCAATTGCTGATTCGGCAAATGTGTTGATGTAATGTTTTTCTGAATAATCCATGATCACACGAATGCGAGGTAGAAATCCATCTGACTTTAGCTGATCTGTTATTACTTCCAACCTGTAGTTTTTATTCATTTGCCCACCTCATAAGGAATACATTTCTATCAATGCTGCTGACAAACTTTATTATCATACCGTCAGTTACTAGCCCTTTTTCTAAACAATTTTTACACCAATCTTCAACTTCTCGAGTGTTTCTAACCCACCAATTGTAATCGGAAATCAGCAGCCAACATTCATCTTCGGGAATGTATGATGCGCTAATAGTTAAGAATCTTTCAGCCATTAATAACAATTCTTCAAAAAGAGTTTAAGTAACTTACTATCTATTTTACTATAATTTTTAGAAAAGTCAAATGGCATTTTGCTCCAAACTTTTGGATTCACATATGGACTGGCAAGTTCTGAATATTTCCTGGCATGTGCAACAGCGTGATAATACCAAATATAAGAATTTGCTTTTTGGATGTATTCCATAACATTAATATCTAGATTATACTTTTTTATCTTTTCGACCGAACGCTGTTCGCAGTCTGATTCAACTTGAACTATTATATCCAACACTGATTGCAATTGTTTTTGATCAAGTTCAACGTGATATTCTAGCCACATATCAAATATTTCAAGTGCATCATATTCATTGCCAATTTTTTTGTTCCAAATATCAGTGTCCTCTAGACATTGATCTTTATGACAACTTTCATGTACGAATATAGGTAACCAGTCATCAATCTTATCATTCGAGTGTAC